>Ga0326727_10014271_pt1 | contig 17360 bp, 12 predicted proteins | sample MB2enrmetagenome_FD_207643 | JGI IMG/M metagenome (GOLD analysis project Ga0326727, IMG submission 207643) | Lab enriched peat soil microbial communities from McLean, Ithaca, NY, United States - MB29MY | ecosystem: Environmental > Terrestrial > Soil > Wetlands > Peat | place: USA: New York...
GACCTCTTTCGCGGGCGGCTTTGTCGAGAATGACGAATATCGCGCCCAGCCAAGTAACTGTTGTGATTCGTGAAGCTCTAAGGAGGGGTCTGCTCGTAGAGCAGGGTTTTGCTCCATCAACAGGCGGACGCCGCCAGATCCTGTTGGAAGCCAATCCAAGCATGGCCCAGTTAATTGGGATCGACATCGGTCGGTTTCATATCCGAACCACTGTTACTGACTTCACGGGCAAGATCCTGGCATATAACTGGCTGCCTACAGAACCCTCTAAAGGTAGGGATCGGGTGCTCCATGTTGTTCATGAGGAAATTAGGTCCAAGCGCCAAGAATTCCCCAAGATTGCGGCAATTGGAATCTCACATTCAGGTGTGATTGATTCAAAAGCCGGCAAGGTACTATTCTGGCCCATGGTCGAAGGCTGGGACAACACGCCCCTCCGGCAAATCTGCGAAGATATGCACGGCCTTCCGACATTCGTGGAAGACAGCGTCCGCACCATGGCCATCGCCGAGACTCGCTTTGGGCATGCAAAAGGACTGCGCAACTTTGTTTTGGTTACAATCGGAATGGGAATCGGTTCGGCCATATTCTTCGACGGTCATATGCATACTGGCCGAAATGGCTTGGCCGGCGAACTTGGACATACAACCATCGAAGAGAACGGCAAACGCTGTAGTTGCGGCAACCGAGGATGCTTGGAACTCGTCTCGTCTGGTTCAGCGATTCTGTGCAGGGTCCGTGATGAGCTCGAGCGTGGAGTGAGTTCTACCTTAACAAAAGAGCTCGACGGCAATCTAGATCTTCTTTCTGTAGAATCCATTATTGCCGCAGCGAAGTGCCAAGACAGGCTCTCAGAGAGTGTTTTGTCCGAGGCCGGAATGCATGTGGGGACTGCGCTAGCCAGCGTGGTCAATTTACTTAACCCGGAAAAACTTATTCTGACTGGAAAGGTGGCTCAGGCTGGGGGCGAGGTTTTTTTGAATCCGCTTCTTTACAGTCTGCGCCACCGTTCTTTGCCGCAGGCAGCAAAGGATTTGCAGTTGGTTATTTCCGAAATCGGCGAGGAAGCTGCGACCCTTGGTATGATCTTGATTGCCGGCGAAGAGGTTCTCAAGATGCGTTGGGTGGAGCCGGAGCGAAAGCATTTCAAGCCGGGGACTAACCGGCGCGCAGGAAAAGCTTCCAACACCGACAATCAAAGCTTTCTCATTGCGGAAGGCGCGCGCCCCGCCACGTAGCGAACCCAACTTTCCTCCTTTAACCTCCATGAAATTAGGTTGAGAGTGGGGCGATTAAACCGCGCCACGCTTCGCGAACTTGGTCCTTTCGATCGGCAACTATCGTCCGTAGCTGGGGGACCAACACCGGAAGCCGCTCGCGGAGAGTGAAGATGGAGGACCACTGATCAAGGAGAACACTCCTTCATCCGGCACACACCCGGCAGAGAGCCGCATGCATGATCCACACCGATCCCTCGTTGCGTCTGAGCATAGTCAACGACGCGACGCACTTCCTGAAGCTAGGCCTCGTCCTCTAAAGACAGCGGAAGGGGGATGATCTCCATGAATAGCCACAGAAGGACGAGATTTGCGCGGTGTACCCAGGCGATATCGATGAACGTTTTCCTGTGTCCCCCCAGGTTCGAAATCCGTATGGGTACTTCAGTGTTCCACCATTCAAATGGATACCGTGAACCGCCATCTTAGGCTTGCTGCGAAGGTTAAGTGGCGCCTCCAGGTAAGGCACTCGGCCCTCAGCATGAACTAGGCGTAGAAGAGTCACGATCCCGAAGTTAGTGCCTCGCGGGGTGGATCCGGCGACGACAACATTGTACGATCCTTTGCGTTTCACATCGCGAATCACTGCCCCTTCATCACCCAAATCGACTTCAGGCTTCAAATCGATTCCGAATGTCTTGGCCATCTTTCGCCCAATCACGATGATCAGCTTGCCCATCGGGGCGCTGTTCGCGGAGGTACCGACAGGGAACTTGGCTCCGCTGATCTCGCTTAAATAAGCGCCAAGGTCGTTGGCTCCATACTGGACATAGGAAGGTTCGCGCGCATCGACCAGAATACTCCCGCCTTCCAGAAAGATCCGGTACCGAGGGCTCTCCGCCGCACCGCTAACCGCTGAAACGCTTCAGCTGCACTGGAACGCCAAAGCCTATGTGAGTGCGACACGTCTCAGCAATGAGTTCCTGTCCATCACAACCCTCCGCGAGCAGAACCAGCCAAAGAAGACAACCCCGACAAAAATCTCAACCACCACTGAATTGAGGCATATTAGTCACACAAATTCGTCGTAGTTGAACGATTATCCGGGGAATAATACGCATCTTCGCCTTGTCGAATGACGGATCGCAGATTTCTGGTCGCCCAATTAGCTAACGACCTCTGATTCAGCAACCGTCGCCAGCGCCATTTTTCTCCGACGGCGATTACAGACTTGGCCTTCCGAACCTCATCCGCTGATGTGCTCACCTTGACTGGCTTGCCGATTATCTCAGTGAGATATGTCCCCAGGTCGTTAGCTGCATACCGAACATACGAAGCTTCGTTGCTCTCCCCCAGAACCAATACCTTACCCAGCGAAATGCGCTGAGCGTGCATGCTACCCTGCGGCGTTGCTATCAGCACGCTTACTCTCAGCAGACTCAGAAATGAAATTAGAACAAGAGCCTTAGCGAGAAGCTCTTTCCGGCTTACGCGTAGCGTCTCGTTGATGACATTCTCTTAATTGGTTTCCGCCGCTCCGCACGACGGACCGGAGAGGGGCGGTCTACCCGCGCTTTGTGGCTTCCACGTAAAGCGCCGCGAGTTGGTCAGGGCGCACGAAAACGTAATCCGGCCCAAGCTCGCTCTGGATTTCTAAGAGTGGACGGATTTCCACCAGCCAGTTCGCCAGTGACACCTCGAGAAACGCCGGGCGCTTGGTGGGCGTAAATAGGTGGATGTCTTTGAGCATCGAAGCCACGGCACGCTGGCGTCCCGTACTCGTGTCGAGCGGCCCGCCATCGCGTGCGATGGCGCGAAACACTGGGACGCCATTGACCGCCGTTGTCTCATTGTCGAGTGTCGTAATATCAGAGCGTTCGTAGTTGGCGAAAATCCCCTTGATGCCCGGCAGCGCGGTGAAACGCTGCAGAATATTCGGTTGCATTTCGTCTGCAGTGGTCAACAGCGAAAAGTCGAAAAGCTTGAAATAGCGCTTGGATATCTCTATATATTGATCCCATACGGCACTTTGTTGGGACTCCGGAAGCTTCTCCGCATAATGGCTCTCGAGAATGTATCCGATCCCGGTTAGCGCATTGACGAAGACATCGTTCTGCGAAGCGTGTTTGTAAAAGTAATCGAGGACATCCGGGATCAAATCGTAGGCCGTCGGTCCGAGCTGCCATCCCACAGGGACTTTGCCGTGGTCCGGGTCGTCCCACAGCTTCCGATAAATGTGTCGCCAGAAATTCGGTCCATCGCCATCCGTCCGTGTACACGTCCAGTAGACTTTGTTGGTAAGGGGCGGGGGCGGGAGGGTCTCCTGGTGGAAAGTAGCCGAAGTGCCTGAATGAACGGAGAAGTTGCTTACCGGATGTCCGTGCCCATCCCATGCCGAGCAAAGCTGAAACTTGCCGTATTGACTGGCCATGGTTACCCCTGCGCCTTCGCCAATGCCCCCTTCTCCAGCTTGCCCATGGTCCCACCATCCGAGGCAGGGAATATTCGCAGGGAGGGTCAGGAAGAGACGCCGCGTAAACTCCTCTTCTTCAGCGGGCGAAGCGGTCCGACTGCGCTCGGCATCGTCGGGTGCGGAAACCCACACCAAAGGGATCTTGAATTCGACGAAATAGTCGCGGAGTTCAAACACCCCGGGATCAAGGCAGGCGCAAGCACGGCGCGAGAGTCGGGAGCCATACGTCGAATAAAACCATTGGTAGGCTTCAATATCTTTCTTCCATCGTCTGCGAAGGTCCATGGCGACTTTCAGATTGAAGCAAGAGAGCAGACGTGGTGTCACCGGCAACCACCCTTCGATACCAGCCAGCATGGTCGCTACATTGATGCTACCAGGCAGATTCGGGTCGGTGACGACAAGCCCTGTTACGAGGTCGAGAAATTGGTTATAGAGCTCCTCGGTCCCAACCCAACGGATCGCCTTCACGTCGCCCCGCTCACGCAACCAATCGAGCCAGAGTTCATCAAAACGGTCATACACTAAAAAGAGTCGGGGCTTGTCTCGGTTGACAAGACCTTGGAGGCAAGTGAGCGGCAGTCGCTGCTCGGGCTGATTCTGATATGGCTCGTCATAACTGAGGGTATCCAGATCTTGAATGCGCAGAGCCCACAACGTGCTTGAAAGAGAAGCCGACTTGGGGCATACGCTTTCCTGGGTGGAAGGGGCTTCCGGCGTCCCGGGCGAAGCCGGCAAGACATCTCCAAAGATATCCGCAGACAGAAATCCCGCGCTCATTCTCGCGCTTCGCTCCAGGAACTCGCGACGACTATGATTCATGGTCGGCCTCCTTTGTTGAATGGCGTTTGGTAAACCCGGGGACCATGATTGCAATCGTGAAGATAATTCTGATCATGTTTGAAGTCAAGCAATATTTGCGGGCCTTGGTACGGCTTAATGTGAATCTGAAAAAAAGTTCTTGACAAGGTGCCTTTCCTGCGCTATAACACGGCCGGTGGTTATCCTATGCGAATAAGTTGTCGCCAGAGTGACTGAAGTGCTTTCCAGCAAAACGAAATATTATTCAGCCAAGCAAGCATCTTTGACTCCCGCGAGCGTAACCCCGTGGCATTGCATGAGCGCATCTAGGCTGCAAGGCAGGAATTCTGCGATGCTACTGGTTGCCTATTCGCCATCGGCAGTAGCTCTCGTCAATGGGCCTCAGCTTCCTGCTGAACCGCAGACCGATCTGGAGACGTCGGCTAGCAGGCTAGCAGGCTTGGGTTAATTGAAGTTTCCTATAGTGGGCCACCGTTGCCCGTAAGGAACTTTGATTCGGAATGCAAAATGTAAGAAGGATGCAAGTGGTAAATCAGCCCATGGGAAAAATATTCCTCAGGAGGCGCGCGATGCTCTCTAGGAGAGGCAGGAAAATATTGGTTAACGCATTATGGCTGCTGGTTGGAACCCCTTTCGTAGCCCTAGCTCAGCAGGCAGGGATCGTGGGGACGATCACCGATCAGTCAGGGGCGTTTGTTCCGCAAGCTATCGTAACTGCAACAAACTTGGCGACGCAGGCGTCGCGGCAGGCCAGCACCAATGATCGCGGCGACTACACTGTTCCGGACCTGGATGTGGGGGTCTACCAAGTCGTGGTTGAGAAGAAAGGATTTCGTCGGGGCATTGTCGACCAAGTTAAGCTTGAGGTCCAACTGATCCGCCGCGTTGATTTCACCCTACAACTCGGCGACTTGCGGCAAGAAGTCAGGGTGACTGCAAGCCCGGGTTCTCTCGAGACCGCACAATCATCTATGGGGACGCTCCTGGAAAACAAGATGGTCGAAGAAATCCCACTCAACGGTCGAAACTTCCTTCAGTTGCAGGTCCTGTTGCCCGGCGTTACTCCCGATCAAGGCGACTTCTTCTCGGTCTTGAAGATTGATGCCCAGACGACAGGCATCGGCGGGGGAGCTTTCTCAGTCAACGGCCAACGGGGCATTTATAACGACTATTACCTTGACGGGGTCTCCTTTGAGGAGTGGGAAAATAACACAAACAACTTCAACCCCTCAATTGACGCAATCCAGGAGTTCCGAACCCTAACCGCCAACTACAGCGCGGAGTTTGGCTTGAACGCCGGCGGACTAGTGAATATGGTAATGAAATCGGGCACCAACCAGTTCCATGGAAGCGCATACGAGTTTGTGCGGAATAACGACTTTGATGCAGCCAATTTCTTCGACAACTTCTACAATGAACCGAAGCCGCCGCTCCGACACAACCAGTTTGGAGGCACTCTGGGCGGGCCGGTAATTCACGACAAGACCTTCTTTTTCGCAAGCTACGAAGGGTTCCGTGAGGACCTCGCCCAGACCATTACCGCTACTTTCCCCACGGCCGCGATGGACAAGGGCGACTTTTCCCAGTTACTGAATCAGCCCAACCCGATCACGATCAGTGACCCGGTAACCGGCGCTCCCTTTCCGGGCAACATCATTCCCCCCAATCGCATTTTGAGTTTTTGGCCGGCTTACTTAGCCAAGTACGTGCTGTTGCCCAATCGCCCCGGCCTCATCCAAAATTATGTCACATCTGGAACTTCCCGGAACTACACAAATCAAGTGATGTTCCGGTTCGATCATCAAGTCTCAAAGAAACTCTCCCTCGATGGCCATTACGTCTTTAACGAAGTGGGGGATGTGCCCGCGCCGATCAACCCGCTGTTTGGCAGCAGCCAAAACAGCCGAAGCCAAAACGTAATGATGCATGTGACTTACGCCGCAAGCCCGACTACGGTTATTGACTTCCGTGCCGGCTATGCGCGGTTTTGGCAAAATCTGATAGACGACCTAGCGGGCACCACGCCGTACATTGCGCGTGACATAATGCACATCCAGGGAATCCCTGACGATCTCCGCTCCTCCGACGCGCCGTATTTGGGTCTAGTCAACTTCTACCCCCTTGGATCCTCTGTGATTTCGGAACCTCGGAAATGGATCAACGAACGCTATGAGTACCCTTTCGTTGTCTACATGCACCGTGGTCACCACGACGTCCGCTACGGTATTAGAGCGGCCCGTCTGCATAACACTTATCCAGAGAGAATTGCACCGAATGGTGAATATTATTTTAACGGTATTTTCACTGGGTACGATATGGCCGACATGCTGTTAGGTATTCCGTGGTTCTGGTTTGGTGCGCCGGATATATTCGACCCCCAGCTGCGCGCGTGGAATTTTGCGCCGTATGTGCAGGACGACTGGCGCGTGACGCGGAACCTGACACTGAATTTGGGGTTACGGTATGAGTGGTTTGGAAACCCATATTCGAAACATGGCGATATCTCGAATGTGCGCTTGCCAGAAGGGGGCGGCCTGGCCACATTGGTAATCCCGGGCCAATGTGTACCAAGTCTACCGAGCCACGTTTGTTATCTCGACGGTCTGACGCCAGAAAAGCCCTCAACTCCCAGTACCCTCGATAACAATAATAAGAACTTTGCGCCACGAATTGGCTTCGCCTACCGCCTCGGGGACCGCACGGTAGTGCGAATGGCATACGGCGTGTTCTTTCAGAAGGAGTTTATGGGGAGGAGCACGATATTAGCAACTAATCCTCCGTTCGTTGGCGGTTTTGCGGTGTTTAACACCCTACAGACGTTCCAAAGTTTCAGCTTTACTGACCCCTATGCAGGTCTTTCACAGGGTGGCAAGCTGGGTTTTGAAGCCATTCCTCAGCATACTCCGAACGCATACCTTCAGTCATGGAATGCTGCCGTGGAGCGCCAGCTGGGCGCGGGAGTCAACCTTGAGATAGCTTATGTCGGCAACAAGGGAACTCACCAGGAAGCGAACGTCGATCCTAACGAACCACTCCCTGGCCCAGGGGCCCTCGATCCGAGACGGCCTTATACGAACGTCTCAGGAGTTGATGGTGAGGAAAGCACTGGGAATTCATTCTATGACGGTCTACAGGTCAAAGCAGAGAAACGGTTTTCGAACGGCCTTTCGTTTTTGTCGTCGTATACCTGGTCAAAGGCGATTGCCGACAGCTGTGACTTCGAGTTTACGATTACGCCCAGTGGTAATTGTGTTTCGGACCAATACGACCTGCGGACCGCCCGGGGCTTGGCTCAGGGCGACCAGCGGAATCGCTTTACACTGAGCTCGTTGTACGTACTTCCTGTTGGCAAAGGACAACATTTCTGGTCGGGTGCCTCGGGCGCCACCGGGAAGATAGTTTCTGGCTGGCAGTTGGGTGGGATAGCGGTAGTCGCATCCGGGCAGCCCCTGACCCCCTATCTCACCTATGATAATCCGAACGTTGGTGCGCCAATCGCCCTCCCAAACAGCGTGAGCAACCCGAACAACGGGACCAAAACGATATATGAGTACTTCAACACAAGTGCTTTCCAGGCTCCGGTGCCATACACTTATGGGGACACCGGCATCGGCACTATCACTGGGCCCGGTATGGGGGACATCGATTTCTCGATCTTCAAGAGCACTCAAATCACGGAGCGTGTGAATCTTCAGTTCCGTTCCGAATTCTTCAACCTACTGAATATAGTGAACTGGGGAGCCCCAAACACCGTGTTTGGCACGCCGCAGTTCGGAAAGATCTTTGGCGCCGGAACTAGCAGGGAGATCCAATTGTCACTTCGGCTGGAGTTCTAGTGTCCTATTCCGCTCTTTTGTTGAAAATGAGCAGTTTGGCAAGAATCCCCTCACCCGGCCCGCCCCGGCTGAAGAAAGCGCCGGTGGCGGGCCACCCTCCCCCCGAGGGAGTCTGCGTGGTAACCTTGCTGCAGCGGCAATGCCCTCATCGCCGCCCGCGCGTTGTCAACAGTTTCGACAGGTAGACGCCGCCACTATAACGCTCGAAACGGAGTTATCACACAGTCGCCCATGTGCGTCGGCTGACGGACGCCCGCGAAGCACGAAAATGGGAAGTCTGACAACGTGAAGCTCATGCTGAATCTAAAGAGCTTAGTCCCATTTTCGGAGCACACTCCCAAGGGGCAGAGGTACATTGTCAACGATTAGGTGGGACAGGACACTACATGCCTGCTGAGCGGCGCGGTACAGCTTGCGCTTCTTCGTGAGAGGAAGCTGCGAAGCAGTCTTGAGAATGGAGCCCAGAGGCGGAGCGGGGGAGGGAGGTATTGTAACAGCATTTCTCGTGCCCCTTCATCTTCACAGGCATTGCCGGTGCAGGGCATGCCAGGCCCGAGCAATCGAACTCCACGCCTGACGTGGCGCGCGCACTGGAATTCTTCGAATCCAAGACCCGGCCACTGTCGGCGAAGAACTCTTTGGCCTGCCATACCGACCTCAAGAGTGGCGGCCCGCAGTAGGGGGCGCGCGAGCGCATGTTGAAGTCATACGAAACATGGTATCGGACCGCCAACAATGCGGGCGCCTTGCCAGGGTGTTCCCTACACCAGCTACGCCCAAATTGGTGTCTCTTTTGAAGCAATGAGGAAAGACCTGATGAAGAAATACGGAGAGAATTCTGTGATGATCGGCTGTATCGAACCGTTCAAGCTCGCCGTCATCCGAACCCAATGAGATGCTGGTCAGAGGAACGAAGACTTGCGTGCAAATAGGAGGGTTCCATGGACGAAAAGTTGCGTGTAAGCCGAAGAGTTCTTGTCACTAAGGTCGTGCTTATGACTCCGTTCTTGTGTCTGCTCATGAGTGCACCGGTTGTAGGGGCTCAGGGTGGCGTTCGTAATCAGCGCATTTCTCTGGATGAGGCGGTGGTCCTGGTGGACAGCAGTGAGGCTTCCTATGTGCAGTATGGGGCCAAAGACCTAGCATCTTATTTAACAGAGATTACCGGCAGACCGGTCAGCGTGGGCACCTCAGCAAATGCAGGGCGGGGGGCAAAATCGATCATCGCGGTTGGGGAAAGAATGGCGCTGGCGATGGGTGCAGATTTGGGAGCCGCAAGCGAGCTAGGTGAGGAGGGGTCTGTGATCCGGTCTTTCGACAAGGGAACTACCAAAATTGTTGTCGTCGCTGGGCATAATCCGCACGGCACCAACATGGGACTTGTGACGCTCATGCAGTTGATTCGCTCGGAGGGCAAGACTCCCTACCTCGAAGGGCCACTCGAGCTGCGCGATAAGCCGAGCTTTGCGGTCCGCGGTATCCATTTGAATGATGGAGTGGAGCTGAAGTACCCATACGGATATCGAAGCTGGGGAGAGCAGGACTGGAAGAGGTTCATCGATATCGCCTGGGCAGAGCGCGCAAATCTCATCCTTCTGTGGCCATTCATGGAGATCCTTCCGGTTCCGCTGTCTTCAGAGGACGAGGCCTATCTTCAGGAAGTGCATCGCATTGTTGACCATGCTCAGATGGAACGAGGGATGAGGGTCTGGATCATGCAGGCGGCAAACCGCGTGGGGGTTTCTGACTGCAACAGCCCCGATCCCCGCAAGCGCGGATTGTGGACTAGAGGCTGCCAGGAGGACTTGAATCCTGGTGATCCTGAACAGTTCGAGCGCATTCTAAGATCCTTCGAAGCTCTCTATAAGAACCTTAACAATGCCGATGGCTTCTGCATGATTGACTCCGATCCCGGTGGCTGGCCGCAAAGTCCGTTGAGCGAACAGACAAAGATCTTCCGCTCCGCCCGACAGCTGCTCGACCGTTATAACGTGCACGGCAAAAAAGCGGTCCTGGCTGACTGGATGTGGGTGGGATGGGGACGGCATTTTCTTGGTCCAGCCGGGGGGGTCGGGTTCCCAGCGGGGTACGAATGGACCCGTGGTGATCCCACCGAGCAGGACGTGGCATTCATGGTTCAGACGATCCGCAAATTCAAGCAGGACGTTCCCGAGCCTTGGGAGCTTGTGGCCGGTATGGGACCCTATCTCAAAGCCGTCGCGGCGCAGTCGGTGCTGGGAAAGACGACGTATCTCCCGTATGGAGAGGTGGATAGCAGCGGCTTTCCAGCGACTAACCTGGACTTTGCCTCGATTCGCCGGGTTCTCAATCAGGCATTCGAAGCTACCGGACTGAAGGGACTCATGGGCCACAATCAGGTGATGCTGCTTCAGTTCCCGAGCACGTACTACTTTTTAACGAGTGCGTGGGACCGCGAATATAGAAATCGTAGACAAAAACAAGTCTTGTTGGACATCTCCGAGTTGCTTTATCCAGAACACAAAGAGATTATCGCGGATTCATTGCTGGGCCTGGAGGAAACGGACCCTGATAAGATCAAGCACACCCTGTTCCGGCTGGAAACCCTGATCAGATCGGGCGACCTCGGTAGGCCCGGAGCGCTTGGACGCTTTCTCTTCCCCGATCGGTCAGTCGTTGCCAGAGACCTGGCTGCCCAACTCAGGATCCGCTATGCCCGCCAGAATCTCACCCAAGCAATGCAAGGCAGACCTGACCTAAACGAAAGCTCGCAACTGGTGCAAAAATTTTTTGATGAACTTCTAGCCTGGGGTGAGGAAACCGGCTGGGAGGTCGGAGGCACACCGATCTACGACTCAGCGCTGTTGCGGGAATGCGGCTGCCAGGACAAGGAGCTCATGAAAGCGATGTCTCGCTTGAAGCACATTGTGCTTCAGGGGAACGGAAGGAGCAGCTATGCACAAATCAGCGCTTTCTTTGATCCGATCAGTAAAGCTCTCTTGAAGAAATACAGCGAAGACTCGGTGATGATCGGCTGTGTGGAACCGTTCAAGCTCGCTTTGATCCAGATACCTTAGCGAACATTATTACCGCATGCTGCGGGTAGGGTACGCTGCATAGGCATGCGTAGCGGCAGCTCGCTCTCCCGTTCAGTTGAATTAAGTAGCTTCTCGTTTAGGTCTGGCTTAAACATCCGGTGCTCCGCATGTTGTTAGATTTACATTGTCGCGCGGATTCGATTGGAGTTTCACAGCGAGCATTTGCAATCCGACTGCACTACTTTTGCGGCCCTTATTGCTCGCCGTCGTCCAAACCCAATGGGTGCTGGTCAGAGGAACGAAGACTTGCGTGCAAATAGGAGGGTTCCATGGACGAAAAGTTGCGTGTAAGCCGAAGAGTTCTTGTCACTAAGGTCGTGCTTATGACTCCGTTCTTGTGTCTGCTCATGAGTGCACCGGTTGTAGGGGCTCAGGGTGGCGTTCGTAATCAGCGCATTTCTCTGGATGAGGCGGTGGTCCTGGTGGACAGCAGTGAGGCTTCCTATGTGCAGTATGGGGCCAAAGACCTAGCATCTTATTTAACAGAGATTACCGGCAGACCGGTCAGCGTGGGCACCTCAGCAAATGCAGGGCGGGGGGCAAAATCGATCATCGCGGTTGGGGAAAGAATGGCGCTGGCGATGGGTGCAGATTTGGGAGCCGCGAGCGAGTTAGGTGAGGAGGGGTCTGTGATCCGGTCTTTCGACAAGGCAGGGGCGAAGATCGTGATTGTCGCCGGACAGCATCCCCAGGGTACGAATACCGGCGTCGCGACGCTCATGCAGATGGTTCGTTCGGAGGGCAAGACTCCGTATCTCGAAGGGCCTCTCGACCTGCGCAACAAACCGACCATTGCGGTTCGCGGCTTTCATGTGAACGGATGGTCGTTGAACTATCCCTATTCTTTTCGCCCATGGAAGGAGCAGGACTGGAAACACTTCATCGACATCGCCTGGGCACAGCGGGCAAATCTGGTTTTCTTTTGGCCGTTCATGGAAATCATGCCACTTCCGCTGTCCCCGGAAGACAGAGCCTATCTCCAGGAGGTCCGCCGTGTAGTCGACTATGCCCAGAACCAGCGCGGTCTGGAAGTGTGGATCATGCAGTCGGCGAACCGTATTGCTATTTCCGACTGCGGCGTTCGTGATCCGAGGCTCCGTCCCTACTGGGTCGATGGCTGTCAGAAGGACATGAACCCTACGGATCCGCAGCAGTTCGCGAAAATCGAGGATGCTTTCGCGGCCTTTTACCGCATTATCAGCAATGCAGATGGCTTCTGCATGATCGACTCCGACCCCGGCGGCTGGCCGCAGAGCCCGTTGAGCGACCAGGCGAAGATTTTCAATGCAGCTAGAATGCTGCTGGATCGCTATAGCGTCAAAGGGCAAGAAACCAAGCTAGTGGATTGGATGTGGATTGGCTGGGGCCGCCACAAGTTTCCCCTTTCATCGCAAAAGCTTGTGACGCCGTTCGACTTGCCCGCGGACTTCCCGGACGAGAGCGACATTGCGTTCATGGCCGAGACCATACGCAACTTCAAGAACAACCTGCCCGAACCGTGGGAGATGGTCGCAGGAATGACGCCCTATCTGGAATCCTCCAAGCGAGAGTCTGTCCTGAATAAGACTATATACCTCCCCTACGGCGCCATAGAGATGGAGCCAGTATTTCCCGCAACCAACCTCGGCTTGGAGCCGGTTCGCGAAGTTCTTGATAAGGCTGCCGAATATCCCGGGCTTAAAGGTGTGATGGGGAATAACCAGACCATGCTGCTGCAATTCCCGCGCACCTACTTCTTCTTCACCAGCTTGTGGGACAGTGAGTATAAGAAGCATAAAGAAGAGGACGTGCTCAAAGAAGTTTCCGAGCAGATCTATCCTGATCAGAAGGAACTCCTGGTGGAGTCGTTTCTAGCTCTAAAACAGACGGACCCTGAGAAAATCAATATCGCGATCGCTCACCTCGAAAAGCTGGTGAACGCGGGCGATGCAGGACGGCCCGGAGCAATTGGCCGGTACCTGTTTCCTGACCGGCTCATCGTAGCCAGGGATCTTAAGACCCAACTGGAAATTCGCGCCGCCCGCCAGACTCTTCTAAAGGCTTTGCAAGGCAAGCCGGATGTCAAGGAGTGCGCGAGGCTGGTGGAGGATTACTTCGACAAACTTCTGGCTTGGAATCAACAAACTGGCTGGGACAAGCTGATCAACATGGCCATCTGGGGATTGCCGATCTATGAGGAGGACAAGGAGCTTACTGCCGCCCTGTCTCGGTTGAAGGTAATTCTAGGTCAGGGTGCTCCCTACACCAGCTACGCCCAAATTGATGCCTTCTTTGAGCCAATCAGGGAAGACCTTCTGAAGAAATACGGAGAGAATTCTGTGATGATCGGCTGTATCGAGCCGTTCAAGCTCGCCGTCATCCGAACCCAATGAGATGCACTCCTCGCCTGGACCGGGGCGCTGCGGATTACACCCTCTACGTTGGAGAACCCGTGCTCTTCAGCCGCGTGGATGCAATCTACGGTTACGTGCGGTCGGAAGCGACACGTTTTGGATTTCTTCCCGAAGTCATGGAGCGCAAGGATGACCTAGTAGCCACCGAAACGTGTGCCCTCATGGATTATGTAGGCTTGGCGGTTACACTGGCAAACCTTGGGCATCCCGAGTACTGGGGCGGCGTCGAGCGGGTCGTTCACAACTAACTCATCGAAAGCCAGGCTCGCAACTTGCCGTGGCTGAAATCGGATGAGACCAAACCCGACACCATGCAGTTCACCTGGCGTGACATCGCCGGGAGGATGGAGGGCGGCTGGGGCGGATGGAGTTCGCCAACTCACTTGCTTGTTCCGCCACGTCTGACGGTGGCATGCCGGCTCCAACGGACGTGCCAGAAGAGACGGACAAATCGAAAGTTGCAGGGGCGCTTCTCAAACGATGGTAGGAAGAGAATGCCCCGCAAGTGAGGAACCACCCTTCCGTTTTCATGTGGGTTCTGACGAATGAGCATCTCTTAGGAGGACACATGCCGAAAGATCTAACTATATATCGTTTTTCATTTGGGCCCTGGAATATCGGCGAAGGGGCTGATCCCTTCGGCCCCACTGTGCGAGACCCCTTTACATTTGTGGAAAAGGTAAAGATCGCCCAGAAACTGGGATTCGACGCTTTGCAATTTCACGATGACGATGCCGTGCCTGCCCTTGATTCGCTCAGCCCCGCGGAAATAGCCAAGCAAGCCCGCGCCACCAAGCAAATCCTCACCGACAATAGCCTAGAGGCGGAGTTTGTGGCACCGCGCCTCTGGTTCAGTCCCCGCACCATTGACGGGGCTTATACAGCGAACGATCCGGCCGATCGTGCCTACGCCGTGGAAAGGTCAATCAAAGCAATTGATATCGCCCATGAACTGGGGACGAACCTCATGGTGCTGTGGCTGGCGCGCGAGGGCACGTACGTGCGCGAAGCTAAGTCTGTCCCCGAGGCAATGCAGCATTTGCTGGAGGCGATTAACAAGATGCTAGACTACGACAAGAATCTGCGCATTCTGGTGGAACCCAAACCCAACGAACCCATGGACCAGGCTTACATTCCTACGGTAGGTCATGCCTTGGCGCTAGGTTGCCGCGCGACCGACCCGTCGCGGATGGGAATTCTCATTGAAACCGCACACCAGATTCTGGCAGGTCTCGACCCTTCGGATGAAATGGGATTCGCGCTCTCCTTCCACAAGCTGTGGAGCGTCCATTTGAACGATCAGAGTGGACTGAAGTTCGATGAAGACAAGTCCTTCGGAGAGGTCGATCTCCGGCGGGCCTTCAATCAAGTGCGTGTTCTGGAAGAGAACGGTTATGGCCGGAACAGCGAGTATGTAGGGTTGGACGTCAAGGCCATGCGTACGCAGAGAACCGAAGTCTCCACGAAACACCTCGCTAACAGCAAGGAAACCTTTCTCTGGCTGGTCGACAAAGTACGCAGCCTGAATCGAAGCTTGCGCGCCGAGTTAGTCAAGCAGCGGGACTACGAGGAGTTAAATCGGTACATCACGGCCCATTTGCTGGGCGTCCGGTATTAGCCGTCGGCCGCAGGTGGGCGGTGGACTCGCCAGCCTTCGCCGACATACTGAAAGGTTGCGGTGCGCGGACGCCCTGTCGAAATTGAAACCCTCGATCTGGCAGCTAGCTAAGACCGTTGCCCGTGACGACGCAACACTTCCTCAGCTACCAAGTGGAGCAACAAACCCATGTGCACTAACAGAGCAAAGGGTATCGCCTGCGGCGGGAATTGGATCATCGACCTGGTCAAGGTTGTCGACTTTTACCCTCCCGAGAGCGCCCTCGCGAACATCCTCTGGGAATCCCAGGGAGGAGGGGGGTGCGCTCACAATGTGACGCTCAACCTCGCCAAGTTTGATTCTAGCCTCGATCTGTACGCATTAGGCGTCATTGGCAACGATCCCAACGGGGACACACTGCTTGCGGAATGCTGTCAATTTCCGAACATCCACACTGACCAGCTCCATCGCACTGGCCACGACAGAACTTCGTACACGGATGTCTTCAACGTCCAGTCTACAGGTAGAAGAACCTTTTTCCATTACCGTGGGGCGAACCGAATGTTCGCCCCCTGCTTTGTGGACCTCGATCGCTTGCCAGTGCGTCTTTTTCACCTTGGATACTTAATGCTACTGGACGCGATGGACCAAGCGGACCCCCAATTCAAAACTGTTGCAGCGAGATTCTTGCACGAGTTGCAGAAGCGGGGCATCCAAACTTCGATCGACCTGGTATCTGAAGACAGCGACCGATTCAGCCGGATCGTCCCGGCGTCTTTGAAATACACAAATTACTGCATCATAAATGATTTCGAGGCGGAAAGAATCTCAAGCATGCCCATTCGGCGTGGAAGCGTCATCTTGACAGAGAATCTACGCCGCATAGGCCAGGCGCTTTTCGCGTACGGTGTCAATGACCTAGTGGTGATCCATTTTCCGGAAGGGGCTTACCTCATGGCCTCTGATGGAACTGAGATCATTCAGCCCTCTCTCGACCTTCCCGAAACGTACATTGTGGGTAGTACCGGTGCCGGCGACTCGTTTTGTGCTGGCATGCTTTACGGACTTTATGAGCATTGGCCCTTGGACGAAGCGCTTCGCTTCGCAACGTGTGCCGGTGGGATGAACCTCAGTGATTTGACCACAGTTGGGGGGATCAGATCCTGGCCGGAAGTCCTTGAAATGCAGAGAAGGTTTCCCTTCAGGAAGGACGTCACAGAATAGCTCGAAGGCAAATTCGCAACAAACAGCATGGCTGTATATGGGCTGGGAGTTCAAAGTTAGTGACAGAAGATAACCCTCATCAACCTGCGGGAACTAGCTACTTTCCGGTGCAAAAATGAGCGGTTCCGGGCCATGTTTTCGCCTCCAGGATAGTTCAGATCATGTCGGAACGTTTCATTTTTGGCTTGAGACAAGCCATTGGCTCCTCGTAGATTCATAATCGATTATGTCGATTACGAATATTCAAAAAACCCGAGACGCTCTGCTCCGCCAACTTTCTCGCACGGCTCGCCGTGCCCTCTTTGGCTCGCTGTCCGAGACCTATCGCACCTGCGGTCGGCCTGGGTGCCGCTGCCATCAGGGTCACAAGCACGGCCCCCACTTCTACGCGAGTTACCGGGGACGGCAGGGCACCACCACCGGTTACTAAGTCCCGCAGCACTTGGCCCAGGCCCTGCGGGAGGGAATAGCAGCCTGGGAAGAACTGCAGCAGGTGCTGCGCCAACTGGCGGAGCTGAACCGACAATGCTTGTGGGCACGCAAGGCGTCTCCCGGTGCAAGGAGGAGCCGTGGTTCGTCGTCAGCAGGCACAGCGTGGCTTTGTCAACATGGTTTGGCCCCTTTTGATCATCTGATTTGGCCCCACCTAAGTTGTTGATTCTGTGTGTTGACGCTTTTCCCTTCCTTTTTCCTTTGTTCTCCCAGATTGTGTTCTTGCTCT
>Ga0326727_10014273_pt1 | contig 17359 bp, 16 predicted proteins | sample MB2enrmetagenome_FD_207643 | JGI IMG/M metagenome (GOLD analysis project Ga0326727, IMG submission 207643) | Lab enriched peat soil microbial communities from McLean, Ithaca, NY, United States - MB29MY | ecosystem: Environmental > Terrestrial > Soil > Wetlands > Peat | place: USA: New York...
GCGGGCAGGCCACGAAGCCGGCCTGGTGCAATTCGGCCAGTTGCCGCTCGAAACGGGCCGGGGGGACATAAAGGCCCTTGAGCCGGGCGCCCGCCGGCGGGTCGGCAATCTTATGGTACATGAGCACCGGAACCCCGGTCTTGAACAATTCCAGAAAGGGTTTCAAGGTGTGAAACGTCGTGGGCGTTTTCTTCATGCGGCTTGGATTATTATGCGATGACGGGCAAAAGCAAAGGCTGTTTGCCGGCCCCGGGACTGGTCCCGCGCCATGACGGAGCGCGTCCAGGCGCCGCAGCGGCCTGCGGCGGAAAGGGACCAGTTTTGAGTGGACTTTAAGCCCGAAAACACCTAAGACCTGCCTTGGATGGCGAACGACCTGTTAACTTATTTTGAAAACAACAAGAAGCGTTTGATTTTCAAATGGATGCATTACTTTGAAATATATGACCGTTATTTTTCAAAGTACCGTGAAACCGACGTTCATTTTTTGGAAATAGGCGTTTCCCACGGCGGTTCGCTGCAAATGTGGAAGGACTACTTTGGCCCCAAGGCCAGGATATTCGGCGTTGACCACAACCCCCATTGCCAGCAATTCGCGGAAGACCAGGTCACCATCTTCATTGGCGATCAGGCCGACAAGAAATTCCTGTCGCGCCTGAAGCGTGAAATATCCCGCCTTGACATTGTGGTGGACGACGGGGGGCACACCATGGAGCAGCAAATCAACACCTTCGAGGCGCTCTACCCGCATGTTTCCGCAAACGGCATTTATCTGTGCGAAGACATCCTGACCTCGTACTGGAAGAGATACGGGGGCGGTTACCGCAACCCGGGCAGTTTTGTCGAGTACAGCAAGAATTTCGTGGATGCCCTGCATGCCTGGCATTTTGAGGATGCGGGCGGGAAGGAGGTTTCCGAGTTCACCAAATCCACTTACGGGCTTCATTTCTACGACGGCATCCTGGTCGTTGAAAAGCGCCCGATTTCCCGTCCTTTCACCCGGCAGACCGGCCAGCCGACTCTTCCGGAAGCCAAAGCGAGCCGGGCCGAAATGCCCGAAACCGGCCGCGCGCTTTGGAGCCAGCCCAATAAATTCGCGCGTCCGCCGGGAATTGAAGTCAGCCCGGGCCGCGTCACCGTCCACGGGTACCAGGAATTCCGGATTTCCCGGGGGAAAATCGAGCCGCTGCGGATCGACCAGCCATTGCGGATCAAAAGGAAATTAGTGCAGTCCATTTTCAACCCGGATTACCTGACCGGGAAAACGGTGCTGGATATCGGGGCCAATGGGGGGTTTTTCTCTCTTTGGGCTTGCCACAACGGGGCCAGGCAAGTGGTTTCCCTGGACATGGACGAGGCTTATTTGGACCTGATTCGGCAGGCCCAAAGAGAGTTTGGCTGGCAGAACATTCGGCCCGTCAATGCCCGGGTGCAGGATTGGGAGGAACCGGCGGATCTGGTCCTGGCCTTTGCCATGGTCCATTGGCTTTATTCCTGCACGGCAAATTACGGCAGTCTGGAAACGGTGGTGGAGAAATTGGCCGGGTTGAGCCGGTCCCTTTTGCTGATAGAATGGGTGGCGCCGGAGGATCCAGCCATTGGCTCCTTCAAACACACCGAATGGAATCCGCAGGTGGCCAAAGACGGTTACAAACTCGAAGCCTTCGAATCGGCCTTGCGCAAATGCTTCTGCAAAGTTGAAATGATTGGGCCAACCTCGCCCACCCGCACCCTCTACATTGGCCATCGCCGGCGCCATGAAGTGACTTTGCACCCCGTCCTGCCGCTGCTGGCCCCGGCCGACTGCGTCATTTCAAGCCGCTGCCTGGCCGAGTATAAAAAGAGAAAGTATTACAGCAGAGTTTATGCCGATGCGTCACCGGATCGCATCGTCAAACAAGCGACGGCGGACATGGCCGTGCATGAGGCAAAGATATTGGAGCGGCTACAAGGGGCGTATTTCCCCCGGGTCATTTCCTCCGAACAATGCGACGGCTACTCGGTTTTCACCATGGAACGAATCGCCGGCGTCGAACTGGCCGAGGCCCGCAGGGAGATTTCCTCGAATCCCAAACGCCTGGCCGGGTTTCTGGGAGAAGGCCTGGCCATTTTGAGTCAAATGCGCGCCGCCGCCATCCGTCATCGTGACATCCGCCTGGAAAATTTTTTGGTCCGGGACGGCCATCCGGTGTTGATCGATTTCGGCTGGGCTGAGAGCGGGGATGAAGCCTGGCTGAACCCCGGCGGCTTGGGCGGTTTGGAACGCATTGAAGAAGGGCTGCCCTGCGACACGTATTCGATGGGCCGGGTGTTCGAGCAGATCATTCCGGAAAACTCAAAACTGTTTGCGCCATTGCTCGAAAAGATGCTGAACCCGGAATTGGCGCGCGGCGCGGGAATCACCGGGCTGCAACGGGTATTGAAAAGCTTGGAATTGCCGGAGGCGTGGGATGTGCCGCCAGTGTTTCCCATTCCACGCCACGCGGCAGCCCGGCCGGGCGCGGAACCAGTCAGAACCGGGGTTGTTTCAGCCGAGGCGGCGCGGTTTTGGAAGCGATGCCGCAAGATCTTCCGGTCATGATTGCAAGCCAACCCATGTCTGCTGAATCACTCAACCTGAGCCGGGCCGAACGGAAATTGATGCTTGGCCCCTGGTATCATAACTTCTCGCCGCTCGGGTTGGAAACGCCGCAGCGCGGCGGCATCTATCCAGCCAACCAGAAGTGCAAGCAGGCCATTCTTTTTGCGTTGATCGAAGAGGCTTTGCGCCTGTGCCGCAAGCGCGGCGGGAGCCTGCGCGGCGTCGAATTGTTTTGTGCGGATGGTTTCTACGGGATGCACGCGATGCGGCTCGGCGCCGAAAGTGTTCGCGGGATTGACCTTGACAAGAAAGAACTGGCGCGCGCGCGTCTGGCCGCCAAAATTTTGGGGTGGGGCGAAAAAACGGCCTTTGAAAGGGAGGACGCGTTCAAGTTGAAGGGCGAATATGATTTTTGCATTTGCGCCGGCGGCTTGTACCATCTTGAAGACCCGGCCAGACTGCTGTCCGAACTGGCGCGCAAAATTCACGGTCCGATGGTCGTCCAAACCGTCGTTTCGCTGGCGCGGACAAATCCGGATTATTTTGAAACACCCGCGCCCGGCTGGACGTGGGGCTCGCGTTTCAGCACCGGCCGCCTGCGGGACATGGTGGCGAAAGCGGGTTGGGACATCCTGCAAAGCACTGAAAACGAACTCACTGGCAACGACCGCCCCGAGGACCGCGGTTCAGTGTATCTGCTCTGCCTGCCCGCTTCATTTGCGAAAGACACAACACCATGATCGCCTTTTCACGCAGAACCGCCGGGGCTGATTATTATGAGGTTTTGGAGCGCATCCATTCCTGGCTCAAGCCGCGGACGTACGTGGAAATCGGGGTCCGCCAGGGCCACTCGTTTCGCCTGGCCAGGACGGCGGCCGCCTCCGTCGGAATCGACCCGGCGCCCGACCTGAAGTTTGCGCCCCGGCCCGGGGCGCGCATTTTCCAAATGACCAGCGACGAGTTCTTTGCCCGTCACGATCTGGCCGGGGAACTGGGCTGCGGGACGGTGGACCTGGCGTTTATTGACGGCATGCACCTGTTTGAATTTGCCCTGCGCGATTTTGCCAACCTGGAGAAATTCTGCGCCCCGGCCTCCACCATTCTGGTGCATGATTGTTATCCGCCGGACAGCGTCACCGCCGCCCGCGAGCGGACGACGCAAATCTGGAGCGGCGACGTCTGGAAGCTGATCCTCTGCCTGAAGAAATACCGGCCGGACCTGCGGATTGCCACGGTGGACGTGCCGCCCACCGGCCTGGCCATCATCCGGGGGCTTGACCCGGGATCGACGGTTCTGGCCTCGCGCCTGGACAAATTGTATGAGGAATTTGTTCCGTACGATTATGGCGAAATGGAAGCCGGCAAAGCCCAACAATTAAATCGCGTGGAAAACAAGTGGAATGAAATTCAAACTGCCCTTTCTGCTCCTGCGTTCGCGGCCCAATAGGACGGTGGCAAAGCCAAAAGCGCTGGGCGTGCTGCTTTGCTACAACGACGCCGACATTCTTCCCGAGGCCATCGAATCGCTGCTCAATAACAATCACGATTTGATTGTGTGGGACCACGGGTCGGATGACGGAACGGCCGGGGTGCTGGACCGCTACGCCAGTCATTTTGTGGAGCGGGATTTTGTCCCGCGGGAGTTTGATTTTTACAAATTATACGGCCGGATGTCGAAGCATTTGCGCCGGCATTACCGCCGGCGCTACGATTGGATTTCATGGCCGGACCAGGACGAAATCCTTGAAGGCCCGTCGCGGCAAAAGACCTACTACGACTTTGTCACCGAAGTGGTGAACTCGGAATTCAACTGGGTCAGCTTCCGCAATTTCAACTTCTGGTTTACGTCCGAGGACGACCCCGCGGAATCGGCCCCGACCCGGCGCATCCGCCGTTACAGTTTGTTTCCCGACTGTTCCCCGCGCATCCGAGCCTGGCGGGCGGCGGTGACCAACATGCGGGATTTCAACCACAACCCGCTGGAGGGACTGCCGGACCCGCGCCCGTTCAACCTGCGCCACTATCAGATGCGAAGTTACGAACAGATGCTCAAGCGGCTGAACAAAGACCGCGCCGGACTGGAAAAGCCGGGCACCAACTGGCACTATAACCATATGAAAGCCCATGTGGACAAACTCTTGATCCCCCCGCAAGCGCTGCACTTTGACGACGGCCATTCGGAACTCAACCCGGAACCCATCTTTAACTGGCGCGCTTTATACGGCCACATGCCGGCGCCCCGGCCGGCGGAACAAGGCAAGTGAGCATTCCAGGACATCAGCAGCCCAGGATCAGTGTTCTGATTCCGACCTATAACTACGCCCGCTATTTGCCGGAGGCCATTGAGTCGGTGCTGGCGCAGGAGTTCGGGGACTTTGAGCTGCTCATCGTTGATGATTGCTCCACCGATGACACGGCGGGGGTCGTCCGGCCTTTCTGCGCCCGGGACGCGCGGGTTCATTTTTCGGCCAATGCCTCCAATCTGGGAATGGTCAACAATTGGAATCACTGCCTGGAAGAGGCCCGGGGCGAATACATAAAATTCCTGTTTGGGGACGACAAACTCTGCCACCCCCAAGCCCTGGGCAAAATGATCGCCTTGCTGGAACGGCATCCCTCCGCGACGCTGGCGGCTTCGGCGCGAATGATTTTGGATGAAAAGTCCAGGGTGGTTGATGTCTGGCGCCCGCTGGCGGAAGGCTGTCACAATGGCCGGACCATCCTCACGGCTTGTCTGATGGAGAACGGAAAGAACCTGGTGGGCGAACCCTCCGCGGTCTTGTTTCGCAAATCGGACGCCCGGCGCGGGTTTGATGCGCGATACCGGCAGATGGTGGATGTCGAGATGTGGTTTCATTTGCTGGAGAAGGGAGACCTGGCTTACACGCGCGAACCGCTGTGCGCTTTCCGCTGCCATCCGCTCCAGCAAACCGAGCGCAACACGGACAGCGGCGTCGCCTGGAAAGAGCACGCGCTGTTTATCGCCAGCCATGCCATCCAGCCCCGGTTTCCGCGGGAAGTTGTTTTCCCCATCCTGTTCCACCTGCGCCACTCCCGCGGGAAAAGCCCGGACGCAACCAGTTCGGAAATGCTGGAATGGCAGCGCCGCCTGGCGGGCCGCTGGGGCGGGGGATGGCGTTGGTTTTATTGGTTTTATTGCCTGCGCCACAGGCTCGCCAAGCCGTTTCGGAATCTGGCCCATTCGGCGCAAAAGCGGTTGTTCCGGCGGCGTTTCACGCCGGGTGGGGCCTGTTTTTCTTGACAATGATCCAGCGGCCGATCTGCAGCGGATAGCGCCGGGCGGAAACCGGGGTGACGGGCGTCGTGAAAATCATTTCGAACTGGCGCAACAACCGTTCCCGGCTGAAGAATTCATTGGGCCGGTTGTTGTGAAAATAGGGCTGGCGCAGGTATTCCAAGTACTTGGAGTCGTCCTGGTCCAGCTCGATGATTTTATCAATGAGCGCCTCCTCGCTCGGAAAATCAAAATAGTTGAGAAAGCTTTTGGGGTTGAACTCCGCGGCGATGCGGGGGTTGCCCCAATAGACGGGCATGGCGCGGGCCCGCATGGCATCGACAATTTTTTCGGTGGTGTAGCCGGGAACCGAGGCGTTCTCGAAGGCGATGTTGAATTTGTAGGGGCGCAGAAACTCCAGCTTGGCGCCGGGGGTCCGGGGGACGCGCCAGCCGAGGTTGTTGAGCGCGCCTCCGGCGGAGTCCACTTTTTTGTATTGACACAACTTGCGGAAGAACTCGTTGCGCACGCGGGTTTTGGCGTTGGCATAGCTGGCGACAAAGCAACAGAACCTGGTTTTGCCGGCCAGGATTCGTTCCGGGTCGTCGCCGTCTTTTTGGAGAAGCTCCGGCGAACCGAGAAGAACATAGTAGGGCAGCCGGAGATTCCTGGGATCGTCGGTCTGGCGGCAGGTGAAGGCGTAATCGTAACGGCTGAAATCGGGCGGCAAACTCTCCAGGCAGAAATAAATCTTGACGCAATTGTGAACCCGGTGAACGTGCTGGCCGAGGTCGCCGAAAACCAGAAAGTCCGGATGGTCGCAAATCTCGACGTCGAAGCGGTCCCGGATGGCGTTGTAAAAGAGATTGTCGGTCTTTATAAAACCGGGCCAGAAATCGCAAAAATCAAGGCGGACTTTCATTCTCGTTTCAACCGGCCCAGCCTGACACAATCGCGAGGGAGACGCAAAACTTTTGCGCGGATGTCATGCGCCCCTTTTCAGGGTCCGACATGGTAAATCCGCACCACCACTCCCGGCTGTTTGTTCGTGGGCTGCACGCGCGCAAACCGGGACCAGACAAGCGTCATCGGCTTCCCAAACTGTTTTTCAAACCCGCCGAATGAGCCGGAATCCAACCCGCCCTGTTCCCTGGTGGTGGCCAGCACCGCCAGATTGGAGCCTGAACGCACTTGGGACGGGCTGATCCGGCCAGGCGGCAATACCGGTTGCGCCACGTATCGCTTCGTGTAATAAGCCAGGATCCCTGAAGTTTCCCCCGGCAACAGCACAAACTGGCCGTCTGTTCCCACAACCCGGCCCGCCTCCAGCAACGTGTTCCGTAAGTCCGGACCATTTACTTCCCGAATTCGCAGCACCACATCGCGCGTTGCGCCGCCAATCGCAATGAACAGCAACAGCAAGGCCCCGACACGATAGCCCAGCCGCATCCGCTCATGCCCCAATCGCCCCAGCAAATACTGCGCCCCGGCCCCCATGAACAAACAAATGCCCGGCCCCAGGCACATGCAAACACGCGGATTGGCGCCATAGGGATACTTATGCAGAAATGCCGCGGTCAACATTAAGACATGCGGAAGAACAAACAACGCCCACACCCATCTGTTGCCACGACCCCAATAAATCACCAGACCGGTCAGCCACAACACAGTCGTCAGTGTGGATCCGAAATGGTTCTCGCCCACCGGCCAGGCAAAGCCCCGCCCCGTATGCACTTCCACAAGCCACAAAGGAATCTTCCAGGGATGATCCAGCGGCGGATAGCCCATGTGCCAGAAGGCCTGCAGCCCCGCCGCCCGGCTCACCTCCAGCGATGAACGAATGTTGACTTCGTACAACCCGATGGCGCTGCCGCCCGCCAGCGCCATAAAAACAAACCCTGCAACCCAATTGCGCCAGCCCGTTCGCCCTCCCTCCTTAAAGGAATGCGCCAGGAACACCAGGCTTATCGCGCCGATCACAAACACGGATGTGTACGAAAACCACACAAACACAGGCGCGCACAATCCCAGCCAGGCCAACTGCCGCGCGCGCTGTCCGCCCCGCAGCCATCGCAACATCAGCCAGAACATCAACAGGGCCGTCAGCAGGTCAATCGTATAGCCCTTGACACATGCGCCTTCCGCCACCGGCACGTAAGAAACGCTGAAAAGAGCCCACGCCAGCCACCGTGCCGTCCCGCGCAGCACCTCAACGCACAACTCCCAAAATACAACCATTCCCCCAAGCCCCGCCAACAGCGGCAGCAACCGCACCCCCCACTCATTGGGAAACCAGGAATCGAACAGCTTCGTCACCCATAAAAATGCCGGAGGCAAAACCTGGGCGAAATTCAGAGGATTGAGCAACTCCCCATAGGTGCGCGCCCACGCATCTCTCAACACGTTCACTTCGTCTCCCGTCATGTCAAAATCCAAAAAAAACCGCAGAAGCCGCCACGCCAATCCGCTGATCACCACCACCAGGAAACAACGCGCAATTGTCAAGTGGCGGCGATGGACAACCGTTTTTTCGTTCGTGTTCACCGGGAGATATTCGGGAAAATCGCGCGGCCAACGCAAAGAAAATCGCAAGAATCAACGCGGATTTTCCTTCTCGTTTCAACCGGCGCAGCCTGACAAATCGCGATAGAGACGCAAGACTTTTGCGCCCATTTGCTCCAGCGAAAAAGCCTGCCCGACCCGGCGATGCATCTCCTCCGCTTGCGCCGGCCCCAACTTGGGTTCTCCGGCCTGACCGGCCATGGCGCCGGCCAGCGCCTCGATGTTCCCGGCGGGAACCAGCCGCCCGTAATGGGCCGCGGCGAACGCTTCGGGAATGCCGTCCAGGGCCGAGGCAATGACCGGCTTGCCGCAGGCGTGGGCTTCGCAGACGACCAAGCCAAGGGCCTCCGTGCCAATTTGCGGGTGGACCAGGCAGTCGATGGCGTTCATCACTTGCGGCATGTCCGGGGCGTGGCCCGTCAGCCACGCTTTGCCGCCCAAACCCAGTCGCGCGATGTCGGCTTGGAGAAGTCCGGCCATGCTGCCGCGGCCAATGATCAGGAACCGCGCGTGAGGAATGCTTTGGTGAAGGCGCGCGGCGGCGGCCAAAAACTCGCGCTGCCCCTTGCCGCGCGGCAAGTCATAACCTCCAACCACCGCGAAGGCATAATCCCCGGACTGCAAGCCCAGCTCGCGTCGTTTGTCCGCCGCGTCCGCCGGACGGAATTGGGCGGCATCGATGCCGCCGGGGATGACATGGATTTTGGCGTGGTTGCCCCAAAGCGGCGGGCGGGCGCGGCGTTCCGGTTCCGGGGATTGCGGTTCATACACGCCTTCGCGCAACACTTTGGCGACAAATTCCGAAACGGCAATCAGGGCATCGCATTGCCCCAACAGAAACCGGCGGCTGGCCCGGGAACCCGGGCTTTTGGCCAGGTGCCGCGTCAGCACGATTTTTGGTTTTGTTCCGGCCAGACGCGCCGCAAAAATGGCCGGCCAAATGTCCCGGCCATGATGGCCATGCACGATTTGCATGTTTTCGCGGCGGATGAATCGCGCGGCGCGAAGGATGAACCGGAGTTTGTTCGCCTGAGAGCCGATATCGAAAAATGGCACGCCAAGTTCCGCGATGGCGGGCGCAAAAGGGCGTCCGGCGGGGCCGGCAATGAAGACATGCTGGCCAAGGCCATGCAGTTGGGCGGCCAGTTTCACGCACTGATCGTCGGTGCCGCCGCCGGTGAGGAGGGAATTCAAATGCACGATGCGCAGCGGTTGGGGGGCCGTGCTCATGCGGAGGGCGCGCCGGCCAGATATTGTTCGACGCCGCGTTCGCAGCGAATTTTTTTTGAGCGAATCGTTTCGGCCAAACGCCGGCGGCCGACGTGGATGTGAGCGCGGCCAGGCGCGGGATGGTTCAAATGATAGACTACGGCGTGGCCGTAAACAAATTTGCGCGGCCGCCCCAGGTGATAGAGCCGCGTGCCCACGTCCGAATCTTCCCCGCCCCAGCCAGCATATTCCTCGTCGAAACCATTGACGGCCAGCAAATCCTCGCGCCAAAACCCCATGTTGCAGCCGATGATGCCCCGCTGGCCGGTGTTGCGGCGGACGAGCGGAAAAGGCAGCCGGAGGGCTTTGGCGAAACCGGTGATGCGGCCGGTGAGAATCCAGCGGAAAACCGGCGTGGCGCCGGCCGCAAAGGCGGCGGCGAATTTTTCCCGGACGAAACAGCGCCGGCCTTGCACCCAAAAATTCCGTTCCGCCAGGCGGGCGTGGTCCGCCACGAACCGGCTGTGCGGCACACAGTCGCCATCCAGCAAAACGATGTAGGCGCCCGCGGCGGCGGCGAGGGATTTGTTGAGGATGATCGTCTTGCGAAAGCCGAGGTGCTCCTGCCAGACATGGCGCAGGGGCGCCGGCGGCTTTTGCTGCCAATGGGCAATGAGTTCCCGGGTGGCGGTTCCCGAACCGTCATCGGCCAGCAGGATTTCACCCGGCATTTCGGTCTGACGCTCCACGCCGCGCAAGACCTGGTCGAGCGCGCCCGGATTCTCGTAAGTCGAGATGATCAGGGAGATTTGGGCGGGGCGCATACAGGCGGGCGCGATTGGAGATGCTCGAAAAGCCGGCTGTGCCGCACCAGCGTCGAGTAAGCGGTGGAGGCGGCGATGAAAAAACCGGGATACCCATCCAGGAATCCGAGGCGAATGAAGTAAGCGCGCACAAAGCGCCAGGCCGCGCGAAAGACCGCCGCCGGGGCGGACCAGCGGGCATTCTCCGCCAGTTGACGTTGCAAATAAACATCGGCGAAGGAATTGATCTTGTTCACGTAGCTGCTGATGTCCGGATTTGTATAGTGGAACAGGTCGCCGGCCAGGGTCGCGCAGGCTCCCTGCGCCTGGATGGCGCAATGCTCCGCGCTGCCGGCCCATTTTCCGTTTTCCCGCCGAAAGAGCCGCACAACGCGATCGGGATACCAATCCCCGTGCGTAATCCATCGGCCCAGAAACCAAACTTTGCGGGCAAAGCGGGCGGCGGCAAAGCGTTGCTGGCCGCCGTCAAAAAACCGGGCAATCGACTCCCGCAACTCCGCGGAAACTTCTTCATCGGCATCCAGGGCGAGCACCCACGGCAAAGTGGCATAACTCAACGCCAGATTTTTTTGTTCACGAAAGCCCTGCCAGGAATGGCGGTGAATTTTCGCGCCGAACGATGCGGCGATGGCATCGGTGCCATCCTGCACCCCGGCATTGAGGACCACGACGATCTCGCCCGTCCATGCCGCCACGCTGGCCAGGCATTTGCCGATGCGATGGGCCTCGGCGCCGGAAATGATGCAGACTGAAATAGGCAGTTTGTTCACGGTTGGTCTGGGCGGCGTTTGGCCGGCTGGATACGGGTGAAGGGCTGGCTGTGACGCAGGATCAACGCTTCCAGTTTTTCAACAATCTGCGGGTCCTCCTTCATTTCGGCCAGAGGCTGCAATTCGCGACGGACAAGATCAAGGTCAAGTTTGCCCGCCTGCCGGGCGAGAATTCCTTCAACATCAAACCAGTCAATCTCCCGGCTGGCAAAACATTTGTGAACGAGCAAATCCTCGGCTGAACAAGTCCGCAGGAACACATTCGCCTCCGCTTCCCACAGGCTGCTGCGATGCACCGCCCTTTCTTCAAAGGGAATGGCCCCCATCGCCACGTCCAACGGGATGCCGTGCCGGTCTGTCAACAGCATAACACGGTTGCGCAAGGCGAAGTCCCGGCTGCCCGGCGGCCGAAATGAAAAAGCCTTCAACAATTCGTCAATAAAAATTTCCTCCCGCCCAAATCCCGCCAGCAAGGTAATATCAACATCCTTGGTGGCGCGGATATGACTCCATCGCAGCACGGCGACGCCGCCGATGATGCAGTATTGCCAATCGCGCTGACGGAAAAACTCCTGAATTTCCGTGGCAGACCTGTAAAGCTCAATCATTTGGCGCGCCGCCGCTGGAAGATGGCTTGCTGTTCAATTAAGCCGCAGACGGCGTCCGGGTCGCGCCAGCCAACTGGAATGCTCAAAACAACCCGGGCGTCGCGCATGGCCTGCTCGGGCGTGAGCTGGCTCAGTTCATAGCGGCGCATTTCATCCAAAAAAATGGCGGTCTCGCGCCATTGCTGCATCCACTGGCGCTGTTCCTCGGGCGTGGTTGCGAGTTTCATGCCTGCAATGTACACCGCTTTCCGGCACAAGTCAGTCACAAAAACAGCGGTTTTTTATCGCCAGCCGCGCCGCGCCCCGCTAACAAGTCCGGCATGGCTGTCGGCCGATCAGTAAAGAGTTTTTTGGAACGCACCCGCGCCGCCAAAAAAATCATCGTGGTTGATTTTGGTTTTTTGGGCGACTCGGTCCATCTTGTGCCGGCGCTGTGGGAAATCAAGAGACACTATCCGGGGGCGGAATTGCACACCTTGTCAGCCGCGGTCGGGGCCGAGTTGCTTGAGCTTGCACCATGCGTTGATCGCGCGCAGGCCTTTCCGTTGACGCCCAAAAGCCCGGCTTGGTGGCGGCATTGGAGCATCATTCGGGCGCTGCGCCGCGAACGTTTTGACGCGGCGTTCAATTTCAGCGGATCGGATCGAACGATATTTGTCACGGCGATGTTGGGCGCCCGATGGACTTTGGCGCACGAGGCGGGGCGGAAACATTTTTGGAACCACTGGCTTTCGGCGGAGTGGGTCGGGCGGGTTGCCCGGGAATTGCCCGTGTTCGAACAGCGCCGGCAAGTCCTGGCGGCGGGCGGTTTTGCGCTGGAAGGACCGCGTTTTGATTTGCGCGTGCCCCAGGAAGAGCGGCAATGGGCTGAGACGGCCATTGCGGACCGGCCCGTTCACTTTTCCATCAGCGCGAGCACGCCGGTCAAAGAATGGCCGCTGGAAAACTGGATTGGCCTGGCCCAAATGCTGGCGCGAAAAAGCCCGTCGATTCGGATGGTGGCCACGGCGGGTTCGAACCCGCGCGAGCAGGACCGCCTGAGAGAATTGGCCGGGGCTGTGGACGGCGCGCGATTGCAATGTTTTGAAGGGTTGAGCATTGCGCGTCTGGCCGCGTTGTTGCAACGCTGCCGGCTGCACATTGGCGCGGACTCCGGCGCGCTGCATCTGGCCGTGGCGCTGGGCGTGCCCACCTTGACGGTCTTTCGCCAATACAGCGGATTAACCGAATGGATTCCCGGCGGCAAAGAGCACCGACATCTCATCGTGGACTGCCGGTGCATCGACGAAAACAGGGCCGATTGCCTGCGTACGGGCCGGGCCGCCTGCCTTGCGTCCATCACCCCCGGCCAGGTCTGCGAGCAAGCCTGTCAACAGTTGCAGTAAAAAATCTCGCGCTGACGATGGATCACTCCCATACTGGCGACGATGGCATGATTGAATTCTGGCGCAAACTGTGGCAACTGACCCGTCCTTACAAAGGACGATTTCTTCTGGGCACGATCTTCGGCGTGTTCAGCGGCGCCGCCGATTCCCTCGTGATGGTGACTGTGGCTTTTGTGGTCAGCGTGGTTTTTTCCGGGGGCAAGAATGAGGATATAGACAGAAAGATCGCCCAACTCCACGAACACTTGCCGTGGCTGGCCGACGGTTTGCACCAGGTCCAATATTGGCTGTCCGTCCATGTCACCGAATCAAAATTCAATTTGGTCCTGGTGGTGGGCCTGATCCCGCTGGTCATGCTGGGCCGGGGCATCTGCAATTATCTCAATAATTATTTGATGGGCTGGGTGGCCATCCGGGCGTGCAGTGATTTGCGCGCCCGTTTGTTCGAGCATTTGCTGAATCTGCCCCTCAGTTTTCTTACCCGCAACAGCACCGGCGAATTGATGTCGCGCATTGGCGACGTGGGCATCCTGCAAAATATGATCGCCGTCTCGATGGTGACACTGATCACGCAACCGATCAAACTCATTTCATATGCCGTAATCCCTTTTGCCATGTTCCCCAAATTGGCCGCCATCGCCCTGATCACGTTTCCCCTGTGCGTCATCCCCGTCGTCATTTACAACCGAAAAGTGCGCAGGGCCGGGGCCGCCATTCAAACCGAGGCGGCCAATCTGAGCAAGGTCATGCACGAATCCTTCACCGGCAACCGCATCATCAAGGGCTACAATCTGGAACGCGTGGTAGTGGACCGTTTTTTGGCCAATCAAAAAAAGTTCATCGGCCAGTATATGCGCGTTGTACGCTCCACCGAAACGCCCGGCCCCATTATTGAAGTCCTCGCCGCCATCGGCGTGGCGATTTTATTGCTCTATCTGGCCGGGTCGGCCAGTCCCGTGAAATTCTTGTTGTTCATCGGCTCTCTGATGATGATGTACGGGCCGGTCAAGGCCATCATCCGGGTGCAGAGCCAGCTTCACCAGGCCCGGGCCGCGACGCAGCGCGTTTTTGAATTGCTGGCCACGCAAAGCACGCTGCCCGAGGCTCCCCACCCCGTGCCGCTCCAGGCGGCCGGCGCGGAAATTCAGTTTGACAACGTCAGCTTCAGCTACGGCGACAAGCCCGTCCTGCGCAACATCCAAATGCGGGTCGAGCCGGGCCGGATGCTGGCCCTGGTCGGAAGCAGCGGCTCGGGCAAAACGACGCTGACCAATCTCCTCCTGCGCTTTTACGATCCGACACACGGCGTCATCCGCATTGGCGGAACCGACCTGCGCACAGTGGCCTTGCGCGATCTTCGTTCGCAAATCGCCGTGGTTACGCAGGAAGTTATTTTATTCAACGACACCATCCGCCAAAACATTGCCTACGGCCGCCCGGACGCCACGTTCGCGGAAATTGAAGAAGCGGCCCGGAACGCCTTTGCCCATGATTTCATTTTGGGCAAGCCGCGGGGCTACGATTCGGTCGTGGGCGAAAAGGGAACAAATCTTTCCGGCGGCGAGCGGCAGCGCATTGCCATTGCGCGCGCCATTCTGAAGAACGCTCCCATCCTGGTGCTCGACGAAGCGACCAGTTCATTGGACAACGAATCCGAGCGCATGGTCCAGGCCGCGCTGGACGAACTCATGAAGGGGCGAACCACCATTTGCATCGCTCATCGTCTCTCCACCATCCAGCACGCGGACGTGATCCTGGTGCTCGATCACGGGCAGGTTGTGGAAACGGGGCGCCACGGAGAATTGCTGGCGCGTGGCGGCATTTATCAAAAGCTGCACATGCTCGGCTTCAGTTCAGCTGATGCGCGGTGAGCATTTTTTTGGAATGCGCCACGCTCATTTGGCGTATAGACTTCCCCGGCGATGACCTCAGTTTTTATCATGATCTGCGGCGTTTTGATCGTGGCCAAATGGATCGCGCAAATGGCGCTCGAATGGCTCAACCAGCAGCATGTTCAGGCCCATGCCAACGCGGTTCCGCCCGCCTTCACCAACACGGTCACACCGGAAACTTACGCCAAATCGGTCGCCTATACCCTGGCCAAAAGCCGCTTCGAAATGATTGATTTGACTTGGAGCGCCGTGGTTCTCGCCGTCACCCTCTTCAGCGGCGTGCTGCCTTGGTTTTACCGCGTTTTTCAGCAGGCCGCCGGCTCATCTGCATGGGCCGGGGCGGCCTTTCTCCTGGCGGTGGGAGTATTTTTGTCAGCCACGGATTTGCCGTTTGAATGGCACGCGCAATTTCACCTGGAAGAGCAGTTCGGCTTCAATACCACCACCGCCGCCCTTTGGTGGCTGGATCGGGCGAAGGGTTTGCTGGTGGGCCTGGCGCTGGGCTGGCCGTTGCTGGTTTTGATTTTGAAACTGGCGGGCTGGCTGGGCGCGGCCTGGTGGTTTTGGGCATGGGTTTGTCTGGCCGCTTTCCAACTCGTCATGATGGTCGTTGCGCCGGTTTTGATCATGCCCCTGTTCAACAAATTCACCACACTGCCGGCCGGCGGCCTGCGCGACTGCCTGCTTGCGCTGGGCGAACGCGCCGGCTTTCGCGCCCGCGACATCCAGGTGATGGACGGCAGCAAACGTTCCCGTCATTCCAACGCTTTCTTCACCGGTCTGGGCCGCTTCCGCAAAATCATTCTGTTTGATACACTTGTGCAGCAGTTGGACCAGGATGAATTGGAGTCGGTTCTGGCCCACGAGATCGGCCACTACAAGAAAGGCCATATACTAAAAACCATGGCCCTGTCCATTGGCGGTTCGCTGCCGGTCTTTTACCTCGTCGCGGTGCTGGCGAAGGAAGAATGGTTCTTGCGTGGCTTCGGCTTCGCACCCGGGGACATCGTGCCCGCCTAGCTGCTGATCTCCCTGCTGGCCGGAGTGGTGGCTTTCTGGCTGTCTCCGGTCTTCCATCTATTGTCGCGACGCCACGAATACGAGGCGGACGCCTATGCCGCCGGCCTGATCAAACAACATCAGTCTTTGATCGCCGCCCTGCGCAAACTGAACGAGAAGAACCTGAGCAATCTCACCCCCCATCCCTTCTACAGCGGCTTTTACTATTCCCATCCCACGCTTCTGGAACGCGAAGCGGCGCTCATGCGATTGGCCAAAACATGCCAGGCTCTTTGAGCTTGTTTGAATTTACCCGAAGACCCACAACTCCGCCGTGCGCTGCTTCGCCCATAATAATCGCTCCCTGGGGGGCCAATGTGGATTGTGTTGGAAGAGGGACTTTGCACGCCGGCTAATCGTCCGCTGCGCCCGGCAATCGGCTTCCTGAAACTATCATCACCGTCCGGCTAAAACTCTGTGTAATGGCCCTCTCTAATCGCACCGAGAGAGGCGTAGGAGTAATCTTTGGCTGGCGTCGGCAGGGACAACTGTGCGGCAAAACTTTTTTCACCGGGATGATCTTGCAACGCAAAGCCGCTCCCGATGGAAGCCGGCTCCGCGCTGTTGGCCGGCGTTGTCGGCGACGCGGCGGTGCTGGTGCTGTTCAGATGGTGACGGCCTATATCGGTTATCGAAGACATGCTGCTCATATTTTTTATTTATTACTCAGTTTGCCATTCAATCTGCTTTCCTCGGGCAGTTTTGGCTCTGGTACATCTAGTATCGGTTGGAATCAGGCGGGACTTTAGAAAAACATTCAGTTTTTCGCATGTCCTTGATTCCCAGCTTCGTGCAATGGATTGTTAAGCGCCGGGACGAATGACTGTGGCGGGCGCGGGCGGCGTCACCGGCTTCAAATTACTGCCGGTAATTTTGAGGGAGCAGGTCAGGCCGCTGATTTTTTGCGCGGGCAATTCCACGATCAATCCCCCGGCGGTCTGAGTGAACTTCAACCTGCCCTTATAACCGAGCAGCTCGACGCGCTTGATTTTGTTCGCGCTGGCGTCGTCTGTTTTGGCAAGCGATTTCACGACAACTTTGCCGTCCTCCGGCCAGCCCAGCGCAATGGCGTAAAGCCTTTTGCCTTTGGTCGTAAAGCGAATGTCCTTCGCCGTGTATCGAAAGTTTTCATGGAACGCGCCGCCTTTGGCCTTCACCTCTCCTTCGCCATAAACCAACCACGGCCGCGTGCCGTAAATCGCCTCGCCATTGATGGCCGTCCAGCCGGCCAACT
>Ga0326727_10014274_pt1 | contig 17359 bp, 15 predicted proteins | sample MB2enrmetagenome_FD_207643 | JGI IMG/M metagenome (GOLD analysis project Ga0326727, IMG submission 207643) | Lab enriched peat soil microbial communities from McLean, Ithaca, NY, United States - MB29MY | ecosystem: Environmental > Terrestrial > Soil > Wetlands > Peat | place: USA: New York...
CGCCAACGGCGCGCAGATCGTCATCGACCAGTTCATCGTGGCGGCGGAGGCCAAGTGGAATCTGCTCTCCGGGCTGGTGATGCTGCTGCCGCATGGCTACGAGGGCCAGGGGCCAGAGCACTCCAGCGCGCGCATCGAGCGCTACGTGCAGCTTGCCGCCGGCGACAACATCCAGATATGCCAGCCCTCCACAGCCGCGCAGTACTTCCATCTGCTGCGCCGCCAGGCCCTGCGCGTGTGGCGCAAGCCGCTGGTGGTCTTCACGCCCAAGAGCATGTTGCGCAGCGCGGACGCAGCCTCACCGCTGGCGGAGTTTTCCGCGCCAAGCTTTCGCAACGTCCTTCCCGACAGCTCGGTCGGCGCGCCGCGGCGCCTGCTGGTCTGCTCCGGCAAGATCGGCCACACCCTGCGCGTGGAGCGCGAGCGTCGCAAGGACAGCTCGGCTGCGATTATTTTTCTCGAACAACTCTACCCCTGGCCGGCGGACGAGATGCAGGCCGCGCTCGACCAGCACCCAGGGGCAGGCGAGATCGTCTGGGTGCAGGAGGAGCCGGCCAACATGGGAGCGTTCACCTATGTGTTGCCTCACCTGCGGCGCATGAGCGCGGGCCGCGCCGTGCTCAGCGTCAAGCGTAGCGCCAGCGCCAGCCCCGCCACGGGCTCGGCCAAGGCCCACGCGCTGGAAGAGAAGGCGCTGATCGACCTTGCTTTCGGGGCTTAAGCTGTCGATTTGCGTGAACCGGCGCGCGGCGGGCACGTATTCTATCCAGGGAGCCTTCCATGGACGGAACCTCGATCTGCGGATATCTGTGGATTGCCTGGATGATTGTCTGGCTAATCTGGTCGCTGCAATCCAAGCAGACACAACACCGTGAGAGTTTTGCCTCGCGCATGTCGTACAGCGTCGTGCTGTGGCTGGCGATCTACTTCATCTTCTTCGGCAAGGACCTCGGACACTGGTGGCACCGCGACATCTTGCCGCACCGGCCCTGGATCGGCTGGGCGGGCGTGGCAGTCGCTGTGCTGGGATTCGCCATTACCTTATGGGCGCGATTCACGCTGGGCGGCAACTGGAGCAGCAACGTCACCATTAAGGTGGAACATGAACTCATTCGCGGCGGTCCGTACCGCTGGGTGCGCCATCCCATCTACACCGGAATGGTGGTAGCCATGGCCGGAACAGCGATGGCTTGCGACCAGTGGCGTGGAGTGCCTGCCGTTCTCCTCTTCTGGCTCGCCTTCACCATCAAGCGCATGAAGGAAGAGAACTTCATGCACCAGACCTTCGGCACGCAGTATATGGAGTACAGCCAGACCACCGGTGCGATCTTTCCTCTGCTCCTGCGCCGGTAGAGCAAGTGTAGGGCCGGTCCTCCATCTATTGGGCTGCCTTCACCTGCTCCGTAACCCAGTCGGTCCAGATGGCCTCGTCGATGGGGCAGGCCAGCGGCGCGCCGTCCAGCGCGGCGGCAACGAAGTTCTCCACCGCCGGATAATGCACGTTCGCGTGTGCGGGCAATTGCTCCTCAGTCAGCTTGCCACCGCTCGCCAGCAGGCGCAGCGTCGGTCCATTCAGCGGGTCGAGGTTGATCTCGCCCTCGCTTCCAATAATGCGGAACTGGTCGCGCGTAATGCGCGAGTTCCAGCGCACGTCGATGACCGCGTGAACGCCTCCCGCATACTCGATCAGCGTGGTGGCCGAGTCCTCCACCGCCAGCTCGTGCAGCGCATTGGAGAGAAGGCCGGTGGCGCGCTGCGGCCTGCCAAACAGGAAATTGCATGCGTCGATGCGGTGCGAGCCGACGTCGTAGAGGGGCCCTCCGCCGGCCAGCGCGGGGTCCTTCAGCCAGCCGCGCTCGGGGCTCTCCAGCCAGCCGTGGTAGTTCGCCTCCACCAGCACAGGCTGGCCAATAGCACCCTCGCCAATCAGTTGCCCCGCGCGTACCAGCTTGGGATAGAACCGCCGGTAGTATGCAATGCCCAGCAATCGTCCCGACTCACGCGCCGCCTCGGCCATGGATTCGGCCTGCGCATAGTTCATCGCGACCGGTTTCTCGCATAGCACATCTTTGCCCGCGCGCAGGCTGGCGATGGCCTGTGCAGCGTGCAGCACAACCGGCGACGCCACATAAACAGCGTCGATTGCAGGATCGCGCAAAGCTTCGTCGAGATCGGTGTAGGCGAGCGCGCCAGGATACGCCTCGGCCTTGGTGGGTAAGCGGGTCAGCAACGCGTACAGACGACTGCGCGGCTCCGCCAGTACAGCGGGCAACACGCGCTTGCGGGTGATGTCTCCGATTCCGATGACCAGCCAGTTGAGCATTGTAGAAGTAGATCATATCGAAGAGAACGGCGCACCGGTATCGTCTCCAGCGTTCCTTCGCCGGTTTATCGGCGTGCAAACAGAGGTGTAGTGTGGAAATATCAGCATCCGGAGGCGCCGATGCCAGCCGATCCCAATCGAGTGATAGCCAATCTGCGGGAGCTTGCCGCGCTCACCGGCGACGCCAACGGCGCGCAGCGGGTCGCCTTCACGCCAACCTGGCAGCGTGCGCGAGAGTGGTTCGCCGGTAAGCTCGCTGACCTACCCGTTACCCGCAACCTAGACGCCGCCGGCAACTCCTGGGTCACGCTGCCCGGCGCATCGCCCCGGTCGCTGGTGCTGGGCAGTCATCTGGATTCGGTCCCCAACGGCGGCTGGTTGGACGGCGCGCTGGGCGTCGTCACCGCGCTGGAAGTCCTCAGCGGCATCGCCCGCGACTGCGGCGGCCGGTCGCCCTTTACCATCCGCGTGGTCGACTGGGCCGACGAGGAGGGCGCTCGCTTTGGCCGTAGTCTCTTCGGTTCCTCTGCCTTCGCAGGAACGCACAGCATCGCCGCCGACCGCGCGCGCACCGACCGCGACGGTATCACATTGGAAACTGCGCTGGCTGCGTGCGGCATCGACATCGACCGCATCGGCGAGGCAGCGCGCGAACGAGAGGGCATCGCCGCCTATCTTGAACTGCACATCGAGCAAGGCCCGGTGCTGGAACGGCTAAACCTCCCGCTGGGTGCTGTTCTTGGGACTAAGGGAGTAGAACGCCACGCCATCACCTTCCACGGGCAGGAGGCCCACTCCGGCTCAACACCCATGGCCGACCGGCGCGACGCACTGGCCGCAGCCGCGCGCCTGGCGCTGGAGATCCGCACCATCGCCACGCGCCATTCCGACTCAGTCTGCACCATGGGCTCCGTGAAGACCTTCCCCGGAATCGTCACCGCAGTGGCTGGACGCTGCGAGGTGACGCTCGATCAGCGCGACCTTGATGCCACGGTTCTGGCTACGATGTTCCGCGAGGCGCAGGAGGCGAGCCGCCGCTTCGCTGCCGAAGAGCGCTGCACTGTCGAGTGGTCACGCATATGGAGCATCGAGCCGATTGCCTTCCACCCAGCGCTCATTGACCTCTGCCGCGAGGCCATTGCCGAAACGCTGGGTGAGCCTGCCCACAGCCTTCCCTCTGGCCCCCTGCACGACGCTGCCGAGGTCGCCCGCCTGGGCATTCCCACCGTGATGATGTTTACCCAGTCGCTGGGCGGCATCAGCCACAACAAGATCGAAGACACCCGCGAGGAGCACTTGCGGCTGGCAGTCACCTCCTTCGACCGCCTCGCCGCCAATACCTTGCGCTGGATGGAGTCGCAGTAACCCGCCCAGCTACGGCCCTATGCGGCCCATCCACTGCAACACCGGCCCCCAGTATGCCTCCGTTGGCCTCAGGTATGGCTCGTTGTGCGCCAACCCCGGCACTACCACCAGCTCGCACCGGTCGCCGCACGCCTCTGCAATCCGTCGCGCCATCTCCACTGGGAAAAGACGGTCCCGATCGCTGTGCACCACCAGGACCGGCAAGGCCAGCGAAGGCGCGACCGCAATCGTATCCCATACGTCGGGAAATCCCCGCGCCAGCCAGCGCGGAACGCCCGTGGCGCATACCGCTTCGCGAAAGGAAGTGTATGCCTCACACAGAATCAATCCCGCGGGCTGCGGCGTCAGCGCGCCAACGCCGGACGCTGCAATGCCGCTGCCCAGGGAGAACCCCAGCACAAAGACGCGCGCACCCGGCCCCGCTCGCCGCCGCAACTCCGCGTACGCCGCTCGCAGGTCCTCATCGCAGTGCTCCGCGCGAATCTGTCCCGAGCTCATTCCATATCCCGAGTAGTTGAAGAACATGGAGCCGACGCCGCACCCGGCGAGGAGGGCCTGCACCGCGTTCCAGTGTCCGCCGGTCTCGCCGATCCCGTGGCAGAGCAGAATGACAGGCGATCCTTCATCCCCCGCGACCCACACCCCAGCCAGCATGCGCACTCCGCTGGAAAAGAAAAACTCCTCGCGCGAATCGGCCTTGGCCAGGCTTCGCGTCCTGCCCCACAGCGCGTCATGCACCCCTATCGCGCGGCTGACCAGCGTAATCGCCACCAAGAAAAATTCCGCTCGCCAATCTCGCCATTCACTTCGCATGGCGCTCCGCTGCATCGCAGAGCTTCTCCACGCGTTTCATCTGCGCCTCCGGCGTCTGGTAGTAGAAGATCGCAAGCAGCTCGCCGCGCCGTTGTGTGGGAGTCATTCGGGCCCATCCCACGCGAGATTTTGGCCTTAATCGAAACGCCGCTTCAATCACTGGCGGCAGCTCGCGTTCACCCTCCATCGTCGCCAACAGCCGCTCGGCCATCTGCTCGGTGCGACGCGTCCGCGTTGTTTCGCTACTGGGCTCCATCACCCACTTGCCGATCTCGCGCCGCATGGACTCCGACAGCTCGTCGTACCACTCGCGCAGCCCCAGCTCGTCATCCAGCAGCACGGCCAGCTCGTCCGGCAGCTCCGCTTCGCGCGGCTCCAGGTCCGGCGCAATGGCAAACTCTACCAGATCGCCCACCCCCGCATCTGCTGCCCTCTGCATCTTCTTGTTCACCAGCACAAACTGTCCAGTACGCCTTGTTGAGGCGAAGAACGAGGTCCGAAATATCTCGCCTCCCACCTCCACCGTCACTCGCTGCCGCACCATCTTCTTCCACGCCTTCGCCGCATCGAACGGCAGCCATGCCACTACCCAACCCAGGCCATCGCCCAGCGGCTCCAGCACCGCCTTGAATCGTTTTGCCTTCGCTGCCACACCCACCTCCAAACGCCTCTATCTTATCCGGCGCTGACCCGCCCCAGATAGAGAGACTAAACTTATCTTCATCGTCACCCAATCCAATCCGCGCATCTTCCTCTCCGCTGGCGAGGCATCCGCAGACCACTACGGAGCGGGAATTATTGTGCAACTGCGCACGCGCCTGCCTGAAGCAACCTTTACCGGCCTCGGCGGCGCCGAGATGTCCGACGCGGGCCAGCAGCGCATCGTCCGCGCGGAGGACGTAGCCCACATGGGATTCACCGAGGTCGTCCGCTACGCGCCGTACATCTACACGCAGTACCGCAAGCTGGTGGCGTCCATCCGGCGCAACCGGCCCGATGTTGCCATCCTCATCGACTTCCCCGAGGTCAACTTCCGCCTCGCTCGCCGGCTCAAGCGCATCGGCGTTCCCGTTCTCTGGTTCGTCAGTCCGCAGCTTTGGGCATGGAAGCGCGGCCGCCTTCGCCTTGTCCAGCGCTACGTCGACCGCATGATGGTGATCTTTCCCTTTGAGGCCCCGTTCTACCGTGCCCGCGGAGTGGACGCCGAGTTCGTCGGCCATCCTCTGGCCGCGCTGCCGTTGCCCACCATCGCGCGCGAAGCCTACGCCACCCAGCATGGTCTTGATCTCGCAAGGCAATGGATCGCGCTTCTTCCCGGCAGCCGGATGAGCGAGACCCATAAGAACCTGCCCCGGATGCTGCAAACCGCGGCCCTCCTCAGTCTGGAGATGCAGAGGAGATGCCAGTATCTGCTTCCGGTCGCGTCCACCATCGACATGGCTTGGATCAAAGAGGAGATCGCCGCTTGCTATGCTGCTGAGAATAAGGACAAACCGGGGGCTGTCGTGCTGCCGCGGATCGTACTCGTCCCCGATGCCCGTGAAGCTCTGCGCCACGCGCGCGCCAGCGTCGTCGCCAGCGGCACAGCGACCGTGCAGGCGCTGACCATCGGCAACCCCTTCGTCGTGGTCTATCGCGTCTCCGCCCTCACCTTTGCGCTGGCCAAACGCCTCGTCCGCTACCCCGCCGAGATTCCCGCCCAGCCGGACGCCGACGGCAATCTGCCCATCGCCATGCCCAACCTCATCGCCGGGCGGCGCATTGTTCCCGAACTGCTCAACCGCCGTTTCACAGCCGCCGCGCTCGCCGCCACGCTGCGCCCCCTGCTGAACGAGACGCCAGCTCGCCAGGAGATGATCGCCGCGCTGGCCGAGGCCCGCAGCAAGCTCTTACCCACTCCCGCTGAAACAGGTCAACCCGCCGATCCCATCCGCCGCGTTGCGGACACCGTCGTCGAGCTTCTGCAATCCACACCCATCGACGCGCTCCGAAGCGCCTCCAGCAGCGTCTAATCGGTAGCGTTCAGAATTGCATCACCGTGCAGTACCATAAGCAACTAGAGGATGAACGCAACTTGAGGACACCCGTACGCATGACTCTCCGGCTCCGAACCCGAACCACCCGTAGCTTCCTCGTCCTAGCCGTTGCGGCGTTCGCCGTTTGTGCGCTTGCACATTCCGCGCTGGCCGCGCCCGTGCGCCCTCTGCTCAACATCACCGGCTATGTCATCAACGCCGACCTCGACCCCTCCACCGGCAAGCTCATCGCCACCGCCGATGTCACCTTCAACGCTCTCGATGACCTCACCACAGCGAGCTTCGAGCTGAACAACGGACTCAACGTCACATCGCTCACCGACAACTCCGGCACAGCGCTCAACTCCGAGCGGCTGACCTCCAACTTTACCGTGCGTGTCACGCTGCCCACGCCGCTGGCCAAAGGCTCCAGCAACACCTTCCACTTCACCTACTCGGGAACACTCACCGGCTCCGACACCAGTCCGGTCGACGGCATCAAGCTGGCCGCCATCGCTGACCCCATCAGTATCTTGCTTTACCCTGGCCGCTGGTTTCCCATGACGGGTTTGTTCACCGACCGCTTCACTGCCGAGATGCACATCCGCGTGCCCGCCGACTACACCGCCGTCGGCAGCGGCGTCTCGTCCAAGAAGACGCTTCCCGATGGCCGCAACGAGTTCAGCTTCACCTGGTCGAAGCCGGGATTTCCCGGCACGATTGTCGCGGGAAAGTTCCTGCCCGCCATCACCGCATCGGGCATCAGCAACATCCACGTCTATGTGACCGAGAAGCGCAAGGACGGCGCGCCCGACTTTGCCGCCCTCGCCGGGCGCGAGTTCGAGTTTATGACTAACCTCTTCGGCCAGCCCGAGTCCGGCCGCATCAATATTGTCGAACTGCCGGAGGACGCCGTCTCCGCCTCCTGGGCTCCCGAGATGGCCTGTATCGCCGGCAACCGCATCGTTGATCGCAACTCGCAGCGTCTGCTGGCCAACACCCTGGCCCACCAGTGGTGGGGATCCCAGGTCTCACCAGAAACGCTCAACGACGCGTGGATCACCAACGGCATGAGCCGCTACGGCGAGCTGATGTACCTGGAAGATTCCGCAGGCAAGAACGCCTTCCAGACGGCTATCGGCGACGTCTCCGCCGGAGCGCTGGCCTACGATACCGAGCCGCTCAGCACGCTTGGCCGCCTCGATCCCTTCTCGCCGCAGTTCCAGTCCATGACCCTGGAAAAGGGCGCCATGGTCTTCCACATGCTCCGCTGGCAGATGGGCGACGAAGCCTTCACGAGCTTCCTGCGCAGCCTGCTCTCGCAGTACACCGATAAGGGAATTCGCAGCTCCCAGGTTCAGGACATCGCCGAGGCTCAGACGGTCAATAGCGCGAACAACGGGGGCTCCCATCTGGAACTCACGCCATTCTTCTCGCAGTGGATCGACGGCACCGGTGCGCCCGCCTTCACCGATAAATACATGGTCTACCGCCTGGGCAACAACAAGGGATTCCGCACCGTCGGGTCCATCAGCGAAGACCTCGACCTCTTCCGCATGCCGGTTGAGCTACGCATCGAGACCGACGGCAAGACCGAGGACCGGCGCATCGATGTGGCCGGGACCGACTCGTCCTATACCGTCGAGACCTTCGGTCGCCCGCGCCGCATCTCCATCGACCCGGAGAACTGGCTGCTGAAGAGCACCCCCGACCTGGCCATCCGCGTGGCCGTGCTGCGTGGCCAGCAGTTGGTCGCGCAGGGCGATCTGACCGGTGCGCTCGCCGAGTACCAGAAGGCGCTGGACGAAAATAAATCCAGCTCGCTGGCCGCCTACCGCATCGCAGAGGTCTTCTTCATGCAGCGCAACTTCCAGGCCTCTGCCAACAGCTTCCGCGACGCCCTGCGCGGAGACGACGACCCGCGCTGGACCGAGGTATGGAGCCACATCCACCTAGGCTATATCTTCGACTGCACCGGCCAAAGGGAACGCGCCGTCAACGAGTATCGCCTCGCCGTCCAGACCAACGACAACACCCAGGGGGCCATCAACGAAGCTCGCGCCCGCCTTGCTTCCCCCTACAAATGCGCCCGCGCCGACAACTAACCGCCATACCATCCATGCGCTATACTCAGCCCCTGGGATTTTCAACCAAGGAGCCCCCATGCTTAAGGGATTTCGCGACTTCATTCTGCGCGGCAATGTGGTCGATCTTGCGGTCGCCGTCATCATCGGCGCAGCCTTCGGCAGGATCATCACCGCCTTTACCACCAACATCATCAGCCCGCTGATCGGCGCCATTGCCGGCCAACCGGACTTCTCCTATCTATTCCTCACCCTGCACGGCGGCAAGATCGGCTACGGCAGCTTTTTGACTGCGGTCATCGACTTCCTCATTCAGGCTTCGGTGGTCTACTTCCTGCTGGTGCTGCCGGTGAACTATCTTCTTGCGAAGATCAAGAAGCCCGTGGCGCCAACCACCAAGACCTGCGCAGAGTGCCTCTCGGAAATTCCCTTGCCGGCCCGCCGCTGCAAGTTCTGCGCGCAGCCGGTGGTATAGCGCACCCCCGCCTCCGATGCATACAACTTGCGCCGTACCTCGTGGCGAGCAAGTGCTATTTACCGTTGAGGTTCCAGGGCGAATCATCATATTTGCAAGTAATAATAACCGTTTGCGCGGAGCTGTACGTAATGGTTTTCAAGCCGTCCACGGTCTTGCTGTTGTCAGCGATTGAGTTATCGCGCCACCCCAGCGACACGCGTACCCACAGGAACGAAAAGGACCTCCGATGATTCGGTTCCGGGCCGTGGGATCGTATGTGGATTTGTGCAGCCTGCCGTCGCCGCGCCGCATACCATGCAGCGTGGCCGGCATGGCGTTTAACTTCAGCAAAATCGAGCTCACCCCTGCTGCCGCGCAGTGCAACCAGCCCAAACCACCTCAGACCCGACCGGCTCCGGCAATTTCCCCGCGCGCCGATGCCGGCAAGCTCTCCTTCGCAACTCCCCAAATTGTGCCTATGCGCTAAGCCCTAGAACGACAGCGCGAGCAGCTTGTCCCATACATCAGAATCGACGGGAACTCCCAGGCGGAGGTTCTCTTCGCGCAGGCGCAGTGTCTGCTGGCCGGGGTATCGCACAGGGCGCTCGGGATCGAGCGGGACCGCCATGCGAAGCGATTCGAGAATACCTTTGGCAATGCGGTCGAGCTCTGCCCTGTCCGCGAAGGTGGAGGGGTCAATGGCTAAAAAAATCTGGCTCATTCCCGACTCACGCAACGAATCGCGGGGAAGCTGGTGGGTGGCGCGGCCGCCGGAGAGCATCGCTGCAAGCATGTCCAGCGCCAGCGATAGGCCAGAGCCCTTCCAGTAGCCGATGGGCAGTGCGCGCTGCGAGACTTCGAGAACAGCGGCGTCGGTGGTCGGATTGCCCGCTGCGTCGTATCCTCCGGGAACAGGCAGCGATTCGCCACGCGCGGCGTAGGCGGAGATGGACCCGTAGGAAAACTGCGAGATCGCCATGTCGAGGACAACATGCGCTCCGTGCGGGCGTGGTATGGCGATCACCAGCGGGTTGTTGCCAAGCGTGGGAGAGGCCGTGCCCCAGGCTGGCAGGTTGGGCAGCGTGTTGGTCCAGCAAAGGGCGAAGACGCCAGCCTCCGCCGCCAGCCAGCCGTAGCTGCCGCCGCGCATCCAGTGGTTGGTATTGGCCAGGGCAACTCCGCCTAGGCCATGCAGCCGCGCAAGCTCGATGGCGCGCTCCATGGCGGCGTAGGCGTTCAGGTTACCGGGACCAAGATGCCCGTCCCAACGCTCTAGCGCGCCGGCGCCGGCCACGCGCGTCGGCTCGGCGGCCACGTCGATGCAGCCGTTGGCAACCATAGCGGCGAAGCGCGGAAAGCGGTTGAGGCCGTGGGTGTAGACGCCGTCGCGCGTGGTCTCTGCGAAGAGCCGCGCGCAGAGTGCTGCACGCTCGCCCCGCAGGCCGAGATGCAGCGTCGCCCTGGTCAGCGATTGGGTAAGATCGGCGTAGGCAACTCGCAGCATCGCAGTGTCCAAAGAATGAGTTTACCTGAGTTCAAAGCAGGCTTATTCCGTCTCGATCTCCTCTTCCTCTTCCACTTTGTCGCCTTCGCCCGGCGCCAGAAACAGGTTCGTCTCCAGGCCGTGCTGGCGGGTGTAGAGGTCGAAGTAGCGTCCGCCCAGCCGGTACAACGACTCATGGGTTCCTCGTTCGACGATCAGGCCGCCCTCGATCACCAGAATTTGGTCGGCGCGGCGAATCGTCGAGAGCCGGTGCGCGATCACAAAGGTTGTGCGCCCCTCCATCAGGTGGTTCAGTCCACTTTGGATCATCGCCTCTGATTCAGAGTCGAGCGAGCTGGTCGCCTCATCCAAAATCAGAATTCGCGGGTCGGCCAGAATCGCGCGAGCGATCGAGATGCGCTGCCTCTGTCCGCCGGAGAGCTTGACTCCGCGCTCGCCCACCACCGTCTCGTAAGCGTCGGGAAACTTCTCGGCAAATTCGTCCACGCGCGCGATCCGGCAGGCCTCCATCCACTGCTCCTCGGTCGCTGCCGGACGCGAAAACATCACATTCTCGCGGACCGTTCCGTCGAACAGGAAGGTTTCCTGCAGCACCACGCCGAGCTGTTCGCGGTAGCTGCTGAGCCGGACCGTCGCCAGGTCCACGCCGTCGATCAGAACCTGCCCCGAGGTCGCCGTGTGAAAGCCGCAGATCAGGCTGATGATGGTCGATTTGCCCGATCCCGAAGATCCCACCAGAGCGGTCACCGTCCCCGGCTTCGACTCGAAGCTGATGCCGTGCAGCACCGGCTTGCCCTTCTCGTACTCGAAGAACACATCCTTAAATTCGACATCTCCATGCACATCGAACGCATGGGTGCGCGCCGGCTCCGAGTCCTCCTCGCGTTCATTCATAATCTCCGCCGTCCGGTCAAGCCCCGCCACCGCCTCGGTCAACTGCGTGCCGATATTCACCAACTGCGCAATGGGCGCCGTCATAAACGCCAGAAACATTACATACGAGAAATAGCTCCCCGGCGTCAGCTTCCCGGCCGCATTCAGGTGAGCCCCCAGATACATCACAACCGCGCCAACGATCCCCAGGATCACCGTCGAGGACAGCATCATCAGAGACTGCGCCGTCAGCGAGCTGATCACATTGTTCAGCAGCCGCGTCACGCCCGCCGCGAAGACTCGAGCCTCGCTGGCCTCCGCGTGGTAGCCCTTCACTACACGGACGCCGCCCAGCGACTCGGTCAGCCGCCCCGTCACTTCGGCGTTGATCTTGGCGCGCTCTCGGAAGATGGGGCGTATGGTCTTGAACGCCCGCTGCAGCACCAGCGCAAATGCCGTCATAATCACGAACGCCAGAAGCGTCATGCTCACGCTCACATACATCAGATAGGCAAATGCCTCCAGCGCGATGATCACGCCCCCGACGAAATCCACCACGCCCGTTCCAATCAGGTTGCGCACGCCCTCCACGTCCGTCATGATGCGCGCCACCAGCGTGCCCGTCCGATTTTCGTCGTAGAACATCACCGGCAGCCGCCCAATGTGCGCCTGCACCTGCTTACGCAAATCGGCAATCAGCCTTTGCCCCTCGGTCGACAGCAACTGCGTCAGGGCATACGAGGTCAGCCCCTGGATCAGCGTCGCCGCCAACACAGCCCCCACGATAAAGGGCAGCAGCCCCATCCTGTGCTTGGTGAACACCAGGTCAATCAGCGGACGAAACGAATAAGGCAGCACCAGCGCGCACGTCTTATTCACTAGCATCAGCACAAAACAACCCGCCAGCAGCCAGCGCCGCGGCTTTGCCAGTTTCCATACCTCGGGCATCACCTTTTTCAAACTGGGCTTGGGCCGGCTTTTCGTCAGGTCCGCGGATAGCGCGCGGCCTGCTCCCCGGCTTGGCCGGTCCGCGGAACCCATCCCGCCGCCCATACCACCACCCATGCCATGCGATCCAAACGAAGAGGACATATCTATGAAGTGTAACCTGTAGTAGACACGGATTTGCGGAGGCGAATGACATTATGCCTTCTCGCGCCTTGCCGGCAAGTGGGTGATGCTGCTACGAAGTGGCTCTCAACCCGATGCAGCGTTGTTCCGTGTCCGGCGCGCCGCGATAAACGAGCGTACGCACAGCAGCACGAACACCAGGCAGATCAACGCCATCGCAGTCTGGTCCTCGACCGCAACTGGTTGCGCCAGTGGCGCGCCGTGCGCCTTTACCCACTCCACAATCGCCCGCGACCCCGCTCCCAGAAACCCCAGCAGGCCCACCGTCACCGCGACGTGCATCCACAACATGCGCAGCTTCGCGTCCTCGGTGCGGGCCAGAGCGCCAGAGACCGCCAGCGCCAGCCCGGTCCAGGTCGGAATCAGCGCGGTAGGATATATGCTCCCCGTGGCCACGAATCCCCACACGCCAAGCACAATCAATACCACTCCGAAAAAGATGCTCAACTTTGCCATATAGTGGAACTCCTTATGCTTCGTAATCGATCCGTAACCTGTCCTCTCGACCAAAGGTATGGACGGCTTAATCGTCCATTGCGGAGTGGCGAGACCCCCCGCATGAATTCTTGCTGCGCGAGCTTTCATGCGGAGTTCCATCATAACTGAGACGCGCCGTGGCGGGTCACACAGCGGCTGCGCTCTTCATCGCCGCCAGCACCTCGTCCGGTGTCCAATCGTTGGTGAGATACCAGGCCCGCACCCTGCCGTTTTTACCGATCAGCGCGGTCGACAGCGTGTGGGTCAGCGTGCCCCCGTCGCCCGGCGTAATCCCCACGTCGAAGAACTGGGTCAGCGCGGCCAGCTCACTCGCGGGCGGCACGGCAAAATCCCAGTGTGCGAACGCCGTCTTCGCATCTTCTCCGATATACGTCTCGCCGTAGCTCTTCAGCACCGCCGGCGTATCGACCTTAGGGTCGAAGCTGATGCTCAGCAGGTGCGTCTTGGCGTAGAGCGCGGGATCGGCCTCCAGAGCCTTGTCGATCTGGGCAAAGTTCCTGCTCATGCGGATGCAGTAGTCCGGCAGTGGGCAGCGCGTGTAGACAAAGGTCAGCAGAAGCACCCGGCCCTTGAACTGGGCAAAATGGATGGTGCGGCCACTTTGGTTGGTCAGCATGAAGTCGGGCACTGCGTCGCCCGCTGTGGGGATGTGGTACTGCACGGTTGGCTTATAGTCGGGCCGCGCCTGCGCCGTCACCACAATCTCGTCCAGCAGCGGGTCTTGGTAGTCATCCTCACCCACCTTGCGTACCAGCATCTTCGCGTTAATGCGGTCGCCGGGATGCAGCTCGCTGGCCACCGACGGGTCTTTCAACTTGTAGGGCATCGTCATCGCGTCCATGAACCCCGGAATGGCCTCGTGGTCCAGCACCACCATTCCCTTGGCCGCGTCCACGCTAACGATCCTGCCGCGAACGGGAAAGGTCTTCAGCTCTCCCGCCGCTGCGGTCCCATTTGCCGCGCCAGATCCGCTCGCCGCGCCCGCCGCACCGTTGCTCGAGTGTTTGCACCCAGCCACCAAGGTTGCAACCAGAACCAACCCAACAGCCGCCGGCAACGTGAATCGCATAGGCAACACCCTCCTGCCTCCATCATACTTGCAGACCGCCATAGCTACCGCCTCGCTTGGTCGCGTAGCTCGCATAAGGTGGGCGATCGTATAACATCCAGTATCATCGAACCTGCCCACGAACCGGGACACCTAATGACTGCACGCGCTGAGGAAACTACACAGCCCACATCCGCCACACTTACGCCTGCACTCGCAATCGCTCTTATCACCGTAGGGCTGCTGCTCGCCATCGCCGACCGCTACGGGTACTTTCGCGACGAGCTGTATTACCTGGCGTGTGCCAAGCATCCTGCCTGGGGATATGTCGATCAACCGCCTCTCATCGCATGGATCGCCTGGCTTCTGGCGCACGCAGTCGGCCAGTCGCTGTTTGCGATTCGCCTTCTGCCCGCGCTCGCCATCGGTACAGCTGTCTGCCTCGCCTCCTGTGTGGCCCGGGAACTCGGGGCTGGCCGCTTCGCTAGGACTGTCGCTGCCATCTTTATGGCGATCATGCCGCTGGCCCTCGGCATTGGGCATCTGTTCACGATGAACGCCTTCGATTACCCCCTTTGGCTGGCCCTGGCGTGGATCATGCTGCGCATTGCAAACACCGGGAACCCACGCCTGTGGATCGCATTCGGTGCGCTGGCCGGCCTCACCATCCTCAACAAATATGATGTCGTCTTTTTTCTCGCAGCGCTGATGGCCGGCGTCTTGCTCACGCCCTGGCGGCGATGGCTGGCAAATCGCTGGTTCTGGTGCGCAGTGGCCCTCATGGTAGTCATCGCACTGCCTAATTTTCTCTGGCAACAATCTCACAGCTTCCCGTTCCTCGAACTGATATCAAACATCCGGCGCAATGGTCGCGACGTAAGCCCTCCGCCACTGGGATTCCTCGGGCAGCAACTTCAGATTGTGAATCCGCTCAGCTTTCTGGCCGCGCTGGCCGGGGCTGTGTGGCTCCTGCAAAAGCCCCGCTTCCGCGCAATTGGAATTGCCTTCCTCGCGTTCTATCTCTTGTTGGAATGGCTTGGCGCAAAGAACTACTATCTCGGCCCGATCTATCCCATGATGTTTGCCGCTGGGGCCGTCGCCATCGAGCAGTGGTCGGCGCGTCGAGACCGATGGGCCGCTGTCACATTCGTGGGACTGAGCGTCGCACTGACCTTGTTGAGCCTGCCGGTCGCGGTCCCAATCCTCTCGCCGGATCACTTTGAGGCTTACACCCGCTTCACCCATCTGGAGCAGCCAAAGTTTGAACACCAGATTCAGGGGCCTCTGCCCCAAATCTACGCCGATATGTTCGGCTGGCCCGAGATGGTGCAGACAACCGCAATCTTCTACCACTCGCTCACACCCGAGCAGCAGCGCAACACGGCCATCTGGGCGGAAAACTATGGCGTGGGCAGCGCGTTCTACTTCTTCGGTCCGCGCTACGGGCTGCCCGATCCCATAGGCGCGCACCAGTCGTTCTACTTCTGGGGCCCGCGCGATTACCGCAGCCCCAACCTGATCGTAGTTGGCGCTCATGATGATGACGGTCTGCGTCGCGTCTGCGATTCCGTGCAGATCATCGGCCGTAGCGATCATCCGCTGGCCCGCCCCAGCGAGCATTTCGACATCTACTATTGCCGCGGCCTCCACGTCGACCTGCAAGCCCACTGGTCCATGCGCAAGCACTTCGACTAATCCACTGTGCCGGGCTTTATTCACACTTGAAGTAAGATTGTTGCTCGATTTAGATCTTTTCGGACTGCGCCAACGTTGTACTGTTGGAAGTTGCGATTCACAGATGCTCACCATGGCGCAACAAATCGAGACCTGGCCACAGACGGTCGCTCAGTTCGAGCGTCTCGTCGAGGCCACGCAGGACGACCTGGTCAACTTTGCATTTCATCAATTAGGGAACCAGGCCGACGCAGAGGACGCGGTGCAGGACGTCTATGTTCAGGCGTACCGAGACCGTGTCAAGCGACATCACATCACCGAAGTCCGGCCATACCTGTTTCGCATGGTCCGCAACCGCTGCACAGATCTTCATCGATTTTGGCAGCGGCGCATTGCGGAGCCCATAACGGACGGGGTCGCGTCCAGCGAGGACATTTTCTCTTCGGTCGCGGCCCGCGAGCAATCGCAACAACTCAGACGATTGCTCGACAGCATTCCCAGCCGGGAGGCTGAGGTCATCCGGCTGAGGGCTTTTTCAGAGCTGTCGTTCGCCGAAATTGCAATCGTCGTAGACAGATCGGTGCCAACGGTGAAGTCGCGGTTTCGCTATGGTCTCGATAAGTTGCGCCATGCACTCAGCGCAGAAGGAGGAACCAGATGAACTGTCAGCAAGCTACCCATCGGATGACCGGCCTTTTCGACAAGGAACCGACCCCCGAGATGGATTTGGTTCGTGAGCATCTGGCAAACTGCCCGGCCTGCCGAGCGCTCTTCGAAGAGCAGCAACATGCCTTCGAGCAGGTTCGGCAATCCAGTCGAGTCGCGGCTTCACATCAATTTGGAGCCAAAACCATGAACGCAATCGCGAACGCAGCTGCACTGGAAACCACGTCAACCGGAGACTTCTGGCACCTACAGGGCTGGCGGCGTTGGGCCGTCGCTGCCTGTGCAACTGCCCTATTTGTCTTTTTACTGCCATTGCTGCCTCTCCACCTCGGCGGAGGCCGTTCGACGCCTGCGTTCAGCGTGCTGGCGCAGTCCATCGAGGCCATGTCGGACATCCAGACCATCCACATGACCGGTCGCATGAGGACCTTGCCCGGCGACAACTTTGAGCTGATTGGAACCGACTACGGATTCGTCCCGCTGGAGATATGGCGCCAATACAATCCCAGCCGCTGGCGGGTGGAGAAGACGGGACGGGCCGTAGTGATGGACGGGCAGTCGTCGGTTCTGTATATCGCCAAGTTAAATGCCTATATGAAAGCGCCGCCGCAGGCAGGCTTTGTCGAGTGGTTGCGCCCGCTGCTGAACCCCGAGAGCATCCTGCAAAGTGAGCTGGACTCCGCCAAACAGACGCCCTCCGAGGTGACGGAAAGCGAAGCCGACGGAACCATCACCCTGACCGTCCAGCGCAAGGCAAAGGGTTCCTTCACAAATTCATGGACGATGAACAAATCCATCGACGAGTCGGACCACACCTGCATCTACAAGTTCGATTCGGCAACCAAGCGGCTGCAAAGCCTGCAGGTTGCAATTCATGCTAACGGGCAGGATGTCACAGTGCTGGAGTT
>Ga0326727_10014276_pt1 | contig 17358 bp, 21 predicted proteins | sample MB2enrmetagenome_FD_207643 | JGI IMG/M metagenome (GOLD analysis project Ga0326727, IMG submission 207643) | Lab enriched peat soil microbial communities from McLean, Ithaca, NY, United States - MB29MY | ecosystem: Environmental > Terrestrial > Soil > Wetlands > Peat | place: USA: New York...
TGGTTGGGCCAAATGACGGTCCCAACTGGGCGGTCCGCAAGAAGTACTCATGGTCGCAGACCTTCCCTTCCCATAGCACCGTTCATATTCGCCATGAATACACGCCGGCAGCCGGCAAAAGCAACTCCATCGCCTATGCAAGAACCGGCGACGCGAGCAAGGAAGATTCCGAGCTGGCAAGTGTATGCCCAGCGCCTGAGTTACTCAATGCATTGCGCAAGGACGCCCAACAACCCCGCCATGTAGATGGAATCGATTACGTCGACTACATCATGACGACAAACAATACATGGGTGATGCCAATTGTGGACTTCACAGTAATTGCGGATGGCGCTCCGGCAAGCGGAAGTCCAGGCAATACGCCTAGCGCGGGAAACCTCGTAAGTTTCTGCTGGGATGGCCCGGTGGAGAAGGTCGATGACAGTCACTTGCGCGCGCACACGACCAATTTTGTGCCGAAGGAAGAACTGCGCGTCGGCTTCCTGCAAAACAACAAATAACTCCCAAAGACCTAAGCCCAAATCCTGGCCAGCACCAGTTCAAACACGGCAATGGGCCCGGTGCCCTGGACAGATGTGGGCTAAGCGTGAATCTCCGTCCGCGGCCTTACGGCGCCGTTACGCGAACGCTGACGCCGTAGCCTTGCAGCGGAATGGTGGTGTCCACGGTGTCGGTATCGGTCTCAATCACTGTCATCACCTGGGAGTCGTTACAGACAACATACACCTTGCCGGTGGGGGTCGCATTGGTGGTGGCAATCCAGGCGGGATGGCCGTTGATCGGGATGGTCGCCGTCACCGTGTTCGTGGTCAGGTTGACCACCGACACCGAACAGAGCGTGGTGCCCGAACCCGCCGCGCCCGTGCCGCAGGGCAGGCTGGGATTTCCCTGGTTCGCCACATAGGCCCGCGTGTAGTCGCTGAGCACTGACACCATGACGGGGTTGGGGCCCACAGGGATGTTGGCCGCCACCGTTCCGAAGGTGGTCGCATCCACCGGATTGGTGGGATCGCAGTTGGGGTTGACCGGTAAAGAGGCCGCCGAACAGAGCGGAATGTTGATGATCGTCACCGAGCCATTCGATGTGCCTGTCCCTGCATTGGCCACCACCAGCTCATCCAGAGCCGAGGCAAGGTCCGCCCACACAGGACGCGTTCCCACCGGAATCGTGCTCACCGGAGTGTCCAGTGCGTTGGTCTGCGCATTGATCACCGAGACCGTCCCGTCGATCTGGTTCAGGACGAAGGCGCGCCGGTTGTCCAGCGTTATCACCCCATATACCGGCCCGCGTCCCAGCGGAAACGTGGCCGAGATGGTCGGCGAAGCGGTAGTGCTGTTGGGGCTGTCGATTGCCTCCGCCTGACCCGGCCCGCCGTTTGTTGCCGAGCTGATGGCATAGATCCGCGGAGAGGACGCCTGGCCCAGCACATACACCGGACTATACCCGGTGGCCACCGGCAGCTCCTGCTTCAGAGCAGGCGGAGTTGCCACCAGTTGATCGATCGCGTTCACTCCGGGGTCTGGAATGTAGGTCACTGTCGATGTCGAGTAGAGGCTCGCTGGGCTTGCCCCAGTCAGCAGTGTCGACTGCAGCACCGTGCCTGGAATATAAGCGGCTGTGATTGGCCACGAAGTCACGGTGCTGTCGCTATTCAGCGTATAGGCATAATGTCCGCCCGTATCCAGGGACAGGTAATAGGGGTCGAGGCCGAGCGGCACCGTCGCCAGAATTGTGTCGCCGGAGAAGTCCACCATGGTTAGCGACCCGTTCGCCAGCAGCGACCAGTAAGCAATCGACGTCGCGGGATTGTGACCAGTGTTTCCGTTCTGCACGCTCACATACTGCAAACCCAGATAGCTCACTCCCTGATTGATGGAGTAGGACGTTGTCGGACTCCATGCTCCAACAAACCTGACCGGGCCACTCGCCGGGATCTGAGTCGGGCTGGACACCGCAATCACATACTTGGTCGGCTGTTCCGCCGGCCCCACCACGGCGATCGCGCTTACCACCGGTCGATATGTGCTTCCACACCCGGCGATCATGGCCAACGATGCCGTCAGTCCCGCCACCGCCGCCCTCGCGCGCACCGTACTCCGCTTCCTGCGCCGCGTTCCAATCCCTGCCAACTGCGCTTCCACTCGATGCAAACCTTCTCCCACGTTTCCGCCGAACCTGTTGACGCTCAAGACTCGATTGTAAATCAACCCGGCCCCGCGCGCGGCCTGTCCCATCAAAACCCCTCAAACCTTGAACCTAGCACCTGGCTCTACGCATCAGCCCTCCCGTGCATCCAGCCAAAGTTCAGGTGCAGCCGCAGCAGCGTATAGCTCAGCATCTCGTGGAAGTAGCGCAGCGACAGGTCGTAGCCGTCGATGTGCCCCAGCGTTTCGCGCGGCGAGGTGTACACCGTGAGTCCTGCGTCCTGGCACAGCTCGCGGACGCGGAACAGGTGGGTCCCATCGCTCACCACCACAATACTGTTGAGATGCCTCTGGCGCGCAATCTCCGCCAGACTGCGCACCTGCTGCTCGGTGTCCACCGACTCGGTCTCCGCCACAATCCGCTCATAGGGCACGCCGTTAGCTAGCAGGTAATCCCGTCCCACGCCGCCCTCCGTCATTCCCTTGTCCAGTTCGCTGCCGCCGCCCAGCGTAATCACCAGCGGGGCCATCTGCTCGCGATACAGTTCCACCGCGTGGTCCAGGCGCGCGTGCAGCACCGGAGAGGGCCGTCCCCCGTACTCCGCCGCGCCGAATACCGCGATGGCGTCCGCCGTCCGCGCCTCATCGTGACCCGCAACATCCTTGATCTGCAGGGTGAGCCAGACAAACCACGCCGCCGCCAGCAACAGCACGCACAGCGCGCATCGCAGCCACATTCGTGCCTCTGTCGCTCGCCGCTTCGCTGGGTGCTTGCCGCGCTTCGGCAGATGAAAACGGCGTTTCGACGGACTGGCGGATGTTGGGCTCATATCTCCAAGGCCAAGGCCGCGGCATTGCATTCCGGCCCGCAAGCTGGCAGCGGAACTGCAAGATGTCGCGCAGCCCTCAGTATTACTCTTCCCGCCCCACCCGACAAACATCCTCCGCACCCAGCCCCCCTCGGAGGTATGCTATGGACTTGCGCAGTTCTACCTTGCATCCCAGATTCAGTACCCCGCTCAGGAGAAGAACTTGACGGCAGAGATACTCCGTATCCATCCGGACGAGCCCGAACCGGAACTGATCGCCCGGGTCGTCCGTGCGCTCGCCTCCGGCCAGGTCGCCGCGTTGCCCACAGACACTTTCTATGGCCTGGCTGTCGATCCCATCAACCTGCGCGCCGTCGACCGCATCTACGAGGTCAAGACCCGGGCCCGCCATAAGCCGCTCTCCCTGCTCATCAGCGAGACCGCCCAGGCCTACGGCCTCGCCCGCGAGATCGACACCGCCTTCGACCGCCTGGCCGAGCGTTTCTGGCCCGGTCCGCTCACCCTCGTGGTCAAGGCCGGTACCCGCCTGCCCCTGCGCGTCACCGCCAACACCGGCAACGTCGCCCTGCGCGTCCCCGAGGCGGCCATCGCCCGCGCCGTCGTCGCCGGCCTCAACCTGCCCATCACCGCAACCTCCGCCAACCTGCGCGGAATGCCCGAGTGCATCGACGCCGCCAGCGTCTGCGAACAGCTCGGTAACCAGATTCCGCTCATCATCGACGGCGGCCCCACCGCACGCTCCACGCCCACCACTATCGTCGATCTCTCGGGCGGAGGAAACTCCTGGATGATCCTGCGCGAAGGCGCCGTCCCCACCCACGAGATCGCCCTCGCCCTCCAGCACTAAGCGGCTTTGGATGTCTGCCGCGTGTAGCTCTTGATGGTGGGCAGCGATTGAATCGCTCTGCCCGACTTTTGTTGTGCCAGCCTGAGTTCGTAGAGGCTCTGCAGGTTCAGCCAGAACTCCGCGCTGGTAGCGAAGAAGTGCCCTAACCGAAGGGCCGTATCGCCAGTGATCGAGCGGCGTCCGTTCAGAATCTGCGTCACGCGGTTGGTCGGCACGCCAATCTGGCGCGAGAACTCCGCCGCGCTAATTCCCATTGCCTTCAGTTCCTCCGCCAGATGCTCTCCCGGATGTATCGCTTCCATGGTTCTCTCCTCTATCAGTGGTAATCCACAATTTCTACGCTGGTCGGGCCCTTTGCGCCGTCCTGCCACTCGAAGCAGATTCGCCACTGGTCGTTGATGCGGATACTGTACTGTCCTTTGCGTTCGCCCTTCAGCGCCTCAAAGCGGTTTCCCGGCAACGCCGAAAGGTCTTTCACCGATGTTGCAGCTTCCATTCGGTCCATCTTCATCCGTGCCGAGTGCTCGAAGCCGGCAAACTCCTTGACCCGTTTGCCGGCGGCAAAGTCCCGTGTGCGCTTGTCGCGGCAACCCTGGATCATAGGCCAAGAGTATCCGCCTGTACGCTGTACGTCAAGAGTAAAGTTTGAGTTTATCCTGTCTTGCTTTAGGGCACGGGTTTACCCGTGCCATCCCTGCCGCATTCTACTTCGGCTTCAGCAGCTGAGGTCACTCCACGCCAAGCCACGACTTCCCTGCCGCGCAAGCAGTATCCTGATCAGCGGAGAACGAATCATGCTCCTGACCATGCGACTCGCCGCAGCCTTAGCCCTACTCGCCCCCGCAAGCCCCGCCTTTACCGGTTCAGCGCAAACCGCGCAGCCCAAACCCGAGTTGCTTCTCTTCCATCCCTCCGGCCCGCCGCTCTCCTACGAGGTCGCAACCGTCAAGCCGGTCGATTCCAACACTACCAACCCGATGGTCATGCTGCCGCCCGGCACTACTCTCAACCCGTTCAGCATCCGCCGTTACATTATGGACGCCTACGGCGCCACTTACCGGGCGCAGATCATCGGAGGTCCGGACTGGATCGATAAAGACGCGTATGACATCAAGGGTAAGATCCCCGACGACCTTGAAGCTGCATTCCATAAGTTGTCCTCCGATGCCCGCCGCGACCAGACACGCGCCATGCAGCAGTCTCTACTCACCGACCGCTTCCAACTCAAGGCACACTTCGAGACCCGCGTTCTGCCCGTCTACCAGCTTGTGCCCGCCAAAGGCGGCCTCAAGATCACCGAGGTCCCCGCGCCACCCGAGCGCAAACCCGGCGACACTCCGTCAATGCCTTCACCCGGCAATCCGCCCAGTCCAGGAACGATGATGACCAGGATGAACAGCAACGGCATCTTCGTCTACAACGCCCGCGCCATTCAAACACAGTTGCTAGCCCGCATGATTAGCTTCTCCGGCGCCACCGAAGTTGGGGACCGCCCCATCGTCGACCACACCGGTTTCACCGGCTACTTCGACATCAAGGACCTCACCTGGGCGCCCCTGGTTCATGTCGACGCCACCAGCACCCCCGATGCTCCCTCGCTCAGCGAAGCTCTCCAGGATAAGCTCGGCATCAAGCTCGTCTCCGCCAAAGACCCCATCGAGGTCCTCGTCATCGACTCCATCGACCGCCCCTCGCCCAACTGATCCCTCTCCACCTGGCTTCACACTAAATTAAGCTGGGTTCTTTACCCTCGGACTGAAAGCCTTCAGGCTTCATGGCAGCAACGGCCACCTTGGCCCGGAGCAATGTTATCCATGCACCAAAGTTGATCGCATCTATAAGGAGAATTGATTTGCTATCCATTCAAAAGATCATGAAGCCTCTGGCCACGCTGCTGGTTCTGGCAGCTATGCCCTGCGTCGCCCAGTCCAACTGGGGAGTCGTGAAGACCTTTCCCATCGGCGGAGAGGGCAGCTGGGACTACGTCACCATCGACGCGCCCAACCATCGGCTCTTCGTCACCCGCTCCACCCACACCCAGGCCATCGACACCGACACCGGCAAGGTGCTGGGAGACATTCCCGGTCAGGTGCGCTCGCATGGCGTGGCCATCGTGCCCAAGCTGAACCGCGGATTCATTACCGATGGCGGTGGCACCGGCGCCATCATTGTCTTCGACCTGAAGACCTACGCCGTGCTCGGTCGCATCCCCACCATGCCCGATTCCGATGGCATCATCTACGACGCCAAGCTGGACAAGGTGCTCGCCGTCTCGGGCGACGGCAACGCGCTGATGACCTTCAGTCCCGACATCGACCTCAAAACCGGCAAGGTTGACACCATCGCGCTTGCCGGCGCGCCGGAGTTTCTCGCCTCCGACGGCAGCGGCAAGGTCTTCGTCAACCTGGAAGACAAGGACGTGGTGGCCGTCGTGGACTTGAAGACGCGCTCTGTCGTCTCGCGCTGGCCGGTCGCGCCCGCCGGTCACCCGGTAGGCATGGCGATCGATGCAGCCGGCCATCGCCTCTTCATCGGCTGCCGCAACCCGCAAAGGCTGGTTGTGATGAACGATGAAACCGGCAAGGTCGATGCCGCGCTTCCCATCGGTGCGGGTGTGGACGCCACCGCCGCAGGTGCGGGCCTTGCCTTCGCCAGCGCAGGGGACGGCACCCTGACCATCGCCGCCGAGAAGGCCGGAAAATTCGACGTGGTGCAGACAGTCAAGACGCCCGCCGGAGCACGCACCATGGGCATGAATGCCGAGACCCACCGCCTCTTCCTGCCCACCGCCGAGATGGAACCAGCCGCTGCCGGAGCACGCCCCAGGCCCAAGCCGGACTCCTTCATGATCGTCGTGGTTGGTCAGCAGTAGCAACACACCGGGGGAGCGTCGCGGTTTCGGCGCTCCTCCGCTGAGCGGCAGGAGCATTACCTTGCCCCTGGATGCCTCTGCTGGCGCAGCATCTCGTCGATGTCATCGATCTTCTCCGTGAGCAGGTTCAGTTTGCCGGAAAGCGCCTGAACATCGTTGGCAGCGCGCCGGTTGACCTCGTAGTCCAGCTCGCTGCGCAGACGGTCCTTGGTATCCTGCCGGTTCTGGCTCATCATGATCACCGGCGCCTGGATGGCCGCCAGCATCGACAGGAAAAGATTCAGCAGAATAAACGGATACGGGTCCCACGCGCGTCCGCGCAGTAGATGGTTGATCGTGGTGTAGATCATCAGCGCCAAGCCAAAGATAATGATGAACGTCCAGGAACCGCCGAACTGCGCCACCTGGTCGGCAATCCTCTGACCGAAGGTCATCTCCTCATCAATCACCTCGTTGGGATTGCGGGTGGTGCGCACTCGGACCAGGTGCTGCGCGGCGTGAATCTGACGGCTTTGCACCGTCAACATGTCCATCCCCGCCATCGGCTTGCGCGTGATCAGCACCTCGATGTCCTTCCGGTCGACCTCAAGACAGACGCTGCTCTCCAGCGCCATGGCGTTGGAGGTATGGGGCACGTCCTCCAGCATGGCCGCGAAGCCGAACATATGCCCATGCGTGGCTTCATCCAGCAGGACCTCCTGCTGGTCCTCATCGACTGTGGTGACGCTGACCGTACCGGACATCACGATGTAAGCCTTGTCGGCCACGTCCCCGATCTTGTAGATGCGCTGCCGCGGCGCAAATTCGCACACATCAACCTGGTCCGCTAAGATCGCCGCCTCGTCGTCGTCCAGCAGTTGAAACAGCGGTGCATGCCGAAGCTCTTCCGGAGAACACGCCATCTTTCACCTCCTTGTCTGTCGCATTACTGGTTGCCCCATGACTCGGGTTTCTCAGGCCTGCAAGGGACTGTGCTTCGCCCATTTTATGGCGCGCGGGCAGCATGCTGGTCGGCATCTCTTGAATTAATGGAGAACGCCAGTACGCCTGGCTAACACACTGCTATGGGACTGGCCGCCCGGGCCGTCCGCCGGCGAAATAAGTGAGGCTTTCCGGAGGGTTCCAGCCCGGACACCAGTAGCTGTTTCGTCAGTTTTGAGCACAACAGAACCGACGATTAGTTTCCCGACGGTCTCTCAATGTGATCGATTACATATTTCTCAACCGGCCCTGTGCCAGGTTCGAGCTTGAGGCCGAGTTGTTCCTGCAAGTTTGTAAAGATGAACGGCACATCTGTATTGGCCGGACCGGCTGGGCCTGAGTAGACCCCAGAGGGGCTGGCTTCTGGATCTCCGGCGAAATGAATCGGCGCAAAACCAAGCGTAAAGTCGTAGTGGCCGGTAAGCCCGGTATGGTCCTGCACGGGACGGCCAAGGTCTAGCCCATAAAGGAACCGCGCGAGGACCTGCATCGTTGCGTGTTGCATCATGGTGCCCTTACTTCCCCATGCCCAGTAGCCCGATGGCCCATAAGAAGCGCAGTCGAGTCTGTAACCCGATGGCCCACAAGACTGTACATTCTGGGGCACTTCCTGGGGCGCCTCCTGGGGCGCTTCCACAGCTTGCATCTTGGGTCCGCCCTCGGCGACCACGAGCGCATAGATAGGCTCTTCCCGCGTCTCCACGTGGACCCGAAGTCCAAACCTATCCTCCAATACACCCCGCACCAAGAGTCTCTTCTGATCGTCGGGCATCTTCTTCCACGCAACAATATTGGAAGGAGAAACCATCTTGCCAATGACGTCGAAATTCTCCGATGTCACCCAGCCTGGTAACCCAACAAAGTCGCTCCAAAGCTCCACGTTATAGGCGTAAGCCACTGCATAGCCCAGAGGTTTGTTCCGTGCGTAAAACCCATCCGAGCGGACCATCGACCCTAGATAATAATTGTTTGTGTTGTTGGGTTTGGCTGTAATGTCTTCGAACGAGATGGGCTTTTGGGAGGCAACTGCATCCGGGGAGCCGTTCAGTCCCCCAGCAGGATTCTGCGCAGCGGTGCCTTGAGCCGCCAGAATAGGAATCAATACGGCAAGAGAAAGAACCTTAAAGCAATGAACTGTCATAAGCGACCTTGGAGCTTCTGCTAGCTCCCACCAGATGGCGTCTCTATAGCGTGGGTATCCATAACATTCCCTCGGCACCGCCATTCTACGCACTAGGAATACTCTCGCGGGATATATTTCAGTGGACTAGCTGTTCGCGTGCCTCTGATGAATGCGAGGGGCAATCCGCCCGCCACTCAGCCGATTCACTCATCCAGGAAAGACCGCGGTGCGCAGTTCCGCGACTAATATACTCAGCCGCGCCGCGTCGGGAGAGCTATCGCCCAGCAGCACTTCCATCTCGTGCGCAATGCGCGAGCCCTCGTCGTAGTCATACATGCCCAGCGATCCGGCCAGCTTGTGCGCAGTGCCGCAGGCTTCCTTGCGCAGCTCATCCGTCAACGCGCCCGCTGCGGCAGCTTCAGCGGCGCGGTCCAGCAGGGCGAGGCGCTCCTCCACCAGCGGGCGATTGCGCAGCCACACCGCAGCCAGCAGCGATGCGGTCTTCTCGTCGGGGTCTGTCATAATCCCTCAAAATGAGTATCCATAAGCGGCAGAGAGAATCAGAACTATTGAGCCGGTGCTACAACTTCGAACTGCGCTGTATTTGTGCGCAGCCAGACGCTCGGCCCGGATGGTCCCTTCGGTTCGTCCCGGATTTCCATATATACCGTGTATTTGCCTGGAACACTGAGATCGTAGAAGACCGTCAAGTCACATATTTGGAAGTCGGATCCTCCAGGGGCGATCTCCCGAGAGTCAATTGGGCCCTCGACTAGGGCCTCTGTATCACCTGGACGAACGTCTCCATGACGATGCCGCTGCCATTCTGTCTCAGACGGTCCACCATTTTCCCCTTCAATATGGACTCGATAAAACCATGAAGCAGTAGAAATGTATATCTTCTGTTGGGTTAGGTTCTTAATTGTCACAACGGCCCGCGGCTTCTGGCCCAGGGGAATATGGTCCTTCTCCATCGCGAGGCTTACGGCCATTGAAGGACCTTGGCTGGACGGTGCGGCAGTCTGGGCGTTGAGGGACGTGCTTGAGGCGCCAATCACAACGGTTGCCGTCACGGAAAGGATAAGAGTGCGAAACCCGGTCATATTCATCTCTTCACTTCCATCCCGCAAATTCCCCTGCCGTCAGTCCTTCCAGCCGAGCTTTTCGGAGATTTGGGCAGCCAGCGTCAGCGGGTTGAAGGGTTTGAACAGGACGCCCGAAACTCCCAACCCGGCGAAGCGGCGCTGATCCACACCCTGCACCTTGGCGGTGAGCAGAAGCACGGGAATGCCGGCCAGTTCCGGGTTCTGTTGCATCTGCCGGAAGGTGGTGGGGCCGTCCATGCCGGGCATCATCACGTCCATCAGAATGGCGTCGGGAGCGGGTTTGCTGTTGGCCGCGGCGCGAATGCCGTCCGCACCCGAGCTGGCGGTGACAATCTCCCAGCCCGCCGTCGTCTCCAGGGAGAGCGCTGCTACTTCGCGGATGTCGTCTTCGTCGTCGATGATCAGAATGCGGCGCATGGCTTGGCTACTCTCTCATACGGTAAGGCGGCTGGCGATCGGGTCGCGCTGCGCGATGGGTAGAGGACCTGCCTTGGATTTCAGAACACGGGCAAGCTCCCCGAGCAGAAGGCCCTCGTTGAATGGCTTCTGCACCCAGCCCTGGGCCTCACTCACCAGCAGCGGCCGCTCGGCGGGAGAACTCACGCTGAGTACGATCACCGGGATCGCAGCCGTTGCCGGCGAGCCCTTGAGCTGACGCAGAGTGTCCCAGCCGCTGAGTCCGGGCAGGTAGTGGTCCAGCAGGATGGCGGAGATGGCGGGCAACGGGGTGTTGCGCATGGCCTGTTCATGGGCCAGTGCTATCACCTCTTCGCCGCTGCCCGCCTCAATCACGTCGTAGCCGTGCCTGCGTATCTGTTCGCAGACTACCGTGCGTATGCCGGGATCGTCGTCGCACACCAGGATCAGCCCCTCGCCCCGCTCGGCCAGCGGTGACATCATCGCGGGCATCGCGGTATCGCCCGCCCGTGCGCTGCGCGAGAACTGCACGCAGAACGTGGTGCCTGGGGCGATCTGGTCCGGCTTGGCCCAGTCGTGGTTCGGTTGCGCCCAGATCATGCCGCCGTGCTGCTGAATGATGCTGCGGCAGATCGCCAGGCCAAGCCCGGTGCCCCCCTTCTTGCTGGAGTCCGAGGACTCAACCTGCTGGAAGCGGTCGAAGATGCTCTCCAGCTTGTCGCCCGGTATGCCGCGCCCGCGATCGATGACCTTCAAAAACAGCACATCGGCGTTGGCGTCGATCTCCACCGTGACCGTGGTGTTGGCGGGCGAGAACTTGATCGCGTTCGATAGCAGGTTGGTCAACACCTGCAGAATGCGATCCGGGTCGGCGTCGAAGTAGTTCGCCTCGTGCGCGGCGTAGCTGTTCAACTCCAGCCGGATCGACGAGGCATCGGCCAGGGCTGTCATCGTGTCCACGGCCTCGCGCGCAAGATCGTAGATCGAGCAGCGGCGCATGTTGATGGGGGCCCGGCCCGACTCCATGCGCTCCAGATCCAGGATGTCGTTGATCAGGCGAATCAACCGTTCGGTGTTGGCCGAGGCGATGCGCAGCAGGTTTTGCGCCCTGGTGTCCACATTGCCCAGCAAACCCGAGGAGAGCAGGCCAAGCGCGCCGCGGATGCTGGTAAGCGGTGTGCGCAGTTCGTGCGATACGGTGGAGATGAACTCGTCCTTGGCGTGGTCTAGGTCCGATCGCTCGGCCAGCCTGTGCTTCTGCTCCTCGGCTTGTGCGTGGCTACGCTTCAGAGCTTCGCTGAGTCCGGCAAGGTCGTGCTGTTGCCCACGGACCTTGCGCCCCAGCCACAACGCCACGACGACGAGCAGGCCAATGCACGTCAGAAAAATGCTTAGGAGAATGGATTCCAGTTGACTCATCGTCGATGGCCTTTATGCTACAGCGGGATTCGACTCTGAGAGATGAAAATTCAGCAGATACGCACCATTCAATATACCCCACAAACGATTAGGCAGAGACAGTTTCGGCCCGGCGCTCCAGCACCCGGCCCCACTGTTTGCCCGCTCGTCCCGCCGCCGCCCGCTTGTGCAGCGCGTAGCCCGCCACCAAAGGCAGCGCCAGCGTGGCCTCGGCGTACACCATCTGCTCGAACGTGGTGTCCACCTTACCCCAACTGCTGGCCTCCTTCAGGGTCGATCCGGAGAGCGCCCCGTCGCGCACATCCGCCACAGTAATCTGGATCGCGTACTTGTGCATGGGCGCGTCCACCCCCAGCACCTCGGCCGCCACCACAATGTCCTGGGCAAAGTTCTTGGGTACGCCGCCGCCGATCATCAGCAATCCGGTGGTCGGGTTGGCAATCTTCAACTGCGTCAGCTCGTAAAAGTCCTTGGCCGAATCGATCGACACCATCGCCTGCCCCTGCCGCGCGTGCTGGTGCATCACAAAGCCGAATCCCGCCGAGCAGTCCGAGAACGCCGGGCAGAAGATGGGCACATCCTTCTCGTATGCCGCCAGCAGGATCGAATCGTTGTTCCCCTCCGCCGGCGTCCGCCCGTTCGCCGCCAGGTATGCGCCGAACTCGCGAAGAATTTCCCGCGAGCTGTAAGGCCGCGGCTCCAGCGAGTTAATGATCTTCTCCGTCGTCTCGTCGCAGATGCGCAACTCCTCTTCATCGATGAAGGTGTCGTAGATGCGGTCGATCATCAGCTCGCGCAGCTCCGCGTCGCCATTGCCGTACTTGTACTCGTCGCCCGCAATGTAGTGGCGGAATCCCAGCGCCTCGAAGAAGTCCTGGTCCACAATGTTCGCGCCGGTGGACACAATCGCGTCCACCATGTTGTTGCGCACCAGGTCGACGAAGACCTTCTGCAAGCCCGCCGAGATCAGCGACCCGGCCAGGCACAGGATCACTCCGCACTCCGTGTCGCGCAGCATCCTCTCGTAGATCGCCGCCGCCCGCGCCGTGTCGCGCGAGCTGTAGGCCATCGAGGCCATCGCGTCTACCAGCGCAACTACGTTGTGCTGCGTGATGTCGATATGCTTAACAGGCGTCGTGAGCAGTTCTTTTTTTGTAGGCATGGGGTACGGTTCTTCTTTCGTAGGGGTCGTCAGCTATAAGAATATCGCGTCCCGCCTAATCCAACCGCAAACCTGCATGAATTTCGCTCCGCAGTTGTCCCGCATTACTGCTCGTCCGTGAAGATGGCCTCGATGCTGGTCTCGAACAACCGCGCAATCTTAAAGGCCAGCGGCAGCGACGGATCGTACTTGCCAGTCTCAATCGCATTCACCGACTGGCGCGACACCTCCAGACGGTCCGCCAGGTCGGCCTGCGACCACTCCCGCTCCGCGCGCAGCACTCGCAGCCGGTTCTTCATCGGTTCCTCCAGCGCAGCATGCCCCAGGCGATGCTTTGGAAGACCAGGAAGAAGGGGTACGTCCAGATCGTGAAGAAATGGCTGATATGCGTATAGAGCTGGAGATATCCCCAGACCGAAGTGAGCACCATGATCCCGCCAACGCCCCACAGTATCGACTGAACAAACAGATGGCGCTGAAACTCGTCCGTCTCTTCGCTCAGATACATTCCGCCGCTGACGAGGGCTGCGATGATCGCCATCGCCGGCAGAACCGCAACGATGCACGCGAGAGTTCCTCTCGGATGGAACCCGTGAATGGACAGATAAGCGAGAACAAGACTAACCGCGACAAAGAAAAATATCGCCCAATTGAATCGGAAAAAGTATCGGCGAAAAGCAGGAGTTTTTTGCGACCACATCTGCGACCACGTCTGCGGACAACTCATATATGGCTTCCTTTCCTTCATCGGCGCCTCCACTTGAGAGCGGCAAGTGCGATGAATTGGCAGCACAAGAAGAACGGGAATATCCAGACCAACGGAACATTGCAGATTTGGGTATAGATCTGGAACCATCCCCACACGGATGTAATTACCAGAATCCCTGCAACTCCCCAAAGAATTGACTGAACAAACAGGTTGCGCTGGTACTCGTCCGTCTCTTCCGCTATATAGATGCCGCTGCAGACGATGGCCACAACGATCGCAGTCGCAGGCAGCGCAGCCAGCCCATACAACAGCGCTCCGCTGGGATGAAACCGGTGGATGACCCACCCCACAAACAGAGGGATCAGAGCATAGGCGGCCATCATAGGCACAAACCGGAGAAAGTAACGGCGTGCAGCGGGACTTTTGCGTATCCAACCCATGACTGGCTTCCTTTCCTTTATCGGTACTTTCGCTGTAGCGCGCCCACCGCAATCGCCTGGAAGCACCAGAACAGCGGAAACGTCATGAATGGCTGGAAGCGATGAATGGGGGTGAAGATTTGTAGGAACCCCCACACCGTCGTCAGGGCCATAATCGCGCCCAGCCCCCACAGCATCGACTGGATCAGCAGGTTGCGCAGAAACTCGTCTTTCTCCTCGGCCAGATACATGCCGACGATCGCGATGACGCCGATGATAGGGACCGCAGGCAGCACGGCCATCCCATCCAGCAGTGCGCCGGTGGGATGAACCCGGTGAACAAACCACTCCACAAACAGGAGAACGACAACATAGGCGACCATCGTCGGGATAAAACGCTGGAGATAACGGCGAGTCGCGGGATTCTTTTGCAGACAGTTCATGATTGAGCTTCCTTTCCCTTACCGGTACTTCCTCAACAGGAATGGCGTACGCAGGATGAAAAAAATCCAGAAGACCAGGTAGGTCCATGTGGGTTGAAAGTGCCTGATGTGGACAAACGTCTCCAGCGATCCCCACGCAGTGGTGAAGACCAGCACGCCACCCAATCCCCACAGCAGCGCCTGCACCATTAGGTCGCGCTGAAACTCATCCTTCTCCTCGGCCAGATAAAGTCCGATCGTAACGATGAATCCGGTCAATGCAATCGCGGGCAGAAGGGCAAGCAGGTACGCGCAGAGCCCATGCGGATGGAATCGATAAAAATACAGTGCAATGAAAATGGTCAGCACAATGTAGATTCCCGTTGTGGCTGCCGTTCGTAGATAAAATCGCCGCACGGCAGGATTCTTCGGCATACAGCCCATGACTGGCTTCCTTTCCTTTATGACAAGCTAACTTTACATAATTCGCCGCACAATGTCAAGCCCCCTTGTCATTTTTATTTCCGATTGTTCAACTGAATCGCTTGTCATTCTGACCCTGAGCGAAGCAGAAGGGGAAGAATCCCCGCATTAGTTCGTAGAGCGACATACTCCACGATGCGCCCGCGGCGCCTATTCTTCCCGCTGCTGCTTCACCGCGATCTGTTCCATCTGCCGCCGCCAGTCCAGCTCCTCTACAAAGCCGCGGCTGGATCGCCACTCCTCCTGCACCTTGACGAAGAGTTCCAGAAAGACACGCGTGCCCAGCAGCCCCTCGATCTCCTTGCGCGCCGCCGTGCCGATGGCCTTCAGCATCGCGCCTTGCTTGCCGATCAGGATCGCCTTCTGCCCCGTCCGCTCACAGTAGATCGCCGCCGCGATCTTGGTCACCGGGGGCTTCGCGCCCGGCGAACGCTTCTTCGGCACCGGTGCTGGTTCAATAAAGCGCTCAATCACCACCGCCGTCGCGTACGGCACCTCCTCACCGGTCAGCATTAGGATCTTCTCGCGGATCAGCTCCGCCACCAGAAACCGCTCCGGCTGGTCCGTCACCTGGTCGCGTGGAAAGTATCGTTGCCCCTCCGGCAGCACGGCGACGATCTTCTCCAGCAGCAGCTCCAGGCCCTCCCGCTTGCGCGCCGAGATCGGCACCACCTCGGCAAACGTATGCAGCGCGCTCCAGTGCGCCATCAGCGGCAGCAACTCCTCCTTGCGCACCGCGTCGATCTTGTTCAGCACCAACACCACCGGGCAGTCCAGCCGTTTCACCAGCGACAGCGCGAAGTCGTCCTCCGCCGCGCTCATCGCCATGCGGCCCGTAATCTTTGGTCCCTCACGAATCGGGTGCCCCATGTCTCGGGGTCCCCGGCGAGCTTGCTCGCTGGGGTGAGCGTCTCGCTTCTGAGACATGGGAGTTAAGCCTTCACTTTTCAATGGAAGTCGGTGCGTCACATCCACGATAAACAGCACCGCATCGCGCGACTCCAGCGCATCCTGCACCTCCTGCATCATGCGCCGGTCCAGCTGCGTCTCCGGCTTATGGATGCCCGGCGTATCCACCAGCACCACCTGCGCCGCCGGATGTCCTGTCTCGCCCTTCGTCTTCTTTTTGAGCGGAACCTCCAACACGCCGTGGATGCGCGTCCGCGTGGTCTGCGGCTTGTGGGTCACGATGGCCAGCTTCTGCCCCAGCAGCGCATTCAGCAGCGTAGACTTGCCCGCGTTGGGCCGGCCAATAATCGAAACGAATCCCGAGCGAAATGCCATGCCCCATTATCGCTCCGTATAGCTCACGCCATGCTTCTCGTTCTACGGTGCGGCCAGCGCCGCGACGGCAACTTACTGCGTTCGCCGCTGCACGGTCTGTGTCCCGCCGCTGAGGAAGACACGCAGCGCCGGCTTTGCCCAGTAAACTTCCTGCGATACCTCGATCAGCCTTCCTGGAGGAAGCAGGAGGTAGACAAAGTCGTGCTGGGTCACCGTGAAGGAGCACTTCGCCATCGGCATGGGACGGCCGGCAACAGGGATGCTGTCGGAGGGAATCAGGACCTCCAGCACCTGCCCAGGCTTCTTCCATCGCGCCGGCAGCGATTGGAAGCCGGGCTGCGCTCGCACCCGGTAGCAGTCTTTATATTGGAAGCTGATGGCCTGCGTCCTGTTGGGTGGAGATACCAGGTCGCCGCGTCCCTCGCCCAAGTAAGACTGCTCGCTCTGGACATACAGCAAGCGTCCCGCCATCGGGCCGGTATTGAAGGAGCATGGATCGCCGAAGATGCCGGAGATACCTATACCTGAGATTGTGCCATCGGAGCTGTCGCTGCTGGAAGTAAGCATGTCGTCGATGGCGTCGCACGCAATCGCCCCCGAGGGGCTCATCCTGTCCTCCCTTTGTGCCTCGCCGACGGCCAGCACATGCACGCGCAAAGGATACTTGGAGGGTTTGGGGCTGCGTGCGCCGGCCGGAGCTGTCGATAGTGATGCAATCAGAATGAGCGCAAGAATCCTGAAAGGGTGGGAGAGGTGGAGACATAAACCGGGCCTTAACATGGCTCTCCTTTCAAATCAGGTTGGTTCTTATTGTATATCTCTGCGCAGCCCGCCCGCACCCGCTCCATCTTGCGGCCGGTCGACGCAATCACCTCGAAGCGCAGCAGCTTGCCCGCTACCACCTCGACCTCCGCGAACTTCGCCCGCGGCTCGCCGCAACGGTGCAACCGGCGCCTCAATGAGCACCGGCTTGTGTGCGCACGGGATTCGACATATGGATCGCGCAAGGGCCGGCGCAATCCTACAACTCGATCTTCACCGGCCAGGTCTTCCAGATGTCCGAGCAGTAGTCGCGGATCGCCCGGTCCGATGAGAACTTGCCCATGCGCGCGACGTTCAGGATGGACATGCGTGTCCAC
>Ga0326727_10014277_pt1 | contig 17357 bp, 17 predicted proteins | sample MB2enrmetagenome_FD_207643 | JGI IMG/M metagenome (GOLD analysis project Ga0326727, IMG submission 207643) | Lab enriched peat soil microbial communities from McLean, Ithaca, NY, United States - MB29MY | ecosystem: Environmental > Terrestrial > Soil > Wetlands > Peat | place: USA: New York...
GACGGCTCCCTTTCACCACCGCGGCCGATTTGAGGAATAATTACCCGGATTCCTTGCTGGCCGTTCCCCGAGAGCAGGTGCTCAGGCTCCACACCTCCAGTGGCACCACCGGAAAGCCAAAGGCCTTGTTCTTCTCAAGGCGCGATCTGGACTCCGCCGCCGAACTGATCGCCCGCGCCTTTTGCATGACAGGGGTGACCCGCCGCGACGTGTTCCAGAATATGATGAGCTACGGCCTGTTCACCGGCGGTTTGATGATGCACTACGGCGCGGAGAAAATCGGCTGCATGGTCATCCCCTCCGGCCCGGGGACCTCTGAACGCCAGTTGATGCTCATGCAGGACTTCGGAACGACCGTCGTCCACATCACCCCCAGTTACGCCTTTTACTTTGCGGATTTCCTGGAGAAAAAAGGGGTCAATCCGCGCAAGGAACTGGCGTTGCGCAAGGCCTTCGTCGGCGCCGAGCCATACACCGAAGAAACCAGGCGCAAGATCGAAGCCGCTTTGGGCATTGATGTCTATAACTCCTACGGCTTGACCGAGATGAACGGACCCGGTGTGGCGTTCGAGTGCGAGGGCAAATGCGGCATGCATCTCTGGGAGGACAATTTCATTCTGGAGATCATCAACCCCGCCTCGGGCCAGCCGGTGAGCGAGGGGGAGACAGGCGAATTGGTCTTGACCAGCATCAACCGCGAAGCGATGCCCCTGCTGCGCTATCGCACGCGCGACCTGACCTCCATCATCCCGGGCGCCTGCGCCTGCGGCCGCACTCACCGGCGCATCCACCGCATCACCGGACGCTCCGACGACATGTTTATCGTGCGCGGAGTCAATATCTTCCCGCAACAAATCGAGCGCGTGCTCATGTCCATACCCCAGATTGGCCGCAACTACTTGATTCAACTCGACGGGATCGACGACTTGACAGTGAAGGTGGAATTGGCGCCCTCGGCCTTCGACGGGGAGGTCGGGCATCTCACCGACCTCCAAAACCTGGTCGCCGAAAAACTGCGCGCCGAAATCTGGGTGCGGCCCAAAGTGGACCTCCTTGCCTCCGGTTCATTGCCCGTCACCGAAGGCAAAGCAAAGCGTGTCATCGACAAACGATCCCTTTAAACCGACCAAAATCACCCATTCTATGAACACGGTAAAACTGGTGGCAGTGTTCGCTGAAAACCGGCCGGGCCAGGCCGCCCGCATCACCGACATTCTCGCTCGCGCCAACATTAACATCCGCTGCATCACCGTCGCCACCAGCGGCGATTACGGCGTGGTGAAATTGCTGGTCAACGACCCCGATCTGGCCTGTCGCGCTCTTAATCAAAGCGGCATTGCCGCCACACTCATCGACGTCATCGCCGTGGAGATGGCCGACAAACCGGGCGCGTTGCACTCCGTCGCCCAATGCCTGGCCACCCAGGATATCAACCTCGCCAATACCTTCGGTTTCGTCGTCAACAACCGCGCGATCCTCGTCCTCGAAGTCCAGGACTCCACCCTGGCCGGCGAGGTTCTCAAAAAACAGGGACTGCGTGTCCTGACACAGCAGGAGATGCTCAGCATCTGAGCAATCCCAATTCCGGAGACACCTATGAACCAAAAAACCACACTCCCTTCCAGCGGCTGGACGGTGGTCATCGCCGCCTTGGCCATCAACCTTATCCTGGGCGTCTTGTACGCCTGGGGCGTCATTCTTAAGGCGCTCGTCAGCGAATGGCATTGGAGCAGAACCGACGCCACGATGCCAATGTCCGTGGCCACGGTTTGTTTTGCCGCCATGATGGTCTTCGCCGGGCGGTGCCAGGACAAATTCGGTCCGCGCCTTGTTGCGACCGCCGGCGGCATCATGCTTGGCCTGGGCTTGGTCGCGTCGGCCCTGGTTCATTCGCCCGCCGGGATGGCCTTGACCTTTGGTGTCGGTGCCGGCCTGGGCATTGGTCTCGGTTACTCAGCGACGACCCCGCCCTCCATCAAGTGGTTTCCGCCTGCGCGCAAGGGCTTGATCACTGGCATTGTGGTTAGCGGCGTGGGCCTTGCGGCCGTTTATATCGCTCCGCTTACCCAGTACCTTCTGAAAAAAACCAGCATCCCAACGACGTTTCTCTGGCTCGGCGCTGGCACGCTGGTGCTGGTGCCGCTGCTGGCCCAGCTTTTGCGCAATCCCCCGGTTCAGCCGCTTGCGCAGGCAACGTCCGCTCGAACGGCCCCCGCTCCCCGCCATGAGTCGGATTGGCAGGAAATGCTGCACACCTCACAGTTCTACCAACTCTGGCTGCTGATGGTGCTCTCGGCCTCGGCCGGCCTGATGATCATTGCGCAGGTGGCCGTGATCGCAAAAGAGCAGGCCAACTGGAGTTGGGGGTTTGTGCCCATTGCCACGCTGGCCATCTTCAACACCTTTGGCCGCCTTCTCAGCGGGGTGGTTTCGGACAAGATCGGCCGGACCCGGACCATGACGCTGGCGTTCCTGTTGCAGGCGGTGAATATGATGGCGTTCAGCCATTACAACACTCCGCAGTTGCTGATCTTCGGTTCCGCCTTCACCGGGCTTTGCTACGGAACAATCTTCACGCTGATGCCCGCGGCGACGGCGGATTTCTACGGCATCCGCAATCTCGGCGTCAACTATGGCCTGCTGTTCACCGCTTTCGGCGTCGCGGGGGTGGTCGGCCCCATTCTCGGCGCGCGGATTCACGATTCCTTCGGCTCGTATCTCTATGCCTTCTACATCTCGGCGGCCATGCTGGTGGCGGGTGCCCTGCTGGCGATATGGACCAAACCCCCGTCAGCGCGCGCCGTGCCGGCAATACCGCCCCAGGAAGTTTCACCCCAAAAACCTGTCTCAACCCTCAAATAAAACTCAACTCAATGAAATCAACCCAATTATTGACAACCCTGGTTCTGGCCGGTTCGCTGGCCCTGGGCCATGCCCAAACGACCCTCTCCACAAACATGGTTTCACCCTCGCCCTCCGCCCCGGCTGGCTGGGAACAAACCATCCAGAACCTCAAAAACCCGGCTTCCTGGCTGAGTTGGGGCGCCGACTTGCGCATACGCAACGAGTATTACAACAACGCGCTGAGCCTGGGAGTGCCCCCGGGTGGCTTCGCGAATTTTGGCAGCGTGCATGCGCAGGACTACTTCCGCTTCCGGGGCCGTATATGGGCCAGCGTCTTTCCGACCAATGACCTGACTTTCAATGTCCGCCTGGCTGCCGAGCCGCGCGAGTTTCTCGAACCCGCGACCTTTGACACGTTCTACACCAAAGAAGGCATGCAGTGGCGGTACGGGATAATCGACAACCTGAATGTCCGATGGAAAAACCCTCTCGGCCTTCCCGCGATCCTGACCGTCGGACGACAGGACATTTTCCTGGGCGACGGTTGGCTGGTGGGCGACGGCACGCCGGAGGATGGCTCGTTCACCACCTTTTTGGATGCTATGCGCCTGACCTATAAACTCGACGACCAGCACACCACCATTGACGCCATCGGCTTGGTGCAGTACGCGCGGCCCGACGCTTTGATACCGACTTTCGGAGCTTCCACCGGCCAGGGAGCCAACCCGGAACCGCTCACTTTGACGGATCAAAACGAAAAAGGGGCCATCCTCTGGGTTGCCAACAAGTGCTGCGAGTACGCCAACCTGGATGGGTACTTTATTTACAAACACGATACGCGGATCAACAATTACCCATCCCAAACCTTCGGCGACAACGGCGATATTTACACGCTGGGCGGCCGTCTCTCCGGGTCGGTGCAGGAGCACTGGAAATACTCGGCTGAAGGCGCCTACCAATTCGGGCGGAAACAGGACCCCGACCTCAACATGGGCGGAGCCAACCCATACCTGCCGGCCTCCGCTGAGACGACGGGTTTTCGCGATCTGAACGCATTTGGCGTCCAGTCCAAACTGACCTATCAGTTCAAAGACCGATGCAATGACCAGCTTTCCCTCTCGTACGAATTCCTTTCCGGCGACAACCCCAACACCAAGAACGACGAGATGTTTGACGTTCTATGGGGCCGCTGGCCGAGTTGGAGCGAGATGTACAACATTTACAGCTACGTGCAGGAAACACGCGTTGGACAGACCGCCAATCTGCATCGCATCGGCCCCACTTGGACTCTGGATCCCACCCCAAAATTGGGACTCAGCGCAAGCTATTATCTCCTGCTGGCCGACCAGGATGTGCCGTCGCGCGACTTTAGCAAGATGGTCGGCGGTCCAGAAGCATTCACCGGCACGGGGGATGACCGCGGTCAATACCTCCAGGCGGTGCTCAAATACAAATTCAACCAGCACCTCAGCGGGCATCTTTGGAGCGAGTTCCTTCTCCCTGGTGATTTCTATGTCAACCACAAGATGATGACCTTTCTCCGCGCCGAGATCATGCTCACCCTCTAAAGTCTTGACAACCCCGCGCAAGCGGCTTTGCCATTACCGCCGCCGGGGGCGGTTTGATATGGAGTGCGGCGGCAAGAGGGAACATGGGCGCGACGCCGCTTTGACGCGGGGTGATTTTCGCCGCCTCGGAAGTTCCGAGCGCCTCCGTATAGTCGAAAGCGGGGTCGCGCTTCGCTTGCCCCCGCACTCCATAAAAGAGGCGCCCAAAAAAGTGAGTGCATCCGCCTTTACCGCCGCCGCAGGATTTGGCCCGCTTCCAGCGGCGCATTAGAAATCATGCGCCAGAATCGCTTCGAGTCTCCGGCAGATTTCCCGGCCGTAATCGGTCCAAATTCCGGAGCCCCAATACCGGTAACAACTTGTCTGCAAGCAGAGCAGGTGGAAGAGCGCGTTGCGGTACCGGCGCTCTCCGGTTGAAATGCCTGGTTTGAGCACCTTCTCGTAGAAATCCGAACTGGCCCTCCCCATCGGCCCCAGCAGTTGATCGTAGCCCCGCACCCACGAGATGTTGTTCGTCCAACTGCCCCCTTCAACATGGAATCGCCCGTCTTCCTTTCTCAATTGCTCAATGACCCCGGCCAGTTTTTCAGGGCCGTCGCCCGGTTTAAGCCGGTCCCAAATCCGCTTCTGGAAAAGCGGTTGCAATGTCGGAAAGTCCTTTTCGCCAATCCCCATTGCGGAGAGATGTTCCAGGTACTCGGTGACATTCATCACCGGCGTGTTCGACCAGGAACACTCGCGCATCGCCTCGAAATACTTCGACGGGAATTCGTTCATCATCACGCCCCCGTTCTCACCGTCGGCGATTTGCGTCACCAGCGGAGGAACCTGCCGGCCGGCCAACTCCCATCGGCCAAGCCCCTTCGCCTCGTAATAGGGCTGCATTTGGGCGACCAGTTTGGTGTCGCTTCCTTGTGTCTTGATAATGGCCGTGATGCTGGCCTCCTGTCCGCGCGAATTGCGGCAGACCAGCCGGTGCGGCAGGTGTTTGCGCTCCGGGCTGTGGCCGTTTTCGGGGAGCTCAACCGAATGTTCCTGCACGAGCACCCAATCAAAGTGGCAGTCCTTGAGCGCCTTCACGAATTCATACGCCATGTCCGGCTCATTGGGCAGCGCCATCTCCGAGGGCGAAAAGCCGCGCACTCGTTGCACTGCCTCCCAGCCAAAGATGGCGGCGAAGTGATGCTGCCACGCTTTGACGTGGAGCCGGTAATCCTGCGGCGGGGTCGAAGGCGCAACGGCATGGCCCCACGGACACCCGAGCCACTCGACCGCCTTGCGATAGCGGTGATCGCACGTGATCCGCTTCAAATTGTCAAATACGTCATGAAGCCCCATCTGCCTCAGGCCGTGGAGCAGCGTTCCCGAGTACTCGAGCATCACGCGCGGCTGTTTGCCTTCGTCCACCAGTTGCGGGATAAACTCTCCCATGCGCTTGTAGCACTGATGAAACACCGGCGCGTTGTGATTGTCGCCAATGCCCGGGTGGTCCATCATGTACTTGAGATTGCTGATGATTTCGGCCGTGCCAAGGTCGCCGCCGCCGGCCGGGATCAACGGCTGGTGCATGTGCAGCGCAACCGCAAAAGCGCTGCTGATTCTTCCAAAATCAACCCCGCTTGCCGGCAGGAACACCGGCTTGCCCCCGGCGCTTTGAAGCGCGGCGTCAAGTTGTTGCTCCGAGCCGGAGAGGTTCGGCAGTCCGTCAATGTATTCAGGCAACTCGTTCATAATTCACGATCTGTAACACGGCTCGGCTCTTTCCGCAATGTTGTCGCGACTATAGGGGGACTTCAACCGCTCCAAATCCTGAAATGCCATTTCCCCATGCTCCCTATCCACAGTGCTTGCGGCCCTGCCCCGTGTAGTCGTCATCATGCCCGTTTAACTGACCGCGATAAGCGAGACCGGTTCGCCATTCTCGCCCCGGCCAACCCCTGTGGCCGCTGGGTCCAACATCGGCTGCCCGTCCACCAGAAAGCGGTACCGGTGGTGGCCGTGGCATAACATTTCTTGAATATACCAGCAGCCATCCGGACGCCGGCTCATCGGCGCGGGTTGCCAATCATTGAAATCGCCGGCGATCTCAACCGATTGCGCACCGGGCGCCCTGCAGTAAAAGTGGTTCGGTCTCAGCGAATGGCAGGCCGAATGTCGTTCGCCGGCGCCTTTCTCACAACAGGCATCCATAACTGTTCCTTTCTATTGGATTTGACGGCGCGAACATTAACCCCTGATGAAAACTCCATTAAAAGAAGTCAAAAAAAGTCCTTGACGCCAACTGGTTTGTGATGCAAACTTGTTTGCAATGAAAGATGAAATCCAAAATTACATGGACCGCCCCAAGCGATATGACAATATCGACGGGACCGGTGAAATGGGCATGGGCCTGATGATGCTGGCTTTTGCCCTCTCCGGCTGCCTCAACGCCATTCTGCCGGACAACCACTGGTGGAACACCATCGGCGGCGTGCTGGTCATGTACGCAGTCTTGATCCCCGCGTTGTGCCTCGGCTATTGGGGTGGCAAGGCGATCAAAAAGCATATCACCTGGCCGCGCACCGGCTATGTCGCCTATGGCCCGAACCGACGGTCCCGGTGGATCGCGGCGGCCACAGTTTGCCTCGTTGCGGCAGTGATCGGGGGCGGTTTGGTTTGCCTGATGCTGTTGGCAAGGCGGCATGGCGCGATAAGTCTTCTTGGAATTGGCACGTTGGCGGTCTATGCGGCGACTTATGGGTTTTGGATCTTCTTCCTGGGCAGGGGACACTCGTGGAAATGGGGGGTGTTGGTCTTCATGACGATCGGGCTGCTGGCGATTGGGCTGCCCGTTGGCGGGGATTACTTTAAGGTGTGGCGACAGGTGGCGCTGTTCGTTGGGCTGGTGTGGCTCGCATCCGGCGCGGCCACTCTGTATCTTTACCTTCGGCACACACAACCGCCCGCCCAGGGAGCAGAATGACGGGACAACTTCGCGCCATTTCGGAACTGGACCGGGTGATACATGAACCCGGGCGGCTGATGATCGTTGCCCTGCTGGCGGCGGTGAAGGAATGCGACTTCGTTTACCTGCTCCACGAAACGGAGATGAACAAGGGCAATCTGTCCAGCCATCTGGCCCGGTTGGAGGAGGCGGGCTACGTCGAAATTGAGAAGACGTATCGCGGCAAAGTGCCCCAGACTTTGCTGCGGTTGACGCGCGCCGGCCGCGTGGCCTTTGACCAGTATCGCAAGGGGCTGAAGACCGCGTTTTAGCCGCTTGTTCCGATCATCATTTCAGAACCCGGCGAAATAACCCAACTCGCGCAGCGAGACGTAGTCCTTGCCGTTTTCCAGCGAACGCCGGCCGAGGATGACATGGTCCAGCACTTCGATCTTCAGCAACTGCCCGGCCCGGATCAGGTCGCGGGTGACTTTGATGTCGGATTCCGACGGCGTGGGGTCGCCGCTGGGATGATTGTGAACCAGCACCAAGGCGGAGGCGTTGGCGGCAATGGCGGATTTGAAGACTTCGCGGGGATGGACCAGGATCGCATCGACCAACCCCCGCGAGATGACTTCGACGCGGATGAGTTTGCGGCGGGTGTTCAACAGGACGGCCTGGAAGTGTTCGACTTCGTAACGGCGGTTGTCCTCGCGCAGGAAATCGGCGATGCTGGCTGGGTTGTCAAGCAGGGGGGCTTCGCCGCGCAATTCCTGGGCCATCTTGCGCGCCAGGGTAAAGGCGCTTTGCAAGGCGATGGCCTTGTCAAGACCAATTCCTTTGACCTCCTGGAGTTGTTCGAGGGTGGCGCGCGACAAGGCGTCGAGGGTACCGAACTTGTTCACCAATTCCCCGGCGGCCTGGAGCGCGGAATAGCCTTTGGTGCCGGCGCGCAAAAGAATGGCGATCAGTTCGGAGGGGCTCAGGGCGTCGGCGCCCAGCGCCGCCAGGCGCTCGCGCGGCCGTTCGCTTTTGGGAAGGTCTTTGATGCGGACGCCGCCGGTGGTGTCAGTGGACATGGGCCGCCTCAGCGTGGAATTGCCGGACGATGTAGGGAGCGAACTCGGCGTGGAAATGGGGGGGGATGCGGGCGCGGAACCGCGCGGCCTCGCCGGCGTAATCGCGCTCGGTGACCTGGGCGACCTGGTGCAGGCGGGCGATGACGGCGGAGAGGGAGTGGGGGACGCGCAATTCGACAAATTCACGGATGGGCCGCAGTTGGGTGCCCAACTCCTCGATCAAGGCGCCCATGCCCCGGCCGGTTTTGGCGGAGAGGCCGACGGCGTTGGGATATTGATGGAGGAACTTGTCCAGCAGGCCGTTGCCGGCGAATTGGTCGATCTTGTTGAAGACCATGATGGTCGGCTTGCCATCGGCGCCGATTTCGGCCAAAACATTATTGACAGCGACGATCTGGCGGTCGGCCTGGGGATGGCTCACATCGACGACGTGCAGGAGCAATTCGGCCTGAACGACCTCCTCCAGGGTGGCCTTGAAGGCCTCGACCAGCCCGTGGGGGAGCTTGCGGATGAAGCCCACGGTATCTGTCAAGAATACGTTTTGGTTGGTCGGCAGGCGCAGCCGGCGCGTGGCCGGGTCCAGCGTGGCAAAAAGCTTGTCCTCGGCCAGGAGGTCGGAGCCGGTGAGGGCGTTGAGGAGGGTGGATTTGCCGGCGTTGGTGTAGCCGACGATGGAAGCCAGGGGCCAGGCGTTGCGCTGGCGTCCGGCCCGCTGGGTGGCGCGTTGGCGGCGGACGGATTGGAGTTCGCCGGTGAGTTTGTCGATGCGCTCCTGGACGCGGCGGCGGTCGGATTCCAACTGGGACTCGCCTTCGCCGCCGCGCATGCCGATGCCGCCGGATTGGCGGGAGAGGTGGCCCCAAAAGCGGGTCAGGCGGGGCAGCAGATGGGCCAATTGGGCCAGTTCGACCTGCACCTTGCCTTCGCGGGTGCGGGCGCGGCGGGCAAAGATGTCGAGGATGAGCGCGGTGCGGTCGAGCACCTTGCAACCGAAGACCTTTTCCAAATTGCGGCTCTGGGCGGGGGTCAACTCGTCGTCGAAGACGACGGTATCGACGTCACTTATGCGGCAGGCAGCGGCCAGTTCCTCGGCCTTGCCGCTGCCGATGAAGGTGCCGGCGACGGGGGCATCGAGTTTCTGGGTGGCGCTGCCGACGACGGCGCCGCCGGCGGTGACGGCCAGTTCGGCCAATTCGTCCATTGAATCGCGCAATTGCCAGGAGGAGCCAGATTTGAGTTCCAATCCAATGAGAAAGACCCGTTCGGTCGGCTGGCTGGTCGAGATAAGCGCTTTCAATTGTTCAGATTATCAATCGGACAGTGGAAAGATAGCATCCTTCGGGGTGCTCCGCCAGTGCATTCCAGGGTGGAGATTGAGAGTTCATGGAATTTGGTGTTACGAAACTTTGACTCAGGGAGGACAAAGTTTGGGAGGGGAAATTGGGGAACGGTTTGAGGGGCGGGGAGCTTATTGCGCGATTGGCGGCGACAGGCAGCAAAGGGCGGCAAACGGTCGCAAATAGCAGCAATTGCCGGGGTTTTTGAGGATTTTTGGCATTGTGTAAGGGAGGCGCGGAGGCTGGACCGTCGGGCAGCGGAAGGGCAGGAAATAGATGCTTGTCATTCATAAAAACCGGGAAAAACTCAAAATAGTGTTAATAGTTGAAAAGTTTTGCTAATGGAAGAGCCGTCGTTCTGGTTGCAAGTGGTTTTGGCGCAATGGCGTGGGTGCTTTGGTTGAGTCGGTGACGAGTGGAGACTAGAGTTGAAAAAGATGAAAATAGAGTGAGTCGTTGAATGGTTGCGCTCATGGCGATGGCGGTGGATTTGTGGAAGGGAGGATTGCGAGGACAAGGAGGCGCGCCGCGGCGCGGCAAGCGCGGCTGCAGTTGCGGCCCGGCGGACTGAGCCGGGCGATGGACCCGCCTTTGCCAAGGCTACGGCGGGCAAGCCTAGTTGTCCTCACACGCAGGAGTTGATCACATTTCCACGAGGGCGAAAAACCGACTGGGGGAAAAAACGCAGAATGTTTGAAGATTTATTTCAGCCACAGATTAACCAGATTGGCACAGATATGGGATAGGCGGAACAGGTTGATGGAATATTAGGCCCCGACTGCGTGGCGCTGAGCGTCTTTTTCGTCTCGGCGAACCACTCGTCTTGGTACGTGCTTTTCAGTCGCGCTCGACAAACGGTTGCAGGCCTGCTGCCAGTTGTTCGAGGCACTTTCCGATTCGTTCATGGTTGATGATGGCCATTGGGTTTAGAAAAAAGTTTGTTTAGGGCCACTTCTGCAGCGGCTTTTTTGTGGGGCCGAGGATATGGACGTGGTCGGGACGGCGCAAACTCTCAGGAAAAATTACCACGTTGGCACCGGCAAATCCCTTCATCCGCGCGGCGTCGGATGGATAGCGGATCGCGGCGAGCCGGGCTTGTTGACTCACCGCTTCGCCCAGGAGTTGGGCCGCCGTCGGCCTTTTTGCGCGAGCCCAGTTGGCTCGAAGGTCGCGCGAGGTAAGGCTCAGGGTTTTCAGGGTTCCCGCAAAGCAAAGATCCAGCACGGCGGCCAGTTCCACATCCGCGAAAAATGTGGCAAAGGGCTGGCGCAGTGGCCGGGTATGGCGTTCGTATTCGGCTGTGGCGGTGGCCTCGTCCTCCGCGAAATAAACACACCTCACTCCGGCGGTATTAAAGCGATAAGCCCGGCCGGACATGAATAGGTAATCCACTGCGCCTGACTCAATGAGCGGCGACAGCGGCACTCTGCGAACCAAGGTCGCCCGCAGCTTCCGGGCCGGCGCCGATGGCAGCGCGGCCGCAATTGAGCGGGGTGCTTTCATCCCGGATTCCCGGTCAGGATGTCCTCCACATAATCCGCCAGGGTCCGCCACTCGCGCCGGGCCAGCAACTCCAGTGGCGGAGCGTTGTCCAGCAATTCATGCGGCGTGCGCAGCCATTTTCGGAATTCGCCGTCGCCGTGGGTGATCATCCGCAGCCGCGCCACGCGCTCGAAGTAGCCCAGCGGCTCCTGCAAGGAATCCGCGTCCGGCGTCTTGCTTAAGGCCTGCTTTGTCCTCTCCAGCCACTGAGCGAGCTGGCTCAAGCTCACCCCAAACACCCTCGCCACCCGCGCGGCGGACAAATTCCCGTTCGCCTCCCGCAAATCCGCCGTGGATTCGATCACCGCCTTCACCTGGTCCAAGGGACTTTTGCGCGATTGGGCCGTACCGTCCGCCGCCAAGGCCGCGCGGCCCGCCTTGCCGGAAAAATTCACCGCGCGCAGAACATCCTCCACCCTGCCCAGCAGACGCTCCATTTGCGCCTTCTGTTCGGTCAATTGATTCAGCAACAACGTCAATTCGCCGCTTTTTGGGCCGGCCTGCATTGTCTTCGTATTGCTCATGTTATCACTATATACCAATCGTCAACCGTTTGTCAACCCTCCTATTCCATGGCCAGTTCCCACCTCCAGGCGAGGCAAGCGTGCTCACGCTTTTGTCGATTCATTTTTTCAACTTCTATGGCGGAAGTGCCAATCTTTGTGGAAGGGACGAGAAAAGACGGAAGGGACGAAAAAAATGGCGGGGTGATTGAGTTTGGATGGCAGCGCCGCCTGGAGGCCTCCGCCGTCGCCAAGGCTTTAGCGGACAAGCTGGCGCGACGAGCAGCAGTTTCGGCTCGGTAACCTACCAGAGCGATGGGCAAACAGGAGTTTCTCCGTTCGCTAACGTCCGACCATAACTTTAAGGCGGATGACTATGCCAAGCCCGTCGGCGTGAGCGTCCGCCAAGCGCGGCGTGATCTTGGGGAACTGGAGGACCTCGGATTGCTGGAACGCATTGGCAAAGGCCCCGCAACCATCTATCGGCGGACCGGGAGAGCGGACCATGATTAGAATCCGGCCAAAATCCGGCCAAGTCCGGACAGATGCTTCTTGGATAGAAAAAAAAGGGACAAGCATTGCTGCCTGTCCCTTTCAGAAGCCGGGCTTTCTCCGCGGCAATTCCGTGGGGTGCGGAGAAGAGGGTGCCCGGCTAATTCATTTTACGGCGCATCCAACTCAACCCGACAAAACTCATGCCCAAAAATGCCGCAGTCACTCCGGCGTCGGGCACGGACGCGTTGAGAGGTGTCCAAGACCCAAAGCCCAGGTCGGAGTTGCCATTTCCAGCGTCGTACGCGGATATGTCCGTGCCGGTCGTGGAACTGAACGAATCGCCGCTGGCATCCTGGACGTCAAAAGACCCGCTCCATCCCGTGCCATCAGCGCTTAAGATGTCACTTCCAGACAGGAAACTGTTTCCCGGTGTCAGGTTGAATGGATCTGAATCGAGCAAATCCCAGCCTACCACCGAATAACTGCCGCCGGAGTCCTGGATTGTAATGGTGCTGCCGACTGCCCAGTCACCTCCATCGATTGGATTAAAGAGGTATGTGTAGCCTGTTGGGGGCGGGCCAATCACCACCGAACTGGTGGCGGTCAACGCCGTTCCCACAAGCAGACCGCAGATTAAGGCTGTGATCTTAAGGTTGTTAGTGAGGTTCATGGTCGAATATTTTTGCTTTAGCAATGGCTTTTAAGCACGGACAGTGCCAACAGGGGTATTCAGTTGGCCTCTCTGAAGTGTAAGCCGTTAGACATCAATGTATTACAACTTTGGCGGTTTTTTCCGGCGAGCATGAGGATTATCATGAAACTGTAAAGTTTTCCGGAATGTGTTTGGACGTTTGGACTGCATCATTCTGAAATTCAACAACTTACGATTCATCCGAGAAATTGTCGGTTCTCTTGTCATGTTTGCTGGCTGGAAGTAGTTGTCTGTTAGTACCTTAGCCGCCGAACGCCGCGTGGGGGCACCGGCCTACAGGAGAGGGCCGACGTGCTTGCAGGCCGCGTGTGCCCATGCGCCGCGCTGTTGGCATTTGAGGCGGAAAATGAGGAGGGACTTGGGGGTCGGGTTGTGTTTTACTGGAGGGGTGCAAATCGGGACGCTCCAGTTGAAGTCGAATCTGTTTCTCTCGCCGCTGGCGGGTTATACGAACCTGCCATTTCGACTGACGTTGCGGGAGATCGGGGGGCTGGACATGGCCACGACGGATTTGGTCAATGCGCGGTCGCTGCTGGAGAAGAATCCCAAGGCGCTCAAGCTGATCGAAACCCGCCCGGCCGACCGGCCGCTTGCGGTGCAGCTTTTTGGGTCGGTGGCGGAGGAGATGCGCGAGGCGGCGGTTTGCGTGGAAGCGATGGGGTACGCGTCGGTGGATATCAACATGGGCTGCCCGGTGCGCAAGGTGTGCCGTGTGGGGGGCGGCTCGGCGATGATGACGGAGATGGAGAAGACGGGACAGTTGGTGCGGGGGATGGCGGAGGCGGTGAAAATACCGGTGACGGCCAAAATGCGGCTGGGTTGGGATGAGGAGAACCTGACGGCGCCGGAGCTGGCGCGGGTGCTGGAGGAGGCCGGGGCGGCGGCGATTTTTGTGCATGGACGCACGCGGGAGCAAGGGTTCGGCGGGGCGGTGAACCTGGCGGGGATTCGGGCGGTGGCGCAGGCTGTCAAGAGAATCCCTGTCATCGGCAACGGGGACGTGACGACGCCGCAGGCGGCCAAGGTGATGTTGGAGGAAACCGGATGCGCGGGGGTGAGCATCGGGCGGGGGGCGTTTTATGATCCGTGGATATTCCGGCACACGGCGCGGTATCTTGAGACGGGGGAGCTGGCGGCGGAGCCGGGATTTGAGGAACGGGCGCGGGTGATGCGGCGGCACCTGGAGTTGATGGTGGAGGTGTTCGGGCAGGAGCACGGGTGCCGGATGTTCCGCAAGGTTGGGCCGTGGTATGCGAGACGGTTCGGGCCGTGCCACGAGTTCAACAAGCGGGTGACGGGGCTGAGGAGCGCGGGGGAGTTTGATGATATACTTGACAGTTACCGGCGGTGGCGGGCGCAATTCCTGGATGAGAACGGGGAGTTGAAGCCCAAGTATCGTCCGCCACCGTTGGTGGCGTCGTTCATGCGCGAAGGAGAGGAGGGCGGGCGGGGTGAAATCCCTGTGCCGCGGGGTCCGGTGGAGGTGTGGTAAGGGTCAATGGTGGTGGTGGAAGAGCCGTTGGCGGTTGGCGTAGAGATACCAGACGATGAAGACGTTGACGATGGTGATCAGCAGCATGTAGATCTGAGTCTCATGGGAAGTCTGGCGCGCCATCTCGTAGATTTCGATGGGGACAAAGAAGGCGGATTCGCCGATGGCCAGCCAGCCGGCCCAAGGGGCGCGGAAGAGCAAGCCAATGCCTTCGATCAAAGGAAAGAGCGACCAGACGGCGGTGCCGATCGCCGCCACGCGCACGCGCTGCTCGGTCAGGTCGGCGATTTGTTCGGCGATGTGCTGAAAGAACTTGTTTTCGGGGTGGATGCGCAGGTGGTGGAAGATGGGTTTTTGGAGCAGGTCGGCGTATTCCTGGGGCAAATCGTGGGCGGCCTGGAAATATAAAATGACGGCGAAAAAGAGAAACAGAACGCCTTTGACCAGTTTGAAGAAAATGATGGCGTAAAGGGTCGGGGCGCGTTTGAGGGGGGCGTCCGCCGCGCCCGCCTGCCAGCCGTGAAGAGATGCGTCTGAGGGGGCCGCCATTATCGAATCCTCTCCAACAGCAGGGCTGGCAAGTCGTTTATGTTGACGCGGGTCTGTTTCATGGTGTCGCGGTCGCGCAAGGTGACAGTGTCCTTTAAATCGGGGCCTTGTTCGCCCAGCGTGTCGAAATCCACGGTTACGCCGAAGGGCGTGCCGGCCTCGTCCTGCCGGCGGTACCGGCGTCCAATGGCGCCCGAGTCATCATAGAATACGGTCATCACGGGCCGGAGTAAATCGCGAACTTGGCGGGCTTTATTGACCAGTTCGGGCCGGTTTTTCAAGAGGGGAAAGACGGCGACCTTGACCGGGGCGATGCGGGGGCTGAAGCGCATGACGACGCGCTTTTCCATTTTGCCCTTGTCGTCGGGGGCCTGGTCTTCGCAGTAGGCGTTGCAAATCAAGGCCAGCGCCAGGCGGTCCACGCCGGCGGACGGTTCGATGACGTGGGGGACATAGATGCCGTGGGCCAGGGCGGCGGCGTCGGCGCGCGCGAGGGTTTCGGCGCGGTCGGGCGGTTCGTTCACCTTGAGGAGGTAAGCGTGGCGGGCCTGGAAGTAACGGCCGGCCAGGGCGGTTTTTTTGGCGTCGTCCAGTTTTGCCCAAGCGACTTTGAGTTCATCGTCAAAGACAGTCATGGGCTTGCCGGAGAAGCGCTGGTGTTGGGAGAGGTCAAAATCGCTTCGTGCGGCGACGCCCTCGAGTTCCTCGCCGGCGAGTTCGCCTTTGTCGTCGCGCTTGCTGAAGGGGAATTTGTAGAGGATATCCACGGTGGCGCGGGCGTAATGGGCGAGTTCCTGGGGTTTTTGCCAGTATTCGACGAGGCTGGAGCGGGGCAGGCCGATGGATTCGTAGAAGGCCAGGCGTTCCTCGACCCAGTATTTGTGCCACATCTGCCAGCCCCAATTGGGCTGTGGCTGGCCGGGATGGCCGGGGGCTTGGGGCGTGGCGACGGCGCCGCAGATGGCTTCGACGACTTCATCGGGGCGGATGAAAAACTCCAATTCCATCTGCTCAAACTCGCGGGAGCGGAAGGTGAAGTTGCGGGGGTTGATCTCGTTGCGAAAGGCCTTGCCGATCTGGCAGATGCCAAAGGGCACCTTTTGGCGGGCGACTTCCGCCACGTGCTTGAATTGGGCGAAGATGGCCTGGGCGGTTTCCGGGCGCAAATAGGCGAGGTTTTCAGCAACCTCCAGCGGGCCGACGTAGGTCTTGAACATGAGGTTGAAGAGGCGCGGTTCGGTCAGGAGGCTGCCGTTTTCGGGATTATAGCGGGTCGAGTTTTCAACCTTCTCGGTCCGTTCGCCGAGCAGACGGGGTTCGATCAGGCCGCGTTGCCGGTAGAAGACCTGGGCCGATCGGCGGGCCAGTTCCGCGCTTTTTTCGGTTTTGACGAGGTAGGAATAAGGCTCGTCGGATTTTTTGGATTTGTCGGGAGCCGTGGGAGCGGCCTCGACGGCGCCGGAGAAATGATAGGCAATGCCGCTCTGAGGCTCAATCTGGTCGGCGCGGAAGCGTTTCTGGGTGAGGAGACAATCGACCATCGGGTCGGCGAAGGTGGAGGTATGGCCGCTGGCCTCCCAGATTTTGGGATGCATGATGATGGTGGCGTCGAGGCCGACGACATCATCGCGGCGCTGGGTCATGAGGCGCCACCAGCAATCCTTGACGTTGCGTTTGAGTTCGGCGCCTAGAGGGCCGTAATCCCAAAAGCCGTTGATGCCGCCGTAGATTTCCGAGGACTGAAAAACAAACCCCCTGCGTTTGCAAAGAGAGACAATGCGTTCCATCAAATCATTAGCCTTGGGTTCAGCCATAGCGGAGCATTGTTCTGGAAGGAGAGGGTGATGTCAAGGCGCGCGGGCCGGCGGCGGCAAGAGGGAGGGCGCGACGCCGCTTTGATGCGACGCGATTTCAGCCGCCTCGGAAGTTCCGAGCGCCTCTGTAAAGTCGAAAGCGGTGTCGCCGCTGCGCTCTGCCACCGCAGTCCGTAAAAGAGGCGCTCAAAAAAATGAATGCAACTCTCGCTCTGAGGCTTTTGCGTTGTCCGACCGGGGCGGTTGGCATACGGTAAAGAAGCGGACATGAAAATGGGGAGTTCGGCACAAAAGAGGAAGCATGAAAAAAGGATACGTCCACGGCTACGATGATCGAGAAAACATCCGGTTACGGGACCAGGCCGCTACGTTAGTCGAACTGCTGCACTGCGACACCCGGTATCCGGCAGGAAGCCGGGTTCTTGAAGCGGGCTGCGGCGTTGGCGCGCAAACTGTCACTCTTGCGGTCAACAGCCCAGAGGCGTTGATAACTTCTGTC
>Ga0326727_10014278_pt1 | contig 17357 bp, 16 predicted proteins | sample MB2enrmetagenome_FD_207643 | JGI IMG/M metagenome (GOLD analysis project Ga0326727, IMG submission 207643) | Lab enriched peat soil microbial communities from McLean, Ithaca, NY, United States - MB29MY | ecosystem: Environmental > Terrestrial > Soil > Wetlands > Peat | place: USA: New York...
GCCCAAAGCCTCATCGGCTTCAAGCCCGTAGCGTCCACTGCCGACGCGATAGCCGAAACCGCCCGCTGGTATCTGGATCACGGGTGGATCTAGGCGAGGGCTATATGAGAATACTACGAACATTAGTCGGCACAACTACTTGTATCCGATGACAACGTAGCGGGTGGCCGAAGAAATCCCATAAGCCCGACTTTCCTCGGAGGGTTTATGGGATTTCTTCGGCCAGGCCCCGCGTTGTTAATGATTCATTTCTTGTAGAAGCTTTCTTTATAGTACTCACAGCCGTCCGCAATCGTCTCCTCGAGACTCCGGTATTGCACCCCGAGCTCCGAGCGGGCTTTCGCGCTCGAGTAGTAGGCGACCCAGCTCGAGAGCTGGCCGTAGGAGAGCGTGATGAGGGGCCGCTTGCGCGTGAGGTACGAGAAGCGCTCGGCGATCCAGCCCGCCGCGACGAGGGCGAAGCGCGGCACTACGAAGGGGATATATTTCTTGCCGGCATGCTTGGCCATGAGCTCAAGCACGCGGGTATAGGGAACATTGGCGCCGACCGCGAGGTAGGATTCGCCCGGCCTGCCTTTCTCTCCGGCGGCTATGATCGTGGAGACTAGGTCTCGAACGTCGACGATCGCGAGTCCTCCGCCGAAGGTGCCGAAGAAGAAGCTCTTGCGGTACATGTCGCCGTAGAGCCTGTTGTGGGCCGAGCCGGGCGCGGGATCTCCGGGGCCCATGACCGACGCGGGATTTACGATGACAGCGTTAAGGCCGCGCGTTCGTACCGCCTCTTTGACGATTCTCTGTCCGTCGCGCTTCGTGGTCATATAGCCGAAGCTCTCGGGCCAGTTGAAAGGCGTCTCCTCGTCCGCTTCCCTGCCGTCCTTGTGGAAGCCTATCGCCCCCACCGAGGAGACGTGGACGAGCTTCTGCACCTTGTACTCGACGCAGGCATCGACTATGTTGCGCACGCCGTCGACGTTGACTGCGCGCATAACATCCTCATCGACGACCCAATAGGAGATGTAGCCGGCAATATGGTAGACGAAGTCTCGGCCGCGCACGGCGGCGCGTACTGCCTCGGAATCCCGGAGGTCCCCGCGGAGTATCTCGACCTTGCCCTCGAAGGACTCGGGGATCTTCTCGTTCGGAAGGAGGAAGGCCGCAACTTTATTACTAGACTCCGTGTCGATTAAGCGAGAAATGAGATGGCGACCGACAAAGCCGGTAGCGCCGGTGACTAATATATTCACACGAGGACCTCCGCGTAGAGTATATTGGCCTTGAGTCTTTCTATTCAATCGCCGCCGTGGTTCCGAGATCGCGGCGCGGAAGGCGAAGTCAGTATGAAAAGAATCGGCGTTACGGGCGCGTTCGGCTTTCTCGGGGCGAATTTCGTGTCTTCTCTCCTCGAGGGAAGGCGGAACCTGCGCTACGCTCGCGACGATCTCGAGATCGTTGCCTTCGCGTCGAAGACCCGCCGCAATCCCCTTTTCGATCCCGCCGACGTGACGGTCGAGAACCTCGACGTCCTAGACTGCGAGGACCTCGCCAGTAAATTCTCGGGCCTCGATTATATCGCCCATTTTGCCGGCCGCGTCGATTACAGGCAGGGCTGGCGGAGGGCCGTGTGGGATACCGACGTGCTCGGCACCAAACGCGTCTTCGATGCCGCCCTCGAGGCAGGCGTCTCCCGAGTCCTCTACGTATCGTCCATCTGCGCCCTTGGCAACGGCACTAAGCCCGAAGGAGCTCCCGCGGGCGCCTTGCCTCGCGCCGACGAGTCCTCGTCGCCTTACGGCGATCCCGACTGGCCGACCTCCTTCGCTTCGCCGACCGAGGCCCTCGCCGCGGTAGACGCCTCGCTAGCTGGAGATTATGGTTTTATAAACAAGATAAAGGTGGCCTACTTCGACGCGAAGCTCGCCGGCTGGGAGCTCGCCAAGCTCTATGCGCGCGAGCGCGGCCTCCCCATCGTCACGATATTTCCTGGAACGGCGGTCGGCGCGGGCGACTTGCACTACGCGATCTCGAAGCTCGTGAACGATGTATGGGAAGGTAAGCTTCGCCTCTCCTTCGGGGGTGGTACTTCTTTCCTCGATGTCCGCGACCTCGCCCGGGGGGCTATTCTCGCCCTCGAGAAGGGCAAGGTCGGGGAGGGCTATATCATTGGCGGAAGGGACGAGCACAATCTCGGCTACGTCCAGTTCCAGAATATGGTCGCTACCCTTGCGCGCTCGGAGGGCTGGCTGGCCCAGCGCAGCCCCCCCGTCCTGCCCATGGGCCTCCTTCTCGCCATTGCTTTCGTAGCCGAGCGTCTGGCGCCCGACGGGAGCATCAACGAGGCCTTCGTCCTGTCAGGCAGCAGGAAAAATATCTGCAGTTCGGCCAAGGCCCGAAGGGAGTTCGGCTATGAGCCGCGCAGCAGCCTCGATGGGGCCATCCTCGAGTGCAGGCGTTTCAGCGAGGCGCGGAAGGCCGAATCTCGGAAACCCCGGCTTCTGCCCTTCGCGCGTCGCGTCCTGTCACTAGTCCACTGATGGGAATGCCGAACCCTGTAGAGCACAATATAATCAATGCAGGTCCTGGTAATAAAAAACCCTTGAGTCCTCCGGAAGAAAGTCGGACTCAAGGGTTTTTTACCACCCACAGCATTACTTATTTCTTGTGATATAGGGCTCAGCCTTGATGCGACCAGGCCCCGCTTAACTAACTATAGAAGTGCGCCTACCACGCAACTCTGTATCTCGCCCCGCCTTTCCGCCGCAGAGGAGCGAAGCGCTCGCGGTTGTCCGAGAGGAATGTCTCGTACCTCGCCTCGACCGCCTGGGCCTTCTCGTCGAGAGCCTTCGCGATCTCGAAGTATTCTTCGTAGCTCGGCTCGGGGGGGAGGCTGGAGAGATCGAGGGGCTTTAGGAATTCGACGAAGTAGAAAGTGTTCCTGAAAGTCGTATAGGGGTATTCCGCGCCATTGACGCCCTTGAAGCTCATGCGGCGTATGCGCTCGTTCTCGACCTTGAGGAAGATGGGATAGAGCTTGGCTCCGGTGAGCCCGGCGATGCGTATGCCGCCGGTGCGGGGCCTGCCCCATTCGCCCACCGTCGAGTCGCCCTCGTGGAGGGAGATGAGGAGAGGTACACCTGAGTTCACTCTGTCGATGCATTCCTGGACCGAGGCCTTAGAGTCCGACTTATCGAGGGGAATGAAGCCCGCCCCTTTGAGAAAATGGCGGATGATGGGGAAGGTGAAGGCTCCCTGGTCCATGAGTATCGCGAAGGGACTCTTGGAAAGGTGCATGAGGGCGACGATATCGAAAGTCGTCGAATGATTCAAAAGCACATATACCCGCTTCTCGTCGGGTGCTTTAGGGGGGAGATCCTCGAGGCCTTTGACTACGACTCGAGAGCGCGAGCGCATCCAGATAGTGGAATAAAGCCGCATGATTCCAAAGCACGGATTGAGTCCCATCGCCGGTCACCTCGTTCGCATTGGTGTCTTTACTCTAGGTTAGAGCGGCAAAGGGGGAAAAAGTTGCGGTAAATGCGTATAATTAAAAAATAACAAAAGGGCCAGGAAGACTTGTCATGAGAGGCCTTTGCCTCGGATGCTCGAGAGTGCCTGCGCCTTTTCGTGCCTGTGGTCGTAGATGTCGCAGTACTCGACCTGGAGATACCTGTTCGATAGCGCCTCGCACTCCGCCTCGGGAAAGGAGAGGATGCTGGCTTTTTCCAGGGGCGGGAGCACGAGGCCGTCGGGGCCTGGCTCGAAGACGGTGATATCATGCGAGACCTCGCCGCTGTCAGCGGAATCCGCGATGGAGACAGCGGTCACGATGAGGGGGCCGAGGCCGACGTTCCTAAGGACTATCGAAACGCGGTCCCCGACCTCCTTCGCCGTGAACTCGCAATACGGCCGCACGCTCTTTATATTGTGGCTTCTCTGGAAGGCCATCTCGAGGCTCGCGAAGGCGATCGAGGCGATCGACACGACAAGCGACACCATCAGCGTGAGACGCGATACGTCCAGGCTCTGCTTGAAGACCTCCAGCTCGGTCATGTGGATCCCTCCCCCGGTCTAGAAGCTGCCCGTGCCTATCGTGAGGCTGGCGGTGAGGGCCGCGCCGCAGGTCGTAGGCAGGTTTAGATAGTTGAGGGACTGCCCGACGCCGTAGGTGACGTACTCGGCGCCGGATTGGCCGAAGTTTAGGGTCGCGCCGATCTTCAGGATCATGTAGTCGAAGAAAGTCCAGCTCACGCTCGGCATAACGTAGCCCGAGAAGTCCGAGAGGTTCGATATGACGATGAGCGAGGCGCCCAGCTTGTCTTTCCCGAGTGTCGATGACCATAGGTTGCTGTCGGAGATGGATACGAATCCATAGTGGGTGCCGAGCTTGATACTGTCGTAGTCCGACGGATTGGCGAGGTAATATGTGAGCGTGTCCTCCGCCGACACCGCGGTCTGTCCTTCCCCGTTGTAGAGATATTGCGCCATCAACGTGAGCCCCGAGTCCGCATCGGTGTAGTAGCCTCCGAATGTGCCGGTGAAGTAGAACTGATCGCTCTGTTGGGCTCCTGTCACGATGCCCGAGTCATCGCTGAGGAAGTAGCGTTGGCTGCCGTATTTGAGGATTGCCTCGCCGTAGATGTTCCAGGAGCCCAGGCTTGTCGTGCCCATGAAGAGGGCGCGGGGATGGTCGTTGTACGAGTAGTAGCCGGCCAGGGCCAGTTCCGTGTTTCCGAAGCCGTACTCGCCCTTGACTGCAAGGCGGGCGTCCGCCGGATCTACATCGACCGTGCTCGTAGAACCGGTCGCGGTAAGCGCAAGAGCGCTGTTCGTCGAGCCGGAGTTCGTGGGCAGGCCTGCATAAAAATAGAGATTGTTCGTCACACCGAGGGGAATTGTCGTCTTGAGAGCGAGTGGCCCCTCGCGCTGCGCGGAGGTGTCCGTGAGGTCGATCAAGGAGGAGGCGAAGATGTCGTCGGCGGGTTGGAAGGCGCCTTTGCTCACTCCCCAGGAGATGGGTTGCTTGCCCGCGCTGAAGTAGACCTTGTCCTGCCAGTTGAACTTGGCATAAAGGGACCAGACGTCGATATCGGGGATCGAGATGCTCGTGCTCGTCGTGACGGCTTTCCCGTCGACAACGTAAGCGCTTGAGAGGGCGCTATCCGTCGTGTAGTAGGGCCAGCTCGTACGTAACTCCATGTTCACGCCGAAGTCGGTGGTCGGCTTGGCGGTGATGGTGATATATCCATCGGCCTGGGGGCTCAGATAGTACTGCGAGGGATTGAAAAGCTCGGTTTTGCCGTTCCACGCGTCTGCATATACCGAAGTGAAGCCCATTGTGCCCGTGAAGGTGCCGCCTACCTTTACTTGGTCGTACTTGAGAAAGTCGCTTTTGTTCTCCGCTTCCTTCGAGCTCGTGGCCGCCGGGGCCACGGTTTCGGGCTGTCCGAAGAGCGCGTCGTCGGACTGGTCGGAAGATGCCGCAGGGGGAGTACTTTGGTCCGCCCCTTGAGCGGCGCTCTGGGCCGAGAGGGGTAGGGCGACGATCGCGAAGGCGATGAAAGCCGCACTGCGAAGCGCGCGCGCGAATTGTTTTTCCCTCATCGCCGGCCTCTTATTGAGCGCTTTCAAGGAACGTCTTCTTGAAGTACTTGTCGTCGAGCTTGCCTATGTATACGTCCGAGATAGTGAGCACGCTCTGATTGCCCTTCTCGATCTCGTCGATCATCTTGATCTTGGCGGGGATCATCTTGTCTCCGGCCTGTACATAGGTAGGCAGGTAGAGAGTCGTGCGCATGGGCTTGCCATTGACCGAGAAGTCCTCTTCCTTGAGAGGCAGGGGCTTGTCCTTGCGCACGGTCAGTCTGATGCGCTCGTAGGAGACTTCGTTGTTGTTGGCCTTGAGGTTCAGCACCCAGGTTGCGAAAGCTCCGAGCTTGCCTTCTGTGGCGCTCTCTACCTCGTAGTCCGTCGCGTAGGAATATTTCTTAAAGTCGGAGTTTTTAGCCTCGGAGCCGTTGATGTTTTCCTTCATCGTCGAGTGGGAGTAGTTGCCGCTCTCCGGGTCGTAGAACCACACGTTGTCGTCGATCTTCAGGTAGCCCTGGCCCTTTTTGGCCTCGGGTTTCTGGATGAGGATGACGATTTGGTCGTGCTCGTCGCGTCGGAATATCTTGATCTGGGTAGTGGTCGGGTTCTCGCCCGGCTTCTCCGAAACGATGTCGTAAATGGCGGTGTAGTCCTGCTTGCCCATGTCGGAGAGGTCGTCCATGGCCTGGAGGATGGCCTTGAAGTCTGTGTCTGCGACGGCGGCAACGGGAGCCGCGAAAAGGATAATGGCGGCGAGTAGGGCAAAGGCCGCCGGTTTACATGATGCTCGGTTCATATCAGTGCTCCGGTTACTTGACCGTGCGCAGGGCGACGGCCGGGTCGAGCCTTGCGGCGCTTCTCGCGGGAAAGAAGGCCGCGGCGATGGTGAGGACGGCGACGATGACCACGTCGAGCAGGGTCTTGCCCAGCTGGAGCTGAAAGGTCATGTGGCCGTTCTTGAGGATGATGAAGAGTGGACTGTAGAGCCCGAAGTTGACCATGGACACGACGCCCATAATAAGCAGGGCGAGGAGTATCCCCACGACGACGCCTCCAAGGGCAAGGAGCGTAGCCTCCCAGAGGAAGAGGTTTCGCACTTCTTCTCGCTGCATGCCCATCGACCGCATCGTGCCGATCTCGCCGATCCGCTCGTACATGATTATGCGGAAAGTGTTGAGGATGCCCACCATGATGATGAGGAAGAGCACGAGAAGGATCACGAGGCTCGCTGTGTTGAGCACGTTCACGATCTGCTGGACTTGCTGGAGCACATCGTTGAGCGTGTACACGCGGTATTTAGTGCCCGTCCAGGTCTCCTTCTTTGCCTGGCTCATCATCGCCCGGATGAAATTCTGTTGATTCGATTGCTGGCCCCTTTCAAAGACCGGCGCCTTCTTTCTAAGGGTCTCGTAGAGAGTGGTGCCGTACTTGTCCATTCCCTTGAGGGAGGGCAGGTAGAGGCAGAAGCTCTGGTACTCCTCGGGGCCGATGTTGAGCAGCCCATTGACGTAGGGCTTGTTCGCATAGCCAGCCATGGACCCCAGGATGCCGGGGTCGACGGTGATGCCCGCGATGACGAACTCGCCGACGTTCTGCTGGCCCGAGTAGGTGCGCATCTCGACGAGGACCCGATCCCCGATTTCGACACCCAGCCTCTTGGCTACGGGCTCGGAGATGATGAGTCCCTGCGGGTCGGTCATGCCCTCCATGCTACCCGACTTGAACACGAGGCGATCGGGCAGGTAGGTGGCCTGGGCGAAGTCGACGCCGACGACCGCGAGCTGCGAGGTCTTGCCCGCATAGACGAGGCTGCCCTGGAAGCTCGAGAGCTTCGTGATGTACTTGGTCGGGATCTCGGCCTGCTTCGTCGCCTCCAGGAGGGCCGAATCGTCCCTGATGATCTCGTACTCCTTGCCCGTGGGTGATTTCTCGACACCCTGGACGAAGATATGGCCGCCCTCGAGGTTGGCGAAGTTCTCGCTGATGTTCGTGACGAAGGCGCCGACGAAGCCGTTGATGACGGTGACGATCATGATGCCGAAGGCTATGGCGCCGCCCAAGAGAAAGGTTCTCTTCTTCTGGCGCGTGAGGTTCCTGAAAGCTAGCTTGAGTATCTCCATGATTTTACGCCTACTCCGCTTGCATGGCGCGCACGGGCTCGATCTTGAGCGCGAGCGAAACCGGATAAAGATGGGCCACGACCGCCACAAAGCCGACGAGCACGAGGCTCCAGATGACCGAGACCGGGTTGATGGACATGTGCAGCACCGAGCCCGCGAAGAGTATCTTCAGGAAGGGGTTGCTCGCGGTCAGGTGCAAGGCGTTGAGGATACCCACGGCGCCGAAGGCGAGGACGGTCCCTATAAGGCCGAAGACCACCGCTATGGCGAGGGTCTCGACGAGGAACATCCTGCGCACGTAGCCCTTCTGAGCCCCTAATGCGCGCATCGTTCCTATCTCTCCCGTGCGCTCGATCACCGAGATCACGAGGGTGTTCATCATAATGATGATCGCCACTACCGCCACGATGATGATGGCGATGTTGAAGACGATGCGGACGACGTCTATGCTCGAGGCGAAGGGTCCGGCGGCCGTCTTCCAGTCGGAGGCGACGGCGTCGATGCCCTCCTTCGCGAACCATACGTTGAGCCCGGCGATGACCATGGGCGCCTGGCGGGGGTTCTTGAGACGGGCCATTGCGAAGTACCATGCGCCCGTATCCGCCTGCGCAACCTTGTGTGCCGCCGCCGGGGCCTTGGCCGCCGGCTTGTTCATCGTAGTCTTCGCAGCGGTCGTCACGGTCTCCCCGCCGCTGAAGAGGTCGTCCTCGTTCGCGGCCAAGAGGCTCTTCTGCTCGTCGGTGACGGGCGTGTCGTCGTCGTTGCCGAGGGTGAGACCCGACAGGATGCGGACCGTGTCGACGTCGGCATAGGAGATAAAGTCCGTGGCCTCGCTGTCGCTCTTGAAGGAGACGACGCCTACGAGGGGGACCGACCTGATCTTGAAGCCGGCGTGGCCCATGCCCGTGACGACGATCGTGTCGCCGATCTTGAGCTGAACGCCGGATTTCTTCGACAGGCGGTCGTAGGTGGCTTTGGATACGACAAGGCCGCTCTGTCCCGGTTGGAGCAGGCTGCCCATCACCGGCTTCGCCGTGGTGAAGAGCTTGTAGTAGGTCGAGGGATCGATGCCGAAGAGCAGAAGAAAGTTAGTGGAGTTTTCGTCCTTGTCGACGTCCTCGTAGCCCTTGAGGGCCGCCATCCCGTAGCCCGTGACTTGACTCGTCGCCTCGATCATGCCAGGAGTGGAGCGGAGCTTGGCCATCACCTTGTCGTAGTAGGGCAGGTTTTTGGTCTGATCGCCGCCGCCCATCATCGAGGAGGCGCCGAAAAGGCTGACCGCCTCTTTGGACTTGGCGGCCACGAAGATATCGCCGGTGTAGTTGGCGATAAAAGTGTCCTTCACTCCCTGGGCGGCCGTGTCCATGAAGGAATTACCCACGACGAGGATGATGACGCCGAGGCCGAGAAGTATGCCGATTATAAGGCTCTTCGCCTTGTGCTCGAGGAGGTTGCGGAAGGCTATGCGTATGAGTACAGGCATCGCCTTAGTCCTTCCTCTCCTGCCGGACGTTCTCTTCCACGAGGCCGTCCTTGAGGCGCACGACATGGTCGGCGAGGTTGACGATCTTGGCGTCGTGAGTGGAGAAGATGAAGGTGGTGTCCATCTCGCGATTGATCCTCTTCATGAGGTCAAGTATCTGCGTTCCCGTTGCGGAGTCGAGGTTGGCGGTGGGTTCGTCCGCGAGGACGATCTGAGGCTTTGTCACGAGGGCGCGCGCTATGGCGACCCTCTGGCGCTGGCCGCCCGACAGCTCGTTGGGCTTGTGCGTCTTCCACTGCTCGAGGCCTACCTCGTTGATGAGATAATCGATCCACTCGGATTTCTCCTTGCCCTTGGGCCCGTTCTTCCCGAGGAGGAGGGGAAACTCGATGTTTTCGTACACATTGAGAACGGGGATGAGGTTGAAGGACTGGAAGATGAAACCGAGCGTCTCGTGGCGGAGCGTGGTCAGATCCTTGTCCGAGAGGTCCTTCGTCGGTCTCCCCTCGATGAGCACAGTGCCCGATGTGGGTCTGTCGACGCAGCCGAGCATGTTGAGGATGGTCGACTTGCCCGATCCCGACGGCCCGGCGATCGAGATGAAGTCGCCCTTTTCGATGCTGAACGAGACGCCCTTGACCGCCTCGACCTCGACCTTGCCGAGGGGATAAACCTTGCGAACGTCCTGGAGCTCCACGATTACCATATAAAACTCCTTAAGCCCGCGCGCCGCCTGACCCCATGCTTAGGCGATCCGGCGGCCGCCTTTGAATTCGATAGTAAAGATATTGACCTTGGTTCGGAATTTTCAAGGCGGATCGGAATAAAAGCGGCTGATACAGTCAAATTCATCGCGAGTTCATAGTCTTTTCTATGGAGAAAACTGTTTCTCCGGTCATATACTCCACTCATGGGAACTGAGGAAGGCCTGCTCTCTCGGGTGCTTGTAATCGAAGACGACCGGGAAATAGCCGAGCTCGTGGCCGCCTATCTTAGCCGCGAAGGCCTTTCGCCGGCCATCGTCGGCTCGGCCGAGGAAGCCATCCTCGAATGCGCCGGGGCCCTGCCCGAGCTCGTCATCCTCGATCTCGGCCTGCCCGGCGCCGACGGCCTCGATTTCCTCAAGCATTTCCGCGCTCGAAGCACCGCCCCCGTGATCATCGTCTCCGCCAGGGAGTCGGACGAGGACAAGATAGCGGGCCTCGGTCTCGGCGCAGACGATTTCGTGTCCAAGCCCTTCTCGCCAAAAGTCCTCGCGGCGAGGGTCAAGGCGCAGCTCCGCAGGGCTTCCTATGGCGTTTTTCCCAAGGACGGCGCTCCCGGCTCGGGCCGACTGGCTTTCGGACCCTACATCCTCGACTACGAGGGCAAGCTCCTCGAGCGTTCCGGCGAGCGCGTGCCCTTGAGCCGCAGGGAGTTCGAGCTCCTCGCCTTCCTCGCCGCGAACGAGGGGAAAACCTACGGCCCCGAGGAGCTCTACCGCGCGGTCTGGGGGCTCGAGCACGGCGACCTGTCCACTGTAGCCGTCCACGTTCAGCGTGTTAGGCGAAAGATAGAGGAGGAGGGGGCCGCGCCCCGATGGCTGGTTACCGTTCCCGGCGCCGGCTATCGCTTCTTGAGCGGCATGCCGCGATGATCCGGGCTAAGAAGCGCAAGACCCCGAGCCTCAAGTACGTCATCGGAGGACTCGCGGCAGGCGCTCTTGCCCTGCCTTTCGCCCTCGTGTTCATCGTCAGTCTCGTGCTCTCGACTTCCGCGCCCAAGTTTCCCGTGCTCCGCCTGGAGTACCTGAGCCAAGAGCTCCTCTCCGCGATCGAGCTCGGAAAGGACGACTCGATATCCATCCGCCCGGGCTTCCGCCCGCCTGCCGGCCTAAAGCTCGTCATCGAGGACGCCGACCAGACGATCATCTTCTCGACCGACGACGCCTTCAAGGTCGGAGCGGCGGCCCGGCTCGCCGACGTCGCCGGCGCCCTCCGCGGCGATGGTTCGGTGTCCAGTTTCTTCGCCGAGAGCATGATCGCAAAAGGCAAGGTGATCGGCCACTACTTCGCCTGGTTTCCTTTGGGCGTCCCCCCACTGGCCGAGGTCCACGGCTCTCCGGTTCTCCTCCTCATCCTCATAGGACTCATCGCTATCGCCTTCGCCATGGGAGTCGTCCTCGCGACCCAGCTCGCGCGCTCGGTCATGAAGCTGGAGCGCGCCGCCGGCAGGATCGCCGCCGGTGATCTCGAGACCGAAGTGGGCGTGGGCGGCCTGCGCGAGATCGAGGACTTGGCCGCCGCCATGGACGGCATGCGCACCGCGATCCGAGAGGAGCGCGCCCAGAGGGCTCGATTCCTGGCCGCGATCTCACATGACCTGCGCACGCCCCTGACTTCCATCGGCGGCTATCTAGAAGCGGTCGACGACGGGCTCGCGAGCGATCCCGCGACTCTAGCCCGCTATGTCCGTATCATGCGCGACAAGACCCGGCTCCTCGAGGGCAGGATCTCGGGACTCATCGAGTTCGCGCATATGGAGACTGGCGAGTGGCGCATGGGCTTCGAGCCCGTCGACCTGCGCTGCTTCCTCGAGGGCCTCGCGAAGGAATTCCGCGAGGACGCCGAGCTCATGGGCCGAGACTTCAGCTTTGAGCTCTCGGCCCTCGGCTCCTTCCGTACGGCCGTCGACCGCGATCTCCTCGCGCGCGCCCTCGAGAATCTCGTATCGAACGCTATACGCTACTCGCCCGCGGGCGGGGCCATACGCATGAGCGCCCGCTCCGGACCGGGCTTCCTGTACGTCGACCTCGACGACGAGGGCCCGGGCATCAAGCCGGACGAGCGCGCGAAGGTCTTCGAGGCCTTCGTCCGCGGCTCTCTATCTCGTGAAGGAGAAGGCTCCGGCCTCGGCCTGTACATCGTACGTTCGGTGATCCAGGGCCACGGCTGGGAGGTCCGCGCCGGCTCCTCACCCTCGGGCGGCGGGCGCTTTACCGTCGAGATACCGGTCGGGAAGCGGCTATGATGTCTATGCCACGCCTAGTTCGCCTATCGCGTTTCGTCGCCATGGCGCTTGTCTGTGCCTTCGCCTCGGATGCAGCCATCGCGGAGGACTCCCCGCGGCGCGCGCCCTTGCCCCCCTCCGAGGCCCTCGTCTACTCGAAGAAGACGGGTGCGGAGATAGAAAGGGTCGAGATGGACACGAGGCTCGTTCGAGAGGGGAAAAGCGAGTACTACGAGCTCAGGCTGAGCTCGCCGGAGGAGGAGGGGCTCTTTAGGCTCGATTCCCAGAGCCTCCTTGAGCTTTCTTCGGACGTGACCACGAAGAGTGCGGACGCGACTATCCGCCGCGTGACGACGGTGGTCGAGAACAGGGCAGTGCCAGCCAAGGACGAGATCATCGCCTCGGGCGGGGCCGATACCCTCGCACAGTCGCTGCGCGCCTTCCCCTGGGATTCGGCGCGGAAGGCGAAAATATCTTTCATGGGCGCGGGCAAGGCGGGATCGGCCTACAGATTCGACTTCAACGTAACGGGTAAGGAGAGCCTCGAGGTCGCGGGCCGAAGGATCGAGTGCTGGAAGGCGCAGCTCTCCCTGGACGGCCTGCTCGGCAGCTTCGTCGGTGCGACGAAGCTCTGGTACTCAGTCGAGTACCCTCACTATCTCGTCAGGTCCGAAGGAGCCTCGGGCCCGCCGGGCTCCCCAGAGACCGTGCTGACGCTCGAGAGCTACCGGTCAGGGAGCGGCGACTAGGATGTGGAGCGCGAGTATCCATCGATAGAGCGCTTTTATGCCAACATCTCCTGGGCTTTTTCGCCCTCGCGATGCGCGGCTATCTCGTCGCGGACGCAGTTCCCTAAGCGCTTCACTCCCTCGTCGATCTGTTCGAGGCTCGGGTACGAGAAATTGAGCCGCATCGAGTTGCGCTCGGGGCTGTCGAAGTAGAAGGCCGAGCCCACCACGTAGGCCACCTTCTTCTCGACCGCGCGGACGAACATCTTCTCCGTGTCGATATACTCGGGCAGGGTGATCCACAGGAAGAGGCCGCCTTCGGGGCTCGTCCACTTGAGATCCTTCCGCTCGGGCATGTACTTCTCGAGGCAATTTACCATGTAGTTGCGCTTTTCGCGATAGAGCTTCCTCGTCTCCTCGATATGGGCGTAGATGGCGCCGGTCTTCATGTACTCGGCGATCCACGCTTGGGTGAAGACGTTCGAGCAGAGGTCCATGGCCTGCTTTGCCACGACAAATTTCGAGATTATCTCCGGCTCCCCGATGATCCAGCCCATCCGTGTGCCGGGCGCCAGGATCTTCGAGAAGGTCTTGAAGCCGACGACGTTGCGGCGGTTCTTCCCGTCCTGGTCGAGCTGATAGAGCGAGGGGAGGCTCTCGCCCAGGAAGCGGATCTCGCGGTAGGGGGCATCCTCCACGATGAGAAGGTCGTTCTCGTAGGAGAACTCGAGGAGCTCACGCCGCTTCTCGAGGCTCCAGCAGATACCCGTCGGATTCTGGAAATCGGAAATCACGTAGATGTACTTGACCCTCTTGCCCTCGCTCTTGGCTTTCACGTAGCAAGTTCGAAGCTCGGCCATGTCGAAGCCGTCGTTCTCGGGGCTAAAAGGCACGCCGAGGACCTCGGCGCTGTACGACTGTATCGCCTGGATTTCGCCCAGGTAGGTGGGGCGGCCGGCTATGACGAGGTCGCCAGGGTCGAGGAAGACCTTGCACGCAATGTCGAGGGCCTGCTGGCTCGCCGAGATGATGAGCATCTCATCGCGCGACAGCCTGAGGCCTTGCTTGGCCTCGAAGCCTATGAGCTGATCTTTAAGTTCGTTGTCCCCCTCGGTCGTGCCGTACTGAAGCGCTTCGGAAGGACGCTCCCGGAACACCTTGTCCGCGGCGACCCTGAGTCCCTCGACCGGGAAGGTCTGCGGGGCGGGAAGGCCTCCTGCAAAGGAGATGATATCCGGCGTCGTGAGGAGCTTCAGAAGCTCGCGGATCACTGAAACCTGCATATTGTTGGCATTCTTGGAATAGAGTTTCGTTGGATCGAGCACAATTAAACTCCTTAGGTTGACTGATTCGATTTCGGAGGACTCGTTTTGAATATCGAAACGATCATTCATTTTATAATAGCATATTTGGAAGGGGAGGGCGAGAGGAGGCTTTCATTGACCCTGGGACCTAATAAAAGGTAGAGTATGATACGTATTAACCAATTTTTTACCATTCGAGGTACATATGGCCCTCAACTGCGGCATCGTCGGTCTGCCCAATGTCGGCAAGTCGACTATATTCTCGGCGCTCTCGGGCGCGAAAGCCGAAGCGGCCAACTATCCCTTTTGCACGATCGATCCCAATGTGGGTATCGTCTCGGTGCCCGATAAGCGCCTCGCGAAGCTCTCCTCGATGTTTAGCCCGAAGAAGACTATCCCTGCGACCGTCGAGTTCGTCGACATCGCGGGTCTCGTGAAGGGCGCCTCCAAGGGCGAGGGCCTCGGGAATCAGTTCCTCTCGCACATCCGCGAGGTGGGCATGATCGCCCATGTCGTGCGCTGCTTCGACGACCCGGACATCATCCACGTCTCGAACAAGATCGACCCCATCGACGATATCGAAGTCATCCACACCGAGCTCGCGCTCGCCGATCTCGACACCCTGGACAAGCGCGTCGAGAAGCTCACGAAGCAGCTGCGCGGCGGCGATGCGACCGTTAAGAAAGAAACTGAGAAGGAGCTCGCGGCCCTCGCCAAGGTAAGGCCTGCGTTGCAAGAGGGGAAGGCCGCGCGATCGGTCGCCCTCGAGGACGAGGAGGCCGAGGCGGTCAAGCGCTCTTTCCTTATTACAATGAAACGCGAACTGTACGTCTGCAACGTCGACGAGTCCGGAGCGAAGTCGGGCAACGCCTACGTCGAGAAAGTTCGCGCCCGGGCCGCCTCCGAGGGCGCCGAGTCCGTGTCGATCTGCGGCAAGTTCGAGGCCGAGCTCGCGGACTTGGGCAGCGAGGAGGAGAAGAAGGAGTTCCTTTCCGAGATCGGCCTCGAGGAATCCGGACTCTCGGCCCTCGCGCACGCGGCCTACCGCCTCTTGGGCCTACGGACTTTCTTCACCGCGGGGGCGGACGAATGCCGGGCCTGGACTATCCGCGCGGGCGACAAGGCGCCCGAGGCCGCGGGCGTCATCCACACCGACTTCGAGAAGGGCTTCATCAAGGCGGAGGTCTACTCCTTCGACGAGCTCGTCGCGCTGGGTTCCGAAAAGGCCCTGCGCGAGGCCGGCAAGCTCCGCCAGGAAGGCCGCGATTATGTCGTGGCCGATGGGGACGTGATGTTCTTCAAGTTCAACGTATAGCTATGTCGCATAAAATCCTAATGGCGGCCTTGCTCGCCGCTGGTTTTGCGCTCGGCTCCTCTACTCAGACTATGGCGGAAGCATCGGCAAATGCCACGGCTAATGCCGCGACGCTGGACCGCAGCCCTTCCTCCGTTCCCGAAAATGCCCCCCCAGTCTCGACACCTACCACTACGGCGCCGATCTCCACACCAGCCTCTATCCTGAGCCGAGCCGAGGGACGCGCCGAGGAGGAGTCCTTCCCTTCGGGCTTGCCTTCGATAGGCATGTGGATGATCTCCCCGAAGGGCACTCCCGCCGACTGGCTGGGATCGCCCTGCAGGGGGAAGCGGCTCATCGAGCCCATCAACGTCATCATCGTCGATCTCTTCGCGATATCGGCCGAGGACGCGACGCACCGTCTCCTCGAAGCCTGCGCCAAGGCCGAGTTCCCGAGGCGGCAAGGCCACTCCTCGGGCTATTACGCCATCATTGGCTCGCAGCTCTTCGAGCAGTTCCCTTCTGGGGACAAGGACTCCTTTTCCGACGCCCTCTTCGTGTTCGCAAACGATCATGGCCGCATCTTCGGCCCCTTGGAATGGAACGGGGCCTATATCTTCGTCGGCGCCTTTTCGCGCGAGCGCTTTGACGTCGCCTCCAAGGTTAAGCACTGCTTCGAGTCCTTCGATCGGGCGCGGGACGCCTTCGCGCAGAGAATGTCGGAGAGCTCCATCTATAAGCTCTCCTCCTTCGTCCAGCTCGGCAACGTGGTCTTGGGCGATCCGGCTCTTTCGACGGGCGACCACGACGGTATCGCCGTCGTATTGACCTCCGAGCGCTGAAGGGCCCTTCGGGCTTGTGCCTTGCGCGAAGCTGCGCTAGCATCCCGGAATGGATGTGAGCAGTTTCCTTCGCTCCTATTGCCGCAGTCCTCTGGGCATTTCTTCCTTCTTCGTGGCCGTGGGCGTCGGCGCTTCCTCTTGCCTCCTCGGCTTCTCCGCGATCCTATCCATTGTCCTCGGTCTCGGTAGCTTTTCGGCCATAGTAATCCTCTCGCTTGCGCTCGGATTCGCTCAGGCCGCGGCGGTCGCCGAGTCCGATAGGACGGAGGCGGAAAAGGCGCGCTCCCGCCTGGCCCAGGCCGACGATGCCCGGAAGCGCCTGGTATCCCTGCGCCTCTCCGAGCCCGGACTCGCTAGCGCTCGAGATCTCGTCGTCCTGGAAGCGGGCAAGCTCGTCGAGGACTGTTCGAGGCGCGGAGTCTACGATCCAGAAGCTGTACAGGCTGTCCTCGATTCGGTCGAGCTCGTCGACGCTTATCTTAAGGAAGCCGATGAGAGCTCGACCGAGCGCCGCTTTTCTATGCCCGAAGCCCATCCCTTCCCCGAGGCCGCCTCCCGTGCCGCGCAGGCCCTGCGCGAGAAGGCCACGCTCATAGCCAAGCGTAGGGAAGAGGCGACCGGAGAGATTCCCGGCGCCGACCGTATAGCCATTGAAGAGGAGCTCAAATGAAACGAATGTCGCTGCGCTGCGCGCTCTCCGTTTCCCTCCTAGCCTTGTGCCTGTCCTCGACCTTCGCTCTTTCCTCGAAACTCGTCTCGGACGAGACGACCGTGGTCCTCCGGCCCGACGGGAAGGCAACTGTATCCTGCCGCCTCGAGTGGAAGGCAGACGGCGGTCAGATGCACGGCTTCTACTACGAAGGGGAGGCCTTCTCTCCAGTCTGGGACATGGAACATTGCTGGGCCGACCTGCCCGATAAAAGCCGCAGTGCGCTTTCCATCAAGGACTTGGGCGACGGTAAGTACGACGTAGTCCTCGCGCTCGGCAAGGGGTTCTCGGGCACGGCATACTACA
>Ga0326727_10014279_pt1 | contig 17357 bp, 11 predicted proteins | sample MB2enrmetagenome_FD_207643 | JGI IMG/M metagenome (GOLD analysis project Ga0326727, IMG submission 207643) | Lab enriched peat soil microbial communities from McLean, Ithaca, NY, United States - MB29MY | ecosystem: Environmental > Terrestrial > Soil > Wetlands > Peat | place: USA: New York...
TCGGTAGAGTCCGGCTTGGCAAACGCCCCGGTGATTCTGGATGCTTCAAGCGCGGAGAACTGGGCCAATATCCCATCATAGAGGGTGAAGAGGTTCTGGGACGGCAGACGGCTGACGGCGATACTGGCCAGGAACGCATCCTCCTGATTAGACGGGGCATCCATGCTGAGCGCAACCAGCCGCACGTCCTCAATGACCACCTTGCCCGTCTCGCCCTGCGACCAACGCTTGTGGGCCAGAGACAGGCTGACGGAGCCGCTCTGCCTGGTGGCCAGAACCAGAGGGTAGGGGATGGCCCGGTGAATCAGCTCGATGAGGCGTGTTGGCTTGGCCGCGGGGCGGAGTTCGACCGTAAGGACCGCGATCTCCAGATACTCGCGAACTGCGTCCTGAAAAGCCGGTACACCGATATTGGTTGGCTTGAGCGCCGCCACCCAGACGATTTCCTCGATTCCATCCTGAATCTGGCGCTTGTCGGCGGCAGTGGGCGCGCCGTGTTCCAAGAGGAGTTTCTTGGGCACTCGCTGCTCAACGAGGGAACTGGGGGGAATCCCGAGTGCATCGATCACGGGAGCAAAACTCATGCGCCGGTCGCCTCCGGGATGATGGAATTTTCTGGGAGCACCACGAGGAAGGCGACGACCTCGAAATCGTTGATGCCCTGGAACTCGCCCTTCATGGCATGGGTTCCGCCGGGGGTGAAGAGGCTGGCGATTGCCCGCTCCTCTTTTTTGCCAACGACCGAGGCGACCGCAGTGGCGAGCAGATCCTGGGCTGCGCTCATGTCTTTGCCGCTCCGGGTGGCCTTGTCGAAGCGATCACAGGCTCCGGCATCGGGCAGGTCGCGCCCGATGGTGAGGCGTTTTATGCGGTCGAGCAGCTGCTTGACTTGGGTGAACGGCAGTAGCACCGTCCCGTCGTCCCCGACATGGATCACATAGTGAGGGGCCAAGGGGTAACCCGGCTCGATAGTTTTGAGCGCCGATTCACCCACCGCGCGCAGGCAGAAGATGACGCCGGGTGGAATCACTGCCTCGCCGACGGTCTGCGTGGTTGTGACGGCAAAGGAACCGAACGGCAGACTCTCCAGCTTGCCGGGGTGCTCTTTCAAGTAGCCTGCAAGATCAATGCGAAAATCGTTCAAGGTCAGGTCGGCGATGGAGACGCCGCTGCTCAGGTCTTCGAGGTCGATGACGGCTTCTTGGAGCTTGAGCAGTTGGTTGCGGCGGTATTCCAGGTCGTTCATCTGGTCGCCGGACTGGTACTCAATGATGTTCTCCTCCCCGGTGGCGGAGATGTCGAGCAACACCATTTTGCCGCTCACGCGCTGTTCCAGGTTGATGTACTCCTCCAGCTCCAGATTGGGCCAGAAGTTGATGAGCTGGATGCGCTCGTTGGAAGAGCCGAGACGGTCGATGCGGCCGAACCGCTGGATGATACGGACAGGGTTCCAGTGGATGTCGTAGTTGACAACCGTGTCGCAGTCCTGGAGGTTCTGGCCCTCGCTCACGCAGTCTGTGGCGATTAGCAGGTCGATCTCGCCGTCGCTGGCGAGGTCTTCGGGACGTTCCTTCGAGCGGGGAGAGAACGCCGTGATGATGCTGACAAAGTCCTTGCGCAGGTTGGGCAGAGTCGTCTGGTTGTGGCCGGTGCCAGTGACAAGGGCCGCGTGTAGGCCGAATTCCTTGAGAGCCCACTCTGCCAGCTCCTTATAAAGGTACTGGGCAGTATCGGCGAAGGCGGTGAAAACGAGCAGCTTGCGGTTGCCAGGATTGAGTGGCTCGGCGCATTTCTGTTCAATGACCTCGCGCAGAGCCTTGAGCTTGGCGTCTCGCGCCGCGCTCACCTGCCCTGCCGCCGAGAGCAGCGTGGCCAGCCGGTTCCGGTCTTCGATGAGGTCCTGCCGCCAGCGGACTCGATCCACGTCTTGCAGCAGCACCTTTACCTTACGCCCAACGAGAAGGCTCTCAAAGGCTGGGTCTTCGTCGTCTACGTCGGCAATGTCGATCTCTTCTAGCGCCTCCGTCTGGGCCTCGATTCTGGCTAGTGTTGCCTCCACGTCGGCGAGCTGGCGCTGGACGGTAAGAAAGAACGAGGAGACTGAGCTTTCCATTCTCTTGAGGACGTTCACGCGCAGCAGGTGTACGAGGCTCTCTTCGCGATCCGCTTGCCGGAAGAAGCTCTCCCCGCCGCGAATCTTCGTGCTGTACTTGGCGTCATAGGCGGCCTGTTTGTGAGGCAACACGTATCGGAGTGGCGCATACGCCGCGAGTGTCAGGCGGCGAATCTCGTTATTGATCTCCCGGATAGAACGGAACTCGCCGGTGAGGTCCACTTCGCGCTTGATATTGATAGGCTTCAACCGCTCCGGGAAGCGGCCCGTCTCTTTGGTGCCGTAGTATTTCTCGATGTGCTTGCGGGAGCGGGCGATGGTCAACAGGTCCAGCAGCCTGAAGTAATCGAATCCGAGCATTTCAAGCAGGTGTGCCGGACGGCGCTCCCGATCTTCCAGAGTCATCCAGCGATTGAATTGGAGTTGCGCCTGCCGAACCGTCGCCTCGATGCTCGGAATTCCATGTTCGTTGAGTGCCGTATCGTTCGCCTCGGTCACGAAGGCGATCTGGTTCTTGAGATCCGCCAGCCGATTGTTGACCGGCGTGGCCGAAAGCATGAGGACGCGGGTCTTAACTCCGGCTTTGATGATGCGCTGCATGAGGCGGTCGTACCTGGTCTCGCGGGAATTGTGTGGTGCCTTGTTGCGGAAGTTGTGGGATTCATCGATGACAACCAGGTCATAGTTGCCCCAGTTCACGTGGGCGAGGTCGATGTCGCCGGAAGTCCCGCCATCTCGGGAGAGGTCGGTGTGGTTGAGAACGTCGTAGTTGAAGCGGTCGGAGGCGAGGAAATTGCGGCGGTCGTTTGCTTTGTACAGGGTCCAGTTGTCGCGCAGGCGTTTCGGCACAAGCACAAGTACCCGGTCGTTGCGCAGCTCGTAGTATTTGATGATGGCGAGCGCCTCGAAGGTCTTGCCAAGCCCCACGGAATCGGCAATGATGCAGCCGCCGAGGCGTTCGAGCTTGTCAATGGCCCCAATGACGCCGTCACGCTGGAACCTATACAGCTTCTTCCAGACCGTTGTATTCCGAATGCCGGTGGCGGACTTGACGATTCGCTCCTCGTCGAGTTCGTCCCCCATGTCTTTGAAGACCTGAAACAGCGTCAGATAGTAGACCAGCGACGGTGCCTTCGAGTCTGCCAGTTCCTGAAGAAGCGAAAGGAAGGCCGTCTTCTGCTGCTCCGAAGTCGGCAACGAACCCCACAGGCTGGTGAACCATGAACCAAGGACGGCGGATTCCTCCGGCTTCTCCGAACATTGGATCAGTCCGAATTGATTGCCCGGAGTGATCCCCAGCCCCTCGGTTGTGAATGCGCAGTTTCCCGTGATGACGCGCTGTTTCTCCGACTCTGGAACTCCACCGATCAGGATGGATTGCGGCAGCCGACCCGGCGCAATGCGCAACTCGGCCTTCTTCCTAATCCAGGTGCCACACTCACGGGCCAGCCAGCGGAGCTGGAGGCGATTCCGGAATGCACGGTCGGCGTTCGATCCGGTTAGCCCCAGTTCTTCTCCTCCGGAATTCGGAAGCACGATTCGGCAGGCATCGAGTTTATCCAGCAACTCGCGCAGTTCCGCGTATGCGAATAGAGAAAATTCGGAAGAGGCTAAATCGAGGGAGGATGGGGGTAGCAACGACCGGCGCAATTCGTCGATCACACGGTCCGTGCCAGTGTTCTTAACCAGTCTCATTGCACACAAAATCCTGATTCAAGCGTTACATGGAAGTATAGACCGTTCGGTTACGCATGGTATCTCAAGGCGAGCGTCGTCCCGTCTGCCGAAGCAGTTCGTGAGGGGCGGCTCAATCATGCCGCTATTGAAAATGGCTTCGGGTATGGCGGATCGCTCAGAATCAGATTGCACAACACGGAACGGATGGGATGATACTCAACAAATGGGAAGGTCCGGAAAAGCATTTCTCGCCTGAACCACCACTCGGCAAAGACGAGTGGCGGATTCTCCAGTCAGGCAGGACTGTTCTAGCGAGACCATGATGGGAAGTGAGGCAACCTTGGGAGTAGCCTATGATCCAGGCGTATTGCCCGAACCTGCTCGCGGGTTAGTGGACCTAAGCCAGCACATAAACTGTTCTGTGCAGTTCATGCAACGGCAATTTTGTATAGCAAAAGTACCTCCCGGCGACATCGGCGTATTCGATACTGATAAGTCGCATCATAATAATGACGCCAGTTGCTAGGGTGCTGGAGGTGTGGTTACCGCAGTCGGTGGAGTCTCCAACGCTCGCCGTTGTTTGCCGAGGTCATCCGCCCTCTTTCGAAGTTCCTTCTCATACTTCCAAAGTTCGCCTAGATCGTTCTTCATCTCGTCTTTGGTTCGTACTACAGGTTGCCGTCCTGCGGGCCGGTCATGGCCTGAGAACTCAGACGCCTTCTTCATTGCGAAGAATACCTTCACGTAGTCTTCGTCGGTAACGTTCACGCCCTTTAGCGACTGAGTCGCAACTCCAGGCTGAAAACGCCCTACGACATCGTTCAAGAGACACTCTTCTACAAGGCGTTCCCAAGTCTCTCTTAGCTTTGAGTAAAACTCTTCCATCTTCTGCTGATATTCCGATGGAGCGCTGGATGCCTGATCTGGCATCGTCGTAATCATTGATTCGAGAAATGGCAACCGATCTTTGACTTTCTTGACCTGCCAAGGGCCGTCATTGCTAATCACAGTTCCAAAGCCATCTGCCCCATCTCTGTAAATCCAATTGCGATGAATGGGGACTTGAGCTTTACCCGCCTCTACCCAGAGATCGTAGTAAAAGCCGAGGTCGTGAGTAAACACTATGACTTGTGGACGTACCTGTGCCTCTTGAATCAATCGTCTAGCCACCTGCGCTGTATGCAGATGATCGAGAGAAGACACAGGATCATCGACCACTATGCCGTCGTGTCCTTGAATGCTACTTATCTCAGCGAAAAAACAGGCAAGTGCCAATCCTCGAAATTCACCCTCGCTCAAAATGCGCGAGGTCGGCTCTCGCCCACTCTTTGAAAGTGCCACTCCGATGTATCCGACACCTCTGTCTGTTCTTCCTTCCACCTTGACAGGCAAATAGTCCAACCCGAGGAACTTAATCTCGGCTGCGATTTTGTTACGGAAGTCGCTAGTCAGATACGTCTCTCGTAACTCCGTTCCCTTTTTGGAGATTGCTGTAGTATCGCACTGAGCCTTGCAGCTTTTCCAACTGTCCAAGTTGCACAAATCAATGCGTCTGGAAAGGAAGATGGCCACGTTACTCGCGCAGTTCTTCTGGTCAAGAAGCTCAGCGTGTTGCTCCTTGAGAATCTTGAGCGCGGAGTCATCCTTAGTTTTTGCGTCTAAAGCCTGTATCTCGGTATCAACCTCCGTCAGAACAATATCGACTTCGGCAATCACGGATGGATTAGCCACTGGCACCGCTGCCCTCTCGACTCTTCCATTCAAGCATTGGAGCAATGATTCTTTACTGCTGATAAGGGCTCGACTCAACACCTTTAGCCTCTCAATGACATTCACGGAAGTCGGTTTGATGTCGGCCAATTCAATGAGCTGCTGCTCTACATCTTGATCGCTAAGAATAGTGACGGCAGTCATTTCTTGTATCGTGGCATTGAGCTTTTCTTCAGCTTCCAGTGCATCCTTTTGAGTAGTGTCCTGAAGGAATGCTTTGAATCGCTGGAGTCGCTCAGAGGCTGCCTCGTCATATGGCTGCTGACAGAGCAGACATACTCGCCCAATACCGGTCGCCGGAAACTCCTCACCGGGATATGCAGAGGCATTGAACACTTCTGCACTCTCGTAGAGTCTGCGCCATGCGCCGCTGATAGGCGCATCCCCTAAGGGGTCAGTCGAAAAGCGACCAGCTGCCGCGATAGTGGCTGCTTCCCGAGCTGCTGTCGCATCAGTCAGAAATTTGTAAGTCTTGTCTATGGCATCTGAGGAGAACAGCAAGAGACTCGAATTGAGTTTCGTCTTGACATTATCCATCGAACGCTTCAGCCTCGCATACTGCGCCGATTGAGTCGCCGGCTCGGAGATCTTCCGGATCTCTGATTCGAGCGCGAGAAGCGCCGATTCCGAAGCCGCATCCCAAACGAAAAGAGTCTTTATGTCCTGCTCAGAAGGAATTTGAGTTATCGGTATAGCGACACCAAATCGGGACGAAAACTGCGTAAACTTCTTACTTGAAACTGACGGTAGCGGTACGACTAGCTTCCCATTGATTGCCGTTATTTCGGTTGCAATGAGTGCAACTAGTTGTTCACAAACCTTTGCAAGACGCGGGAGAACATCGAGTCCAAGAGGAAGGAACTCAATCTTGTTCTGTTGATCCGCATATAACGGAGCGGTTGTTGCGTCGAACACAGAGATGCGTCCAAGCTCAGATGGTGCGTTGCTTCCATCTATCCAAGTGGTGCTTTGACCTGCGCCTCCAGTTTTGTATCCAATCTTTGCCGTCGCAGGCGCTTTGACCGCTTGAGCATAGACATTTCCAAGGATGGGGTCCTGCCTCTCCTGACGGGAACGGCAAATCTGTTTGAGAATGCGCCCATAACCTGTCTTCCCGCTACCGTTGTATCCGTAGATGAGGGTGATACCTGCCTCGGCAAACAACAGCGTCTGCTTAGGCGCTAGTCGGTTCGCATTCTGGACGTCACAGATTGAGGTAAGGATGGTTGTTGCGTGCGCCGTTGCAGTTCTACTTGCCAAGTGTCCTGCGTCCAAGTGCTGCTCCGTACTAACCTGGCACAAGCCCTCGGTCGCTTTGAGGTTAGCGAAGATTTCTTGAACATCAGCAGCGGTAAGGTCGGACTGGGTGCAGATTCGACGGAGCGAATCACGTTGCCACGACTTGCGAGTTGCGGCGAAGGTTAAGAGTTCTTGGTCAATTGGCATGGTAGTTTGTTTGCTTGAGTAATATGCCTAATGATCGTGGTTAGTCAAGGTGTCTCGTCTTCTCCCTCGTCAGCTTGGGTCTAATCATTTCCCTTTTACACGAAGGAGGAGTTCATGCCGATCCTCCAAGGATCGACCAGCACCTGAATCTTTGGCAATCCCGATGTCGATTCCCAAGAGCCGGTTCGTGCCGTCTGTTCAAAGCCTTTACTTCGCGGCCTTCCTTTGCGCAGCCCAGCGCTTTCTGGCGGCTTCCGCGATGCGGGCGCGGCCCTCTGGCGACAGATTGCGTTTCTTCTTGCGCTTTGGGGCTTTTGGAGTGTCAGGTTGTATCTTTGGCGGTCTGCCGGCCTTTCGCTTCGCCACAGTGACCACTGATCCGGTCGCAAGGAGCGCGCGGGCTTCCTTGAGCGCCGCAATCTCCGCATCAATGAGTGCAATAACCTCTTTCAGAGCCATGCCGGAATTATATCTCTGAGGGGTCATGCCGCTCCTGGCCAGCGTCTTTTCCCCCGCCCCGCACACGGTTAGGCTTTACAAGCTACGAAGCCGCGCACGGCGCGCCTCTCAATCTGAGTGGGGGCGTTGCGGGGTCTCCTTCCCGCTGGGGTGGGTAGCGGAAGACGCCGCGCGGCTGGAGCGAGGGAGGGAGCGCCCTCCCAACAAAGCCGGAAACTCATTTGTTGAAGCAATGGAAGTGTCCGTCTGGAGAAGTTGAAACAGCGCAAAGGGAAGGGCCAGATTCGAGGAATCTGTGAATTGATCGACGTAGTTTAGCTGCTCAAGGCGGTGGACAGGATTTTGCGCGAAGAGAGGTGAAAGAACTGCATGGCTGCGATGGTCGTCGTTCATATACGCACCTACATGAAGCTGTTGAACATCGCCAAGGAGCGGATCAGCATTCCAAGAATAATCAGGATTCCACCGGCAATGACCATGATGATTGGACAGAAAAAGGCGGACTTGAACCATAGAATGCCAATGATCGTCGCGCTGGAAGCAAGCAAGAAGATGAAGCCCGGAAGGTAGCGAGTCTGGGCGAAGTAAGCGATCAGACCGATAGCGATAAGAACGATGGCCGGTATTTCAGGCCGATCTCCGTGAATCAAGGGATGGTTGCTGTAGTGGACAGCGATCCCGATGCCGGTCGATATGAGGATCAGAAAGAACGCGCCGAAGCCTCTCCGCAGGTGTTGAAAGAAGAAGAAGCTAGAGAGGACGAGGACCGTTCCTACGGTCCTCGTCAGGGTCTTGTTTTGCAAGGTGGTGTCTCGCCAGAGCCACATCCAGAGTCCGAGGACTGCCGAGATGATTCCGGCGTAAGCGATGAATCCGGCAGCGGCCGTCTGGCGTTTGAGGCTTTGGAAGATGCCGCCCGACGAGTTTGTCATGGACAGAACGCCGAACGGGTTTCTCGATTGTGGCGTGAGCATAGATTCCTCCTTCATGGCTGTGCATTTTTCAGCACTGTAGCGACATAGCCGTTATCAAATCCAAGATAGTAGGTTCCGCTGTTGTAGAGCGATAGAGCGCGCAACAGCGCATCTGGATCATTCGGAGCTAACCGCTTTTCGGTTGCATAAGCTTGGGCGAGAAGCGCGCTTCCGACAGCGACATTGGTGCATGGCTCGAAGAGTTGTTCGGGACGAAGGTGAAAGAGTCTGGCGTTCTCCGTGTTGACTTGGAGGAGACCGACGGAGACGGTGATTCCGTGGCGAAGCAGCCAGCGCATCCATTGGACAGCTTCCTGTTTGGAGCGAGGCTGCCGGGCGAGTTGAATTTCGAGGTTTGATAAGCCGACGGCTCTCGAAACTCGCTTGGGCCGGTTGATGCTGATGGCGTAAGGATGAAGCGCAGACTCGGTTCTTGCTACAGCAAGCATGGTGCTGGGGGCCGCTTGAGGAGCGCAGCTTTGAATGAGGACAATCATCTGGGGTGCGGTGTAACGCTGGTTGGCGTCTTGGGATGTGGCCGCTGGGATCTGTGCTTGGGCAGAGGCCACGGCCACACCGAGGAGAATCGTTGAGATGGATATTCTGTGCGTCATTTGTTTGTCGCCGTAACCAAGGGAATCCAGAAAAGGCGGGACCATGCTGTGATTGCGGCGTCCTGGATTTCTGGGATATAGGTGCCAGCGGCCCAGTAGTCGTTGGCGATTCCGAGCAGCACATCAGGCTTTTCTCGAATGGACAGAAGTACAGGAGCAACCAGCAGTTGCTCATAGCAGATGATGGGCGCCACGCGCCGATGTCCGATTACAAGCGTGGCGGGGCCGAAGTAGTGAATTGGAACGCCGATGTGGTCCCACGGTCTCCACATGGCGTATGGGATCGGGATTCGCTGTTGGAATGTTGCTGTGTACTGGCCACGCAGGAGAAGTTCATTGCGATATTGACCGCCGTGAGATCCGTACTCTTCCGCCCCGAAGAGTATCGACTGATGGTTCTGTTGCAATTCGGAATAGGTCGATTGCCAGAATCCCTCGGCGGCGGGTGTCCAGTGATTGATGATTCCTTCGGGAAAAATCTGGATTTGGGCATTTGATTCAAATGAGGTTTCTTGAACGTAAACGACGGCCTTATAGAGCGCCATTGGCGTTTGTTTGGATAGTTCGGAACCTCCAAGTTCGGTGTCGTGGCCTTGCCATGTTGGCGGCACTGCGGGCATTCCCGGATGAGAGACATAGCATATCGCCGAGAGCATCATTGTTAGCGCGACGGAGTACAACCGGAACCGTGCGAGCGTACCGAAAAGGATGATGGTGGCAACCAGTCCAGCCCATCCCAATCCTGGGAAAAGCACACCGGCGACGGTGAGCGGATTGACGACACCAGTCGGCAAGAGAGCGGTGATCGAGAGACCAATGGGCAACGCCCATTCCGCTTTGCACCGTGGCGCAGCGAACAGCCATATCCACGGAAGCATGAGAACCGCCGTGGATGCGAGCCACAGAATCACGATAGACAAAGGATGCAGTAGCGCCTCATTGCCGAAGAATTGAGTTGCTCCGGGCATGATCGGCCAAATTGATCCGGCGTAGTAGCAAGCAAGCGTTGTGATGCGCTGCGGCGTCCCCTTGGCGCATTTGAAGGCGATGGGCAGAGCAAGCAGTCCAAGAAGCGTAAAGAAGTGGCCGGACCAGGCCACAGCCCCAATTGCGAATGTGGCGAAAGCAGTTACAGCGGTGCCCCTAAAAGAGCCAGAGTGGATTTGCATAACGTACCCTTTCATCGAGTCGAATTGGGCCAAAGTATCGGCTGTCGAAGCTGAAGCGGTTGTAAGAAGAGATCACCCAGACCGTCCCTGGCAAGACTGGGTACATTCCTGCCGGTACTTGAGGCAGAGGCCGACCAAGTGCGTCTTTCGTGTATTGCTTTGAGTTGGAGAGCAACCGGCCATTGATGGCGATGCCGGAACCGGAGACGGTGACGGTATCGCCGTATCGTGCGGAGATGGGCTTGAGCAGCGGCGCGTATCCGTCACCACAGCCCGCGCCTTTTGGTCTGTATCCCCTGCCGATGGAGACTGACTCGGCGATGCCTGTGGGGCAAATGAGAAGATCGCGTCCTCTGCCTGCTGGAACGATGCGATAAAACCCAGGGGGCAAGGAGTTCGACGCAATGTTGATCCTTACTCCGGCGATTGCGCCGAGTGCGAAAACTATAGCGAAGACGGCGGATGTCAAGATCGCAATCCGAACGATGATGCGGCGCTTAGCGGTCATTTGTCATGGCTCCGTTATGCTTTGTCTGGTGGTAGAGTTGAACGTCCCTGTCCATCTCTTCCATGTCGGCTTCGAGCTGCTCGAAGACTTCCTTCATCTCGTCTGTCGAAGTTGCTGTCTGGTCGTCACCGATTGCGGTTTCCGCCGGTTCGATTGCGCAGTCGTCAGCATTCGTTCGGGATGAACCAGAGGTGGTAGTCGCGGCTGGAAGAGATGCAGGAGCAACCGTCGTTGTGGATTCTTCAAGCAGAGTGGGAGCATTAGCTTGTTTCGGGCCTTGGATGATTCCTCGTGTCGAAGTAGTTTCACTCGCGTAATGCAGCGATCCCGGCGAGAGAATGTTCCCATGATGCTCAATCGTGAAGAGCCTATCTGGCGGTCTGATGGCGGAACGCTTGCTGAGAGTGGGGTCTTGGAAGTAGAGGAGCTGTTTGCCAAAGATTGGCGACTGGCCCGCGATGAAGATCAGCATTGCGCCGGGAGAGACGATGCGCTGCGCCTCGCCTTGACCTTCCTTGACTGGCCCTGGCAGCCTCATAAGTTCGTCGATTGTGATAAGCGGTCTGGAGATGTGATCGACGTTGGTCGAGACGTTGGTAGCCAACGGGCTTGAACGCGATCCGCTGTAGCTGACGGCCGCTCTGAGGATGGTCGTCGTTCCAGCCATCTTCGAGAGGGCTTCGGCTGTCTCCGTCTTGTTCGGCGCGTATGCGATCCGTATGTGACAGTTGGAAATGATGCTCTCGTGGTTGCCGTAAGCATCCTTGATCTGCTCAATGTCCTGAGTGATGAGGTATGCCTTGATCCCATATCCGGCGATGTAGGCGAATGCCGTCTCGAAGATGGGCATCTTCCCCAAACTCGGAAACTCATCGATCAGGAGTAGCAAGCGGTGGTCTGGACGCGGTGTGAACTTTTCGTCCTTCTTGAGCACCTCTTTGATCCTAGAATTCCTGACTTCTTCGAGTTCTTCCGTCAGTCTGTTGACGGCCATCGTGAAGATCAGCCGCAACAGTGGCTTCAGTCGTTCAATGTCGCTCGGAGGCACAACCAGATAGAGGCTCACCGGATACTTGAAATGTTTGAGATCGTTGATTGTGAAATCGCTCTCCTCAATGCTTCGCTGGACGAGCGGGTCGCTATAGAGGATGAGCGTCGTCTTTGCGGTCGATAGAACGCCGGAGAATTCCTTGTCCTCCCGGTTGAGCATCTCCTGCATCTTTTCGAGAACGACAGGATGCACCAGCGTCTTCTGGCCGTCTCGAAGATGCCAGTAGCTGGTGGACTCGACGTGTGGTGTCCGCATGATCTGGGAGAAGTATTCGCGCGCGACATTGACCTGCTGTTCGTCCATTCCTTCAAGATCGAGCGGCATTGTCAGATCGGACATCAGCGGCGTGAGGGCATTGGACAGTTCCGCAAGGGTGGCAAAGCGATTCTTGCGTTTGGCGACATAGCATAGATGTAGAATCAGGCCGGTGATAAGGCTGGTTGCCGATTTGATCCAGTGCTCGTCGTGCGAGCTTTCCTTCCCGCTTCTGCACAGCATTTCTGCGATGTTCTGCGCATCAGAGACCTCGCGCAGCGTTCCTATGCGCACCTCGGCCAGCGGATTGAATCGTGCACTATGCTCTTCGACTGGCGCGAAGCGGAAGCAAACATGGCCTGCGGCAACGCGATAGCCCGCAGTCCGGTCCCAGTTCTCTCCCTTGATGTCGAAGATCACCGCGCTTCCTTCCCATCCCAGGAGTGACGGGATCACCAAGCCGACGCCCTTGCCGGATCGTGTCGGAGCGAAGGCAAGAATATGTTCGGGGCCTGCGTGTTTCAGGTATTCCAGGCGATCTGCTTTTTCATCGTGCCATGCGCCGATGTAAACGCCGTGCTTTTGATTTGTCAGACCGGACTGTTGTATGTCTTCTTCGTTTGCCCACCGGGCGCTTCCATGAAGGTCTTCTGTGTTCTCTGTCAGCTTTCTGTTTTGGTGAATGTTGAGCAGGGCGACGACAAAGAGCGTGGCTGCAAACCCGATAGCCGTAATCAGAGTCGAGTACAAGAGTGGCTCCCGGATGAGCGGATTCGGCGAGCTACCGAAATGCAGTATCCATACAAACCACTTGTAAGGTGCATAGATTCTGATGGACGACACCTGGAAGAACGGCGCTCCCAAGGCAGGCTGGTAGTCGAAATGCGCCGCAATGTGTTGTGTGGTGACGATGTTTGTCGTGAGGATGAGAAACAGGCCGAGCAGGGTTGATCGCCAGTTGTAGGTTCCCAAGTACCCAGGCGTCATCGGCTTCCGATAGAGAGGCGTACTTTTGCTCATGGTTTATCGCTCCAGTTGGACAGGATGCCGGGTTGACGGCGGAACCAGCCGGGAGTGTGCTCCGGCGCGTTCGATGCTGTATGCAGCGGTTGCATTGAGTAGGTTTGCTGTCTCGATCTCCCTGCCGGGAAGCGGTAGGAGCGTGTAGCTGAGAGTCTGGTCGTACTCCGAACACGCCGCAGTCATCCTGAAGAGTCCACGGACTGTCTGAGACCGCTCTTCTCCTGGGAGCAAGCCTGCCGACATCGCCAAAACTGCTTGCTTTCCTGCGGGGTATCCGTAAACGGAGTTGAGCAGCGTGGTCGCGAGCGTGATGTCGTTGGTTGAGATCGGATCGGGACCGCCGTGTTTTTGTTGGTGTTGCGGCGTCATCGAAAGCTCGATGTGCCTGGCCATCTGCTGAAAGCGTCGGGCGTGTCCGTTGTAGATTTCAGCGTGTTGCATATCGGTCCTCCAGTTGTTTCTGCTCGCAAGGCGAGCGGGATACGCGTGTTCTGGCGTGAAGGTCGCTGGGATGCTGGCACTTCGGTTGTGGCAACATCCCAGCTCGTCGTTGGCGATTGACGACTTGCGTAAGCCGGCAATCAGCGTTCAAGTTCCTGCGTGGTCTTGGTGCGCGCGGCGCGCCGTTGTTCCCGTTCTTCCGGCGTTCTGCCGGACTGGTTGGAGTGATACCATGCGCATTTTCCAAAAATGGCCGCCAGTTCTTGGCGCTTTTCTGGAAGCGGCTCGGCGGCGATGCGCAAGTTTTGGCTTGGAGCGCCGATGGGGGGCCGCTCGATGCTCAGGGCGAACGTATTGTTGAACTCCTTGGTCGCGGAGCCGCCAGTTTCGACGCTTGCTGCGAGCACGGAGAACTCCCGCAAAGCCGCCTTTTTCGAGGCAGCAAACACGTCCTTGTCGAAGGCCGTGAGCCCCTTTGCTGCCGCGGCGTTGTGGTAGAAGGCCGTGGCAAGGAACTCCTTGGCAACGTCGGGATTCTTCAACGAAAACGAGTTTCTCGGGTACTCGGAGTTGAGGCAGTTGATCTTCGAGGCCAGCATCGTTTTGGCCATTTCCCGATGATGAGCGGTGTGCTCCTGGCGGGCGACGCAATACTCTTTCTTGGCCCTCAGAATGGCGTCTTGTCTGGTCTCACCTACTTTTGCTTCAAGCGGGCTCGTGAACCTGTCCAGGTAGGAGTTAAAGTCCTTGTCGCAAGCCGCCTTTTGCTCTGGAGAGAGGGCATCGTATCCGTCTTTCTCACGCAGATACGATCCCCGCACAGGCGCGTCAGCCTGCCTGTCGAGCGTGTCCAGCTCCTGTTGCGGACTTGCCTCCTGCCCTGCGTACGGGAAATCGGTTTCGGCTGGGGCCGTCTGTTCGACCTGCTGTTCTTTTGCCTTGGAGCCGCGGCGTCCAGCTTTCGTGCCCGCCGCATGTTCTTCGAGAGGATTGACTTGGGTTGCCATACTCTTGGCTTCGCTTTCTGTGCGCGACTCATGCGCACGGTTTGGGTTTTCGGTGTGCTCGATGGAATGTCGAGCAGGTTGAACGAGTTCCGCCTGCCCACAGGCTGTCTCAATTCCGCAGGCACGGCTCTCGCCTCTCGACATAATACCAGACTGCTGTAATATATGTATTAGTAGTGGCGAAGTCGATTATCCTGTGAAATGATGTAGCTTTGGAATTTTCAGGAGAGATCAGGCTGGACTCTGGGCTGGCGTAAGGTGTCGGGCAGAGTCCTGGAAGGGGAGAAAGTGGCAGTGAAGAATGTGGAAGATTAGCAACCTACCGAAGGGTACTGGCTGGCGGAATTGCGTTGTAGCTAACGACTACTCCAGATTGATCACATCAATTTTCTCTCCGAGTTCTTCCTGGGCTAATTCCACGACCTTCGAATGGTGAGTGAACAGAATGGGCTGGATACGTGTTCCGATTTCCGAAAGTGCTGTGAGGCCTTTACGGGTTCGTTCGTCGTCGAAGCTGGCCAGGAGATCGTCGCCGATAAAGGGCATCGGTTCTGCCTTCTGGGCATACTCATCCAGGTAGGCCAGGCGGAGGGACAGGTAGAGTTGGAATTGCGTGCCTTCGCTCATCTCGGCATAGCCAAGGGTATGGTCTGCATCTCGCCTTCCGACCAGACGGAAGGTGTCACTTTCGTCAAGCTCCTGCTCCACGCCGGCGAAACTATTTGCAGTCAGTAGGGAGAACAGGTGGCTAGCCTTCTTCAGCAGAGGCTGTTCTTGCTGACTGCGGTGCTGCTCAATCGCGTGGGCCAACAATATCTGGGCGAAGCGTTTCACGGCCCACGCCCGTGTGTTTTCAATCAACTCCGCCTCGGCATTCTTCCGAAGCTGAACCGCGATTTCCGCGCCTACTCCACCCTCCAGCTTGGCAAGGTCACCTTCCGCCTTTGACAGGCTTGCGTAGACTTCGTTCTCGCGCTGATTGTGTTGTCCTTCCTGAATCTTCAATGCCTCGATTTCCGCGACGGCTGTAGCCTCGTCAAACGATTCCAGGTCGTGGCGGAGATCTTCTTCGGACTGGCCACGGCTTAGAGGCAGAAGGGTTTGACGTCTTCCCTTCAACCTCTCCAGAACAGCATCCCTCGCCTCCAGATCCAAAACCTGCTGTACCCGGCTCGATGAAGGGGGCAATCCCTCGCATAGGAGTTCCAGCGCTGCTGCTGCTTCCTCCGCTTTTACCTCGGCTTGGAGAACCTGTCGCTCTAGTTCCTTGAAACTGGACTGCGCCATGTTCGCTTGCGTCTCGACCTGCTGCGCTTTATTGAGACGGACAGAAACGGCCTTTATAGCCGCGTCGGGGCCCAGCCCAAAGTCTCGCTCATCCAATTGTTCCAACAGCGCAGATGTGCGCTCCTGAAACTTCTTCATGTCCCTATCCATTCCTTCGACACGCGTCGTCCGGTTTTGGAATTGGCTCAAGAATGACGGGACTTGATTCCATATTTCCAGCGCCGCAGCGGCGCCATCCACCGTTGTCTCAAGCGGAAGGTGCATGGCCGAAAGTAATTCACACCATTCAGCCTTCCAAGCACTCTCAAGATCTACAAAGCCATCCTTCTCAGTCACCAGTGCTTCAATTCGTTCGTTTACTGCCGTGAGGCGCGTGACCAGTTGGCTTGATTGTTGCCAGGCTTCCGCGCGAAGTCCAAGTTCCTTTTCCACTGCTGCAAGCAGGAGGTTGACTGGCAGTGCTTCGCATTCCGAAATCCCGACTGATTGGGCGATCTGATTCAACGGGGAACGAACTGCATTGACTGCAATCTTGAGATCGCTGATTTGCTGAAGTTCGTCCAAATTGTTCTCGCGGCGTTCGAGAAGATCTCCCACCTGACCGACCCACACTGACATACGAATCGGGGTTGCTGCCTGGAAGCCTAATGGCTGCCAAAGCGTCTGCCACTCCTTCTCCTGCTGCGCGACAGCTTGGCCTTTGTCGCTGAGGAGTCCCGTCAGATTCTCCTGCTTTGCCTGCGCATCTTTAAGATTCTTCAAAGCGGCTGCGTGCTTGGCTAGCCGGTCAGCATTCAGAACCGCATCATCGGACAGCCGGTCCGCAGTCCCGATTCCCTCTTCAAGCCCAATGACGTGTGCTGCTGTTTCTGCGGTCGTGAGGCATTTCGACTCTGCCAGCAGCGCGGATTTGAGCGGCAGCCAATGGTCGTCTCGCTCCAAACGGGCGGCGGCGATCTTCTCTGGGGATGATGCCAGTTGCCCTCCGGCCAATTCATCGACTCTCAACTGCAAACCAGGCAGACTCTGTTCTACCTCGCCTAAGTTCGCCTCCAAGGTTTTGCGCTCACCCACAAGAGTTTCTGCGGACAAGCGGTATTCATCAATAACATCTTTGGTCGGCAGCGACGCAAGTGCCAATGCCTCCAGATCGGATACCGGTGGAGAGAGTTGCGCGGCCTTTTCTTTGATCTGAGCCGACTCCTTGGCCGTCGAACGTTCAAGACGCTCAATCTCCTTTAGCTGACCCAGCGCGGGCATTAGCCTGCCAAGCTGGTCATGAAACGATTTTGGATCGCTGACAGGAACGCTCCCAGATTGTTGTTTCTTGAGGTTTTCTTGATTGACTTTCTCATCCCGAATGGATTTGGCGTTCGCGCTGATACTTGTGGCAATCGACCTGCCCGCCTTGATCTGTTCCTTTAATTGCGTCACGAGCATTTCATTCGGACGTACTAACGCCAACTCAGTATCTGCTGGCAGCCCGAGCCGGACCGCTGAATCTTGGAGCTTTTCTTTGAATTCGTCGGCTTCACCTTGAATGAGTGGTCTGTCTTTTTTCTT
>Ga0326727_10014280_pt1 | contig 17356 bp, 14 predicted proteins | sample MB2enrmetagenome_FD_207643 | JGI IMG/M metagenome (GOLD analysis project Ga0326727, IMG submission 207643) | Lab enriched peat soil microbial communities from McLean, Ithaca, NY, United States - MB29MY | ecosystem: Environmental > Terrestrial > Soil > Wetlands > Peat | place: USA: New York...
GCTCCCGACGGCGGAGCGCGACCAGGTCATGGGAGGTGCGGCGCAGCGAGTATATGGGATCCGCTAGTACCCGGAATCGCTGAATCGCGAGGCGCGTCACTTGCGCGGTCGGCGCGTCACTTGCGCCGACCTGATCCGCCCCGGACCCACAATTTTGGCAAATCCACTTGCCCTCCCCACGCGGGGCGGCCCGTTATGCCATGGACTTGCTTTCGGGCGGTTTGCCGGTCATCCGACCAGCAGGCTTTGCGCGGCCGCGCGGGCCGCCTCGGTCACCCGCTCGCCGGCCAGCATGCGGGCGATCTCCTCGCGCCGCGCTTCGCCCGCGAGCGCGTCCACCCGGGTCTCGGCCCGGCCGCGCGCGGTCAGCTTGGTCACCCGCAGATGCGCCGCCCCGCGCGCCGCCACCTGCGGGCTGTGGGTCACCATCAGCACCTGCGCCCGTTCCGCCAGCCGCGCCAGCCGCTCGCCCACCGCGGCCGCGGTGGCGCCGCCGACGCCGGCATCGACCTCGTCGAACAGCAGCGTCGGCGCCGGCGAGGCGCCCGCCAGCACCACCTTCAGCGCCAGCATCAGCCGCGACAACTCCCCGCCCGAGGCCACCCGCGCCACCGGGCCCGGCTCCTGGCCGGGGTTGGTGGCGATCAGGAAGCGCACCGCATCCTCGCCGGCCGGCCCCCAGTGGGCTTCCTCCAGGGGTGCCAACTCGGCGACGAAGCGCGCCCGGTGCAATCTCAGCGGCGGCAGTTCCTTGCCGACCGCGCGCTCCAGCCGCGCCGCCGCCGCCCGCCGCGCCTCCGACAGTTGGGCGGCGGCCTGCCGGTAGGCCGCGCGGGCCGCCTCGGTTGAGGCTGCCAGCGCCTGCACCTCGGCCGCCCCACTTTCGAGCCCGGCCAGCCGCGCCGAGAGGGCGTCGAGCAGGGCCGGAAGGTCCGCCACCGCCACCTGGTGCTTGCGAGCCACGGCGCGCAGCGCGAACAGCCGCTCCTCGGCCTGCTCCAGCCGCCGCGGGTCGGCCTCGGCCGCCTCCGCCAGGCGGGTGAGCAGCGTCTCTGCCTCGGCCAGCGCCTCCTCGGCGCGCTCCAGCGCCGCCAGCGCCGGGGCAGCGGGGCCGGCGGGCACCATCCGCTGCAGCAGCCGCGCCGCGGCGCGCAGCGAGGCGGCCGGGCCGGCGCGGCGGTCCTGGGGGGCGAGTTCCGCCAGGGCGGCGGCGATCGCCTCGGCGCGCTTCTCGGCGTGCTGCAGGGCCTGCCGGTCGGCCGCCAGGCGTTCCTCCTCGCCCTCCGCCGGCCGCAGCGTGGCCAGTTCGTCCACCGCGTGGCGCAGCCAGTCCTCGTCCCGCTCGGCCGCCGCCATCGCCGCGCGGGCCTGCTCCAGGGCCACCATTGCGGTGCGCCAGGCACCCCAGCAGCGCACCACCGCCTCGCGCGCGGGCGCCGGCACGCCGAAGGCGTCGAGGAGGGCCGCGTGGCCGGATGCATCGGCCAGCCCCATCTGGTCGTGCTGGCCCTGCACCTCGACCAGCAGGGCTGCGACCTGCCGCAGCAGCGCCGCGCCCACCGGCTGGTCGTTGACGAAGGCGCGGCTGCGGCCGTCGCGGCCCAGCACCCGGCGCAGCACCACCTCCTGCTCCGCCTCGATACCCTGCTCGGCGAGCAGCGCGAACACCGGGTGGCGGGCCGGCGGGGCAAACGCCGCCGCCACGCTGGCCTGCTCGGCGCCGGTCCTGATCAGGCCCTGTTCGGAGCGCGCACCAAGGGCGAGGCAGAAGCCGTCCAGCAGGATCGACTTGCCGGCCCCGGTTTCGCCGGTCAGCACGGTCAGCCCGGGACCGAAGCTCAGGTCAAGCCGCCCGATCAGCACCACGTCCCGGATCGAGAGCGCGGTGAGCAAGCGCGCCTCCGTTGCGTCGGCTCAGAAGATGGAGCCGATGGTGCGGGCGAAGAAGCCGCGCGGGGGCGGCTTCTGGCCGGGCTGGCCGGCCACCTTGCCGCTGTCGATCAGGTCGTTGTAGCTGTCCTCGTACCAGCGGCTGCCGGGATAGTTGTAGCCGAGCACGGCGGCGGTCCGCCTGGCCTCATCGACCAGCCCGAGCTGTAGGTAAATCTCGGTCAGGCGGTGCAGCGCCTCGGGGACGTGGTTGGTGGTCTGGAAGTCGTCCACCACCCGCTGGAACCGCCCGATCGCTGCCGTGTAGAGATGCTGGCTCTGGTAGAAGCGGCCGACGTCCATCTCCTTGCCGGCGAGATGGTCGCGGGCGAGGTCGATCTTCAGGCGGGCGTCGCGGCCGTAGGCGCTGTCGGGGAAGCGGTTCACCACCTCCTGCAACGCCTGCATGGCCTCCTGGGTGCCCTTCTGGTCGCGGCTGATGTCGGCGATCTGCTCATAGTAGCAAAGCGCACGCAGGTAGTAGGCGTAGGCGATGTCGCGATGGGCCGGGTGCAGCTGGATGAAGCGGTCCAGGTCGCCGATGGCGTCGGTGTAGTGGCTGCGCAGGTATTCGGCGTAGCCCTGCATGAGCTGGGAGCTGACCGCCCAGCTCGAATACGGGTAGTACTGCACGACCAGGCCGAACTGGGTCACGGCCGTGCCGTAGTTCTGCCGGCTCATGGAGTCGACGCCGCGGTTGTAGAGTTCCTCCACCGGCACGGTGGCGGGATCCTCCTTCACCTCCTGGTCGGACTTGTCCCCCCACGGGTTGAGCGAGCGCAGCGTGGAACAGGCGCCAAGCGGCAGTGCCAGCACCCCGGCCAGCACCACGGCGCGCAACAGGGAAATCCGTCGAATGGTCAATGCCGCCACCACACACCTGACTGGCCGCGACTATAGCACGGAGCGGCGCAGGAAAAGCCAGCGGGCTCTCGCGCGTTCGTGATGGCGGCTGCGTGCCGGAGGCCGGCTCCGGCCAGCAAGCGACGGGACCCGCAGAGCCGGCGGCTTGCCCCTGCCCGTCCGATGCCCCTAGATGGACCCGTGGCGAAGCGCATTCGGTGGAGCCTGGCATTGGCGTGCGTGGTCGGGCTGCTGGCCGGCCCGGGACGGGCTGCCCAGCTTCCGCCGCCATCCAGCGACGAAGCGCAAAGCGCGCTGTGCAGCGCGGCGGTGCAGGCGGCCGAGCGCCAGCATGGGCTGCCGCCCGGGCTGCTCGGCAGCATCGCCAAGGTCGAGAGTGGCCGGCCGGTCGGGCCGGAAGGCGAGGTCCGGCCATGGCCCTGGACCATCGACGCCGACGGCATCGACTACTTCTTCGGCACCCGGGCCGAGGCGGTCGCCTGGGCGCGGCAGGGGCTGGCGCATGGCGTGAAACTGCTGGATGCGGGCTGCCTGCAGGTGAACCTGCAATACCACCCGGCTGCCTTCCGCTCGCTGGAGGAGGCCTTCGATCCCGCGGTCAACGCGGACTATGCGGCCCGCTTCCTGCGCGCGCTGGCGGCCGAGGCGAACGGCGACTGGACCATCGCGACCGGGCTCTATCATTCGCATACGCCGTACCTGGCGGATGCCTACCGCGAGGAGGTCGCGGCGGTGGGCGCCGGCATCGTGAGCGGGATCGGCGGCCCCGAGCCGCTGTATGCGCGGGCGCTGCGGCAGGGGACGCTGCGGCTGATGGTGGGCAGCCGCGGCGTGCTGCTGGTGCACACGCATCGCCAGCCCAGTGCGCGGCCGCAGAAGCCGAAGTCCGCCTGCCAGGTGGCTGCGGTGCTCGCCCCGTTGCTGGCCGCTCCACCGCGGGTGAGCGGGTGCCGGCTGGTTGCACGAAAGAACTGACCCGCACTCCTTGCAGCCCGCAACGTTCGAGCGGTAGGGTGCTTGCCGGGAGGGCGGCCGGGCTGCCCATCTTCGGAGGAAACGATCGTGGAGACGAGCGCAGCAGCGGCCGCAACGTCGCCGAACAACGAAAATAAAAATGTCGCGTCATTATGGAGAAGCAAGAGATTCTATATCATATTGCTTTTGTGGCTGGCGGTCTGCATCAATTATATCGATCGGATCAATCTATCGGTCGCCGCTCCGTCGATTTCCAAGGAATTCGGTTGGGATCCGGGGACGATGGGGCTGCTGTTCTCGTCCTTCTTTTGGACCTATGTGATCTTCATGGTGCCGACGGGCTGGCTGATCGACCGGTGGGGTTCGCGCAAGGTTTACGCGTTGACCATCTCGGTCTGGTCGGCCGCCGCCATGCTGACCGGCGCGGCCATTGGATTTGCCTCGCTGCTGACGGCGAGGCTGGCGCTGGGCGCCGGTGAGGCAGGGACCTATCCGGCCGGCGGAAAAGCCATCCGGCAGTGGTTCCCGGCCAAGGAACGGGGCTTCGTGACGGCCTTTTTCAACAGCGGCGCGTCCGCCGGACCGGCGATGGCGAGCCCGGTAATCGCCTGGCTGGTGGTGGCGGCCGGCTGGCGGGCGTCGTTTTTCATCACCGGAGCGATCGGCTTCGTCTGGTTGTTCTTCTGGCTCAGGTATTACAACCACCCGCGGGAATGCGGCTGGCTGCCGCCCGCCGAACGCGAGTACCTGCTGGCCAATACCGACACGCGACCGGTGGCGGCGCCTGCCGCGGCGGGGCGCAAGGGAACGATCCTCAGGCTATTCCTCAAACGGACCACCTGGGGATTGTTGGCCACGCAAGGGAGTGGAACCTATGGAACCTATCTGTTCCTGACGTGGCTGCCAAGTTACCTGGTGCAGGCCAAAGGTTTCGCCTTGATGAAGGCCGGCATATTCAGTTCCGTTCCTTTCCTTGTCGCCTTCGTCGTCGTGCTGTTCGTCGGCAGAATGAGCGATTGGCTCCTGGCGCCGGATGACGTTGCCAAAGGAAGAAGGCGGAATATCGTTATTGCAGTGACCCTGTTATCAGCGGTCGTGTTCTTTACGACGCTGATCGATAACGAATATCTCATTCTGGCCTTGATTACGGTGTCCGTCACGGCGCTTTCCTGCTCGACCGGTCTCAATCTTGCCCTGGCCAACGATCTCATCGGCGATCCCGCGATCACCGGTTCGGTGTTCAGCATCGTCGTGCTGGGCAGCAACATCATCGCCCAGCTGGCACCGCTCGTGACCGGCTATATCGTCAAAGCCACGGGGAGCTTCGAGAGCGCTTTCTTCCTGGCCGGCGCGGTGCTGGCGTTCGGTTCGCTGATGTGCTTCACCTGCTCGCGCAAGCGGATCTACCTGGACTGATCGCCCGGGGGAACCAGCCCCGTGCTGGGGTCGCGACACGGTCAGGCCTGGCGGCCGAACGGGAGGAGATCGCAATGCCCATACCCTGTGCAACCCATCGTGCCCAGATCAAGGCAATCCTGCTCGCCTGGGGCATGCCGGAAGACAGCGCCGAAACAACGACGGATGTCCTGTTCTGGGCCGACCTGCACGGCGTGGACAGCCATGGCATGTCGATGCTCCCCGTCTACGACGATCTCCGCCGCAGAGGACGGGTCAGGCTGGATGCCCGCCCGCGCATCGTGCGGGAGGGGCCGGTCTCTCTGCTGGTGGACGGCAACGGGGGGCTCGGCCATGTGCCGGCTCGTTTCGCCATGAGCCTGGCGATCGAGAAGGCGAGGAAATCCGGGATGGCGACAGCAGCGGTGAACAATTCCGCGCATTTCGGGGCAGTCGGCTACTACACGCTGATGGCGGCGCAGGCCGGCCTGATCGGGATGGGATGCACATCCGCGACCTATGCCCAGGTCGCACCGACCTTTGGCAAGCAGGGCAAGTTCGGCACCGATCCGTGGTCATTTGCCGCGCCGAGCGCGGACGGAGTGCCGTTCCTGCTGGATATGGCGACGACGACCGCGGCCGATGGGCGCATCCGCAACAAGGCGAACGAGGGCTTGCCGGCGCCGGACGGCTGGCTGCTGGACAGTGAAGGCCGACCCAGCAACGATCCAATGGTGGCGAAGCAAAAGGGCGGGTTCCTGACCTCGCTCGGCGGCTCGCCGGAGAGATCCAGCTACAAGGGATACGGGCTTGCGGCGATGGTCAATATTCTGGCCTCCTGCCTGTCGGGTGCGGAGCTGGTCTCCGATCCGATGCATACCAAGGGGCCGAGGGGGATGGGGATCGGCCACTTCTTCATGACGATCGATCCAGACCTGTTCCGCGAGCCGGGCGAGTTCGAGCAAGACGTGGCGCAATTCTGCGCCGCTCTGCGCGCGACAACGCCGATCGATCCCGCTCAGCCGGTCATGGTGGCGGGCGATCCACAGTGGAAGAATGCCGCAAGACGCATCACGGAGGGGATCCCTGTGGCTGCCGGATTGCTTGGCCAGGTCAGGCAGATCGCCCAGGCTGCGGCGGCGCCCTGGTTGCTGGACTGAGGCGATCGCCGAGAGCCGAAAGCCACGCCGGCGCACTCCTTGAACGGAAAGGATCCTCGCCCGCATGCCAAATCTCAAAATAATCCCGATCAAGGTCGGAACCTTCTTTCAATACCGTGGCGAGTTGACCGGTGAACCTCGTCGCGTGGAAAAAGAAGCTGTTCCGTTCATCATGTTTTACATCGACGGCGCTGCCAGGAAAGTTCTGGTCGATACCGGCGCCGGTGATCCCAACTCGGCCTCCCAGATCAGGTTCCACAGCCCCTATGTCCGTTTGCCCGAGGAAGAACCGGCAACCGCTCTCAAGTTGGCAACCGGCCTCGATCCGGGGGATATCGACATTGTCATTCTGACCCACTTGCATTGGGATCACTGCTGCAACAACCACCTGTTCCCGCAGGCGGAGTTCTACGTGCAGCGGAGTGAACTTTACGCGGCGATCGACCCCGTCCCGCGGTTCCGCAACACCTACGAATCCTTTTCCGCCGGAACGGTTCCGCCGTGGGCCAAGCAAGCCACCCGGTGGAAGATTGTCGACGGCGATGCCGATGTGATCGATGGCATCAGGCTGATCCATATTCCAGGGCACAGCAAGGGCCTGCAGGGTGTGCTGGTCGAGACCCGGAAGGGTCTCTATTTCATCGCGTCGGATGCTGTTCCCACTTATGAGAATTTCAACACCGGAAGCTGGATTCCCAGCACGACCTGCGTTGACCTCGAATCCTACTACGCGAGTTTCGCAAAGATCGAAAAGCTTAATGCCACCATCATACCCGGCCATGACTCTGCCGTTTTGAATTGCCGGGCTTATCCGGAGGATTGAGTCGAACCTTCCCGGCAACTGAAGGGGGGGGGGGGCGCGCCGGGGGCCCGGTGCGGGCGGCCGCCCCGCCCGCTCCCCGCTAAGCCGCCGCGGCCGCGGCTGGGAGGCGGGACTGCCAGGCGCCGGCGGTGTCGGCACGGGTCGCCAGGCGCCAGTTGGCGGCATCGGCGAACAACGCCCGCAGCAGGCGGTTGTTCAGCGTGTGCCCGGGCCGATGGGCCAGGTAACGGCCGTGCAGCACAGCGCCGGCCAACGCCAGGTCGCCGATCACGTCCAACGCCTTGTGGCGCGCGAATTCATCCGGCCAGCGAAGCCCGCCCGGGTTCAGCACCCTGGCCCCATCCACCACCACGGCGTTCTCGAGGCTGCCGCCGCGCGCCAGCCCGGCGGCCCGCAACTGCTCCACCTCGTCGGCGAGCGCGAAGGTGCGCGCCCGCGCCAGGTGGGTGCGGAACACCGCCGGCCCGAGGCGGAGGCTCACCGACTGGCGGCCGATCGCCACGGCCTTGAAGTCGATCGAAATCGACATGCGGAAGCCGTGCATGCCGGGCCGAAGCTCGGCATAAGCCTCGCCATTGAACACCCGCACCGGCCGCAGCACCTCGATCGCCACCACGGGGGCGTCCTGCTCGGCAATGCCCGCGCAGTCGATCAGGAACACCCAGTCCTGCGAGGAGCCGTCCAGGACCGGCATCTCCGGTGCGTCGAGTTCGATGCCAGCGTTGTGAACGCCGCACCCGGCAAGCGCTGCCATGATGTGTTCGACCGTTCCGACCCGCACTCGATCGGGCTGCTCGGGTAGACCGAGCACCGTGCAAAGCCGGGTGTCGATCACATGGTCGTAGCGCGCCGGCACCTCGATACCGAGGTCGGTGCGCCGAATGACGACGCCGCTGTCCGGAGGGGCCGGACACAGCGTGAGGGTCACCTTGCGCCCGGTGTGCAAGCCGATGCCAACGCAGGAGATGGCGGCGGCGAGGGTGCGTTGTGGGCCGTAGCCATGCCCGGTCATCGTCGGACCGGTGGTGTCCAGGCGAAAATCGTCTGGCAGGCCATCCATACGCTCGGTCTTTCCTTGGGGCCGAGTGGGCCCATGCCATAAGAGGAAGCAGCCCGTGGCTGCCCGTCAAATGCAGCCTAAGCGGACCTCCCGGATCGACGCCAGTCAATGATTATTGCCATGCGTTACAGAGCAAGATGCTGATTTTACAGCAAACTTCAGCCCAGACTCAGTAACCGGCAGCGCATCGGACCCGGCCGGGAACGACCGCTCGAAGGCCAGGGCTCCGCCCTGGACCCCGCAAAGGGCCGAGAGGCCCGCGGGTGCCATTCTGTTTGGAGGGGAGTTGAGATAGCCGGGTCCAGGGGTCGCTCGACCCGTCGCGCGAAGGCGCGCGCCGGACCTGGCGGGGGTCCAGGGGGCAGCGCCCCCTGGCCTTCAGGACGATTGGCGGCGCAGGAAGGCGGGAATGTCGATGCCGATTTCCTCGCCGGCGGCCGGCCGCACTTTGGCCGTGATCGGTGGCTCGGCGGGGGCCTCGTGCAGCGTGGGCTCAGCGGTCCGGTTGGCTGGCGTCGAGGGCAGGCTGCCGCGGATCGCGCCGGTCACGATGCTGAACAGGCTCCGCCGCGGCGGCTGCGACGCCGCCTCGGCCGGCCGCGCCGCACGCGGGAAGGACTGGGCGGGGGCACGCACCGAGGGGGCGGTCTCCGCAAGCGGCTCGGGCGGGCTGATGGTCGAGCTGAAGTCCTCCGGCTGAATCGGCATGGCCCCGGGGGCGGGGGCGGACGGCACCAGGTGCGGCATCGGGGCCGGGCGCGCGACCTGCGGCCGCGGCTGAGGGGCCGCACCGGCGGGCGAGGGCCGAAGCCCGACCGGCGGGGCGGCGATGACGCCCAGCGAGGCGCCATTGGCGCCAGCGGCCGGTGCCGCCGCACCACCATCCACCGCCACCAGCTTGGGGCGCTCCTCGCTGCGGCTCAGTGGCGTATCGATGCCGGTCGCCACCACGGAGACCCGGATCTTGCCGTTCAGCGTCTCGTCGATCGCCGAGCCGAACAGGATGTTGGCCTCCTCGTCCACTTCCTCGCGGATGCGGTTGGCCGCCTGGTCCACTTCGAACAGCGTCATGTCGTCGCCGCCGGTGATGTTGATCAGGAGGCCACGCGCGCCGGCCATGCTGGTGTCTTCCAGCAGCGGATTGCTGATCGCCGCCTCGGCGGCGCGGATCGCGCGGTTGTCGCCGTCCGCCTCGCCGGTGCCCATCATCGCCTTGCCCATTTCCGCCATCACCGTGCGGATGTCGGCGAAGTCGAGGTTGACCAGCCCGGGGGCCACCATCAGGTCGGTCACTCCGCGGACGCCCATGTAAAGGACGTTGTCCGCCATCTTGAAGGCGTCGCGCCAGCTGGTGCGCTCGTTGGCCAGGCGGAACAGGTTCTGGTTGGGGATCACGATCAGCGTATCGACGAACTGCTGCAGCTCGACGATGCCCTCGTCGGCGGCGCGGGCGCGGCGGATGCCCTCGAAGGTGAATGGCTTGGTCACCACGCCGACGGTGAGGATGTTCTTTTCGCGGGCCATGCGCGCGATCACCGGGGCCGCGCCGGTGCCGGTGCCGCCGCCCATGCCGGCGGTGATGAACACCATGTGGGTACCCTCGAGGTGGCGATACAGCTCGTCCGCCGCCTCCTCGGCCGCCGCGCGCCCGATCTCCGGCTTCGCCCCGGCGCCCAGGCCCTGGGTGATGTGCGGGCCAAGCTGGATGCGGCGCGTCGCCTTCGAATGCAGCAACTGCTGGGCATCGGTGTTGGCGACGACGAACTCGACGCCCTGCAGGTCCATCGCGATCATGTTGTCGACGGCATTGGTGCCGCCGCCGCCCACGCCGATGACCGTGATGCGCGGAGAGAAGTCGGTGTGAAGGGGCTGCGGGATGGTCAGGTTCAGGGTCATGGCTCGTCTCCCCCCGAGAGGGTTCGTTTGTAGGAGGCGTTTCCGATTCGCGTCTGCATCACACGCGATCACGGAGAAAATTTATCAACCGATGCAGCAAGCCGCGGGGACGCTCGGCGTCGGGGTCGATGTCCGGCAGCGTGCGGCCTTCGCCCCCGGCCCAGGCCAGCAGCCCGACGGCGGTCGCGAACGCCGGGCCGCAGGCGGAATCCGGCAAATCCCTGAGCGCCACCGGCTTGCCCGGCCGCACCGTGCGGCCAAGGATGCGGGTGGCCATCTCGCGGGCGCCGTTGAGCTGGCTGGCGCCGCCGGTCAGCACCATGCGGGTGCCGGCGATGCGTCCGAGCCCGCTGCCGTCGAGCTGCTCTTTCACCTTTTCGAAGGTCTCTTCCAGCCGCGGGCGGATGATGTTCACCACCATGCTGCGCGGCACCTTGGCGATCTGGTGCTCTTCCTCGCCCACCAGCGGCACCGGCAGCATTTCTCGCTCGTCATCCGGGCTCGCCTGCGCGCTGCCGTAGAGCGTCTTCAGCCGCTCGGCGTGCGCCACCGGCGTGGACAGGATGCGCGCGATGTCGTTGGTGACGTGCACGCCGCCGATCGGCAGTTGCGCGGTGTGCAGCAGCTGGCCTTCGGCGAACACCGCCATCCCGGTAGTGCCGCCGCCCATGTCGAGCACGGTGGCGCCGAGCTGCTTCTCGTCCTCCACCAGGGTCGCCAGGCCGGCGGCCATCGGCGCGGAGACCAGCTCGGCGATGTCGAGGTCGCAGCGCGCCATCACCGCGCCGAGCGTCCTGAGCGCGGTCGATACCGCATCGACGACATGCAGGCGTGCGGTGAGGGTTTCGCAATGCAGCCCGCGCGGATCGATCACCCCCTGGGTGTCGTCGGCGGAGAAGCTCAGCGGCAGCGCGTGGATGATTTCGCGGCTTTCGCTGGCGGCGCGGGCGCGGCCTTCCTGCAGCACGCGCCGGATATCCTGCTCCACCACCGCGCGGCCGCCGACCGGCCACTGCACGTTGAACAGTCGGCTCTCGGGCTGGCCGCAGGAAAGATTCACCGTGACATGGTGCAGCCGCGTGCCGGCCATCTCCTCGGCCTGGCCGACCGCGGCGCGGATCGCGCGCTCTGCCTCCTCGATGTCGGTGACGCCGCCGGCGCGCACGCCGCGGCCCTTCTGCCAGCCGAAGCCGAGCACGCGCTGGCTGAAATCGGATTCCATCCGACCGATGATGCAGACGATCTTGGTGGTGCCGATGTCGAGCACGCCGAAAGCGCCGGAGGGCCGCGACCGCGCCCGCGGCGGCGGGTCCATCGGTTCGATGTTTGGCGGCAGCACGCGACGCGGCATGTCGTTCATCTCCGCCTTCTCACGTCGGTTTGTGGCCTGCCTTCGGATCCTTGGGGTCGGCCTTGTCCGGCTGCGGCCGCACCACCAGGCGGTCGGGCAGACGCAGGTCGACGACTGCGAGCGGCCGGTCGAGCAGCGCGTAGGTCTTTTGCATCTCCGCGAGCCTGGCCAGCGCCGCGGCCTCGGCACCCTCGGGCAGCAGCACGTCGGCGCCGTTGTTCATCCTGAGGTTCCAGCGCCGCTCACCCACCCGCACCGCTGCCACCATGCGGCCCATGATGTCCGGCCAGGCGCCGAGCGCATCGATCAGCGCCGCCGCCGCCGCCGGTGCGCCGGGTCCGACCACCAGCGGCACTTGGTTGGCGAACGCGGCGACGTCGGAATCGGTGACCGTCTCGCCGTTGCGGTCGATCAGCACGAAGCGGCCCTGACTCTGCCACACCGCGAACGGCCGGCGTTCCTTGAGCTCGACCACGATGGTGCCGGGCAGGCGGCGCTCGACGGTGGCGCCGGCCACCCAGTTGATGGTCTCGATGCGCGCACGCGCGCCGGCGAGCGAAACGCCCAGAATCGGGTCGCCGGGGCGCACGCCGAGGGCGGCGCGCAGCAGCGGCTCCGGCGTCTTCTGCCGGCCTTCCAGCACCACGTCCTCGACGACCAGCCCGAGCCGCGCCGTCGCCGCCAGCAGCCGCTCGCGAAAACTGGCGCCCTGGCCCACGATCTGCACCGCGGCGTAGCCGGCCAGCCCGACGCCGAGCAGGGCGGCGAGTGCCGCCGCGGGCTTGCCGAGCCCGCGCAGCCGCTTGCGCAGCAGGCGCCCGCGGCCCGGCCGGTCCGGTATGCGGGGGGCAGGCAGGGCGCGCGGGGCGGGGCTCAGGCGCGGCATGCGGCGTGCTCCACCATCCAGGCGCACAGGCGGACGAAATCGATGCCCAGCAGCGCGGCCTGCTCCGGCAGCAGCGAGGTCGGGGTCAGCCCGGGCTGGGTGTTGATTTCCAGCAGCACCAGGCGGCCCGGCTCGCCGGCGGTGTCGTCGTAGCGGAAGTCGGCGCGCGCCGCGCCGCTGCAGCCGAGCGCACGATAGGCGCCGAGTGCTGTCGCCAGCGCCCGCTCGGTGGCCTCGGGATGGATCCTGGCCGGCACCACGTGGTCCGAGCCGCCGTTCGCGTACTTCGATTCGTAGTCATAGAAGACGTTGGCGCGGGCGATGATTTCGGTGACCGCGAGCGCGCGTTCGCCCATCACGCCGACGGTGAGCTCGCGGCCCGGGATGAATTCCTCGACCAAGGCCCGGGCGCCGAAGCGCCAGCCCGCCACGATGCCGGCCCGGCGGTTGTCGGCGGCGCGCATAATCTCCACGCCGACCGAGGAACCCTCGTTCACCGGCTTGATCACATACGGCAGCGGCAGCGGGTCGCGCTCCGCCAGCGAGGCGACTTCCACCACCGAGCCCGCGGCCACCGGCAGGCCGGCGGCGGCGAACACCGCCTTCGCGGCCGCCTTGTCCATCGCCAGCGCCGAGGCGCGAACGCCGGAATGGGTGTAGGGGATATTCAGCAAGTCCAGCACGCCCTGGATGGTACCGTCCTCGCCGAAGCGTCCGTGCAGGGCGTTGAACACCGCATCCGGCCGCGGATCGAGCGCGTCGATCACCGCCTTGAGGTCGTTGCCCACCTCGATCGGCACCACCTCGTATCCGCCCGTGCGCAGCGCCACGATCACCTGCGCCCCGGAGGCCAGCGACACCTCCCGCTCGACCGACATCCCACCGTAGAGGACGGCAACCCGCGTCATTGCGCCCGCTCTCCCGGCAACGGCACGCCGAGGCGGCGGATCTCCCACTCCAGCTCGACGCCGCTCGCCTCCCGCACGCGCCGGCGGACCTCCTCGCCCAGCCCCTCGATGTCGGCCGCGGTGGCGCCGCCGGTGTTGATCAGGAAGTTGCAGTGCTTCTCGGAGACCTGCGCGGCGCCCCGCGAGAGCCCGCGGCAGCCGGCCGCCTCGATCAGCTCCCAGGCGGTCATGTCGGGCGGATTGCGGAAGGTCGAGCCGCCGGTGCGCGAGCGGACCGGCTGCGAGGACGCCCGGCTGGCCCGGATCTCGGCGATGCGGGCGGCAATCGCCGCCGGCTCGCCGGGGGTGCCGCGGAAGCGCGCCCGCACCACCACGCCGCCCGGCGGCAGCGACGACGAGCGGTAGCGGAAGCCGAGCGCCGGCGCCTCGCAGCGCACCAACTCGCCCGAGCGGGTGACGAGCTCCGCCCAGTCCAGGCACTGCGACACGTCGGCGCCGTAGCAGCCGGCGTTCATCGCCACTGCCCCGCCCACCGTGCCGGGGATGCCGCAGAGGAATTCGAGGCCCGCGAGCCCGGCCGCGGCGGCGTGCTCGGCCAACGTCCCGTCCAACACCGCCGCGCCCGCGACGATGCCCCCCGCGTCCACCGAAATCCCGGCGAAGCCGCGGGTGAGCTTCACCACCACGCCGGGAATGCCGCCGTCGCGCACGATCAGGTTGGAGGCGGCGCCGATCACCATCACCGGCACCTCCAGCGGCAGGGCGGCGAGGAAGCCGGCCAGGTCCCCGGCGTCGGCCGGCTTCACCAGCACCTCGGCGGGACCGCCGACGCGAAACCAGGTCTGCGGCGCCAGCGCCACGTGGCTCTGCACCCGCCCGCTGAGCGGCGGCAGCCGGGCGGCCAATGTGTTGCTGTCCGTCATGGCGATCCCGTGCGCTTGGTTGCGGCCTGCAAGGCGGTGAGCTGGTCGGGCAGGGCGGCGGCCCACTGGGTGATGTTGCCGGCGCCGAGGCACACCACGAAGTCACCCGGTTTGGCGATGGCGTGCACCATCTCCGCCAGGTGCTCGGGCCCCGGCAGGGGCACCACGCTGCGGTGGCCGTGGGCGCGCAGCCCCTCCACCAGGGCATCGCGGTTCACCCCGGCGATCGGCGCCTCGCCCGCCGGATAGACGTCGGCCACGATCACCGTGCCGGCGTCGTTCATGCAGGTGCAGAAGCCTTCGAACAGCGAATGCAGCCGGGTGAAGCGGTGCGGCTGCACGACCGCCACCACGTCGCGCGCGCCGGCCTGGCGCGCCGCCTTCAGCACCGCGGCGATCTCCACCGGATGGTGGCCGTAATCGTCCACCACGCTGATGCCGCCGGCCTCGCCGAGGCGGGTGAAGCGCCGCCGCACGCCGCGAAAGTCGGCGAAGGCGCTGCGCAGGGTGGCGTCGTCGATCTCCATCTCGGCGCCGATCGCCACCGCGGCGAGCGCGTTCTGCACGTTGTGGCTGCCCAGCATGGGCAGGCGGAACGGCCCCATGCGCCGCGACCGGTTGCGGGGCCGGTTGCTGACCGTGACCTCGAAGGTAGCGCCGAGCCGGTCGGTGATCACCTTTTCGGCGCGCACGTCCGCCTGCGGGGAGAAGCCGTAGGTGATGATGCGGCGCTCCGACAGGCGTGGGATCATCTGCTGCACCGCCGGGTGGTCGATGCACAGCACGGCGAAGCCATAGAACGGGACATTGCCGACGAAGTGCTCGAAGCCGGCGACCATCGCCTCCGGCGTGCCCCAGTGGTCGAGGTGCTCGGGGTCCATGTTGGTGACCACCGCGATCACCGCCGGCAGGCGCAGGAAGCTGCCGTCGCTCTCGTCCGCCTCCACCACCATCCAGTCGCCGGCGCCGAGCCGGGCGTTGGTGCCGTAGGCGTTGACGATGCCGCCGTTGATGACGGTGGGGTCGAGCCGCGCCGCCTCCAGGACCGCCGCCACCAGGCTGGTGGTGGTGGTCTTGCCGTGGGTGCCGCCGATCGCGATCGACCAGCGCAGCCGCATCAGCTCGGCCAGCATCTCGGCGCGCCGCACCAGCGGGATCAGCGCCGCGCGGGCCGCCTGCACCTCGGGGTTGTCCGGCCTGATCGCGGTGGACACCACCGCCACCTGGGCGTTGCCGAGGTTTTCCGCGGCGTGGCCGACGCGCACCGGGATGCCGGCCTGGCGCAGCCGCTTCACGTTGGCGTTCTCGGCGATGTCGCTGCCCTGCACGGAGTAGCCGAGGTTGTGCAGCACCTCGGCGATGCCGGACATGCCGATGCCGCCGATGCCGATGAAATGGATGGTGCCGATGGACAGCGGCAGGGCTCTCATGCCTTTACCCCCTCGGCCATCGCGCGCTCGATGAGATCGGCCAGCCGGGCGGCCGCATCGGCGATGCCGCAGCGCCCGGCCGCGCTGGCGGCGGCGGTGAGCGTCGCGGGCGAAGCGGCCAGCGCGGCGATCCGCTCCGCCAGCGCCTCGGGCGTGAACAGGGGCTGGCGCACCATCCACGCACCCCCCGCCTCCACCAGAGTGGCGGCGTTCGCCGCCTGGTCGTCGTCGATGGCGATCGGCAGCGGCACCAGGATGGCCGGCCGGCCGACCACCGCCAGCTCGGCCACGGTCGAGCCGCCGCTGCGGGCGATCACCAGGTGCGTGCGCGCCAGCAGGCCGGCCACGTCGGTGAAAAAGCTGGCAAGTTCGGCCCGTATGCCGGCCTCCGCATAGGCCGCGCGCACGCGCTCGAGATCCTCGGCGCGGCATTGCTGGGTCACCGCGAGACGCTGCCCCAACCCGGCGGGCAGCCGCGCCAGCGCGGCCGGCACCACGTCGCTGAACACCCGCGCGCCAAGCGAGCCGCCCAGCACCAGCAGCCTGAATTCCATCGCGGGCGGCTCGTAGGGGCTGCCGGCGACCCTGAGCAGCGCCGGCCGCACCGGGTTGCCGGTCAGGACGGTGGGCACCCCCTTGGGCAGGCGGCGGGTGGCGGCATGGCTCAGCGCCAGCGTGTCGGCGATGCGGGCGAGCAGCCGGTTGGCGCGCCCCAGCACCGCGTTCTGGTCGTGCACCACCAGACGCGGCCGATGCCGCACCAGCCGCCCGGCGAGCACCGGCGCCACCGCCGGGTAGCCGCCGAAGCCGACCACCACGGCCGCATCGAGCGTGGCGAGCAGGCGGCGCGCCTTGAGGGTCGCCCTGGCCAGCGCCAGCGCCGCGCCCAGCGCGTGCAGCGCACCGCGGCCGAACACGCCGTGGCCGGGCAGCAGGAAGCGCTCCTGCCCCTCGAAGACAGGCGATTTCAGGCCGCCCGAGCGGGCGTCGGTCATCAGCACGACCCGCCGGCCGCGCTGCTGCAGCTCGTCGGCCAGCGCCTCGGCGGGGAAGAAGTGCCCGCCGGTGCCGCCGGCGGCGATCACGATCGGACGCACCGGCGGCCCCCTCACAGCAATTCCCCATGGTGCCGCTTGCGGGTCAGCGCCAGCAGCATGCCGATGCCGAGCGCCACCGCCAGCACCGAGGACCCACCGTAGCTGATGAACGGCAGGGTCATGCCCTTGGTCGGGATCAGGTGCAGTGTGGAGGCCATGTTGACGAACGCCTGCAGCCCGAAGCTCGCGAGCAGCCCGACCGCCGCGATGATCACGAACGGGTCCGCCTCGGCGAGCATCCGCAGCAGGCCGCGCAGCACGATGAAGGCGAACAGGCCGATGATGACCAGGCAGAGGATCAGGCCGAATTCCTCCCCCGCCACCGCGAACACGGTGTCGGCGTGGGCGTCCGGCAGCACGTCCTTCACCCGGCCCTCGCCGGGGCCGCGGCCGAGCAGCCCGCCGTTGCCGAACGCCTCCAGCGCCCGCTCGACCTGGTAGTTGTCGCCCTGCGAGGGGTCGAGGAAGCGAGCCACCCGGCTCTGCACGTGCGGGAACATGGTGTAGGCGGCCACCGCCAGCCCGCCCAGGCCGGCCAGCCCCAACCCGACGTACCTCAGCTTCAGCCCGGACACGTAGAGCTGCACGAAGAACACGGCGGAGATCACCGCCAGCATGCCGACGTCGGGCTGCGACTTCAGCAGCAGCACGATCACGCC
>Ga0326727_10014282_pt1 | contig 17355 bp, 19 predicted proteins | sample MB2enrmetagenome_FD_207643 | JGI IMG/M metagenome (GOLD analysis project Ga0326727, IMG submission 207643) | Lab enriched peat soil microbial communities from McLean, Ithaca, NY, United States - MB29MY | ecosystem: Environmental > Terrestrial > Soil > Wetlands > Peat | place: USA: New York...
TGCAAGGCCGCTTGCGGGTTGCCCGCTGCATCCGCCGAATAAAGCGGCATCATACCGAACGTCGCCGGATTACCTTCCAAGACATCGCCCGCCAAATATTCGGTATAGCCCGGAGACCACGGCATTGGATTTGTCTCGTCAAACAAACTGGCGGGCGGGTTCGTCTGGCGGTAGCCTTGCGGCGTCAATTCTTCATCAATGCTCCAAGCATAGATCGAGCTATCCGTCGAATGAAAGTCAATTTCAATTTTCAGTGCAACGCCGTCGCCTTCATGGGAGCCATCAGAAACGAACCGGACGGCATCCACTTCAACTAACTTGTTCGTCCAGTCGCCGGAGCCGTTGTCCAGGTAGCCGCAAGTCAAAGCCAGCAAGTCAAGCGGTGCAATGCTGTAGCAAGACATGTCGAGCGTGACCGTACCGGAACCCATTTGACCGGAACGCAATGTGTTGGTATCGAAATTAGCATTACCGCCTCGACGCCGCATAAGCTCCATTTTCATCAAGCGCTGAACGCCAGCGGATGTGATAGTAAATGGAAATTGCAAGTCCAACCAACGACGTTCACCGTCAATGTAGACGTTGATATCGTCGGAGCCGGTCGGCGGAATGTACAAGTGTACGTTGTCTTGTGCGTAATACGGAGCGTCGGTTGACTGCCACTTATTATCAGGACTGATCATGGTGGCCCGGACGCCGTTATAAAGGTCTTTCACCGAGACGATTGGACGCCATGTGATCGGCCCTACCGCATGTTGTTCGAGGTCGATAGTCTGACTAGCCGTCAATGTTCCAGGAGCATAGCCCGGTTGAATGACATAGCCGCCTTGAACGTAAGTGATGCGACCGGCACAAGCGGTCAACATATTCTGTAATATTTCGCCTCTGGATTTATCCAAGGTGAAGCGGCCATTCAAGGCATAACGGGCTTCAGTACCGCTGGCATAGCTTCCGTAAGCCGGAGCGAATTTTGCGGTCACAGTTTCGGCACACACATTCTTGGCGTCGATCAACGGCTGAATTGGAATATCGCCCCAAGGAATCGCCGTCCAAGTTGCATCCGTACCGGGCGTGCTGGTCGTCGAAAGTTGATTGACTTGATAAAAACCTCTAGCCGAGCCGACGCCATCCGGGACGTTGTAGAGTACGGTTTGGCCGGTGTTGTAGCTCCACTCTGCCGACCAATAAGATGGGAAGGTGTCGCTGCAATAACTGACCGGCGTCCAATAGGTGGTATCGGTCGGTAATGTTCCTGCCGGTGTGCTCAACGGCGCTACTTCATAATTCTGGTTATCCAGTTGAGTCATCATTCCGGTGTAGTAAGTGCCCGCTGTCCAGACCGGGCCAGGACCGTAATTGAGCTTGTAACCCCAAGTCTGATTACTGAGGTAGTCGGCAATGCAAAGGGCGGCATTTTCGGAATATCCTCGTCCGCCCGTGCTTGGGTCATAGATGTCGTACTTGCCCCTGATAAGCCAGGAGGTCGCCGGGATTCCTTGCGGAAACAAATTGCTTGAATATTGTAGTCGTGTGAAGGCACAAGTTTTGCCTACAAGACTGGAATTGCATGGCCCAGCCGGGTCCGTATTCCATGGGTTTGGCTGAGACGCCGTAAAGATTTTGGCAATCGCATTGAAGATTGCTACCGCCGCCGTACCTACCGCACCAAAGATAGCGCCCCAAAGAAGATTAATGCCGGTCGGGTTCGCTGGACCTTCAGACAACGGCGTAACGGTTTGTCCCGTGCCTTGCCATGGCGTTCCTTGGATCATGCCATGGAAGGTCTGTCCAAGTTGCTGGTTGCCCATCATGTACTCGACATAGATGTTGGTGCCCCAATTGCCGAATATCGGAGTCGTCGTTCCGGTATTGCCGGAGCCGCTGGTAGCCGTACCCGGAACGCCGCCGCACAGGTACGTAAAAATCAAAGTGCTGGGATCGGCCTGTGCCAAAATCTCAGCGATTTGGAACGTCCCGTTATAGGTGTTGTCGTTGACGCTGCCGAATCCCGAAGTGGTGATCGCCTGGACATTATTGATGACCACTTGGTCGCCCGCCTGAAGCCAAGGGATATTGGTATTGCAGGATACGGTGACAATGCCGTTTACGTCACGAGTAATGGAGATATTGCCGGTCGTCTTGATGGTTGGTGATTCCGACGTACCGCTGCCAGTAACAGGCGGATACCCAATCTCTCTCAGAATGCTTGATGTGCCGCCGCCTGGAATCGTGATAGTTTGTGTTTCAAGTAAGGCGGGCGGTATCGGAACTTGAGTGCTATTGATCTGAACACGCTGGTTCTCAATCAGGAACTCATCTACTGACAGGCACGGATGGCAAGCCAGGACGGTGACCTGATCCAACATTTGATTGTCCTGACCCCAAGCATGGGCATAGCAAGGAACGCCGCCCACTCTGGCACGCCCGTAGATGACCTCGTAAGGCTCGTCAGGGCCACGATGCGTAGTCGCAAAGCTGTTCAGCGGGTCATGGCTCATCATCGTGCCAATGCCGCCTAAGACCTGTCCAGCGCCCATCATGACGAGCATCGGGTTTGCGGTCAGAATGCCCGCTGCCACTTCCATGCCGCCCATCAGGGCCGAAAAGAAACCTTGTGATGCGGCCATTACAGTCCAATCCCCCGACTTGCGGCAGCGGGACTGCCCCATTGCAAAGTCATTTCTTGTATGGCGTTCATCCAAATCAGACCAAGATCGCCCGGAGTCTCCAATTGCTGTTGCTGATTGGTATAACGAAGCTCTACCGGCACGTTCATTTCGATAAGCCGGGACTCGCAAGCAATGGAAAGAGTGACTTGTTTGGAGTCAACTACGATGGTGGGTTGGTCAAGCCGACCTTCCCAGACAGTTGCCGGTGAGTCAATCAGATTTCCTGAACCGTCGTACAGACCCAAATAAATGGTGACCGCCGAACCCAAAAGATAGTTGTTCAAAACGTTGTTGATCATGGCCGGATTCAGGCCCGAGATATGAAGCGTAATTCCTCTGGCTTTGACATCGGTTCCTTCTTCGGCTGTAGACATGCCGAGTAGGTCGCCCAAGCCGGTCCAGGTGATGCCGTTCCAAGTGGTATTTCCAATTCCCGACCAAATGTTTACGTCGCCGTCTGCAAAGGTCATAGAACAGAACATGACCGGATAAAGCACTGGTGCGGCTAGGGCCGTTAGCATGTCTGATGAAATTGAACGAGGCATTAAATTACTACGACCTCCGTAGCTTCAAAAACAAAGAAGTACGTCCTCCCGGTCTTGATGCTCCATTTGGCGGTCGGAGTTTTCATGCGCCAATATTTTGGAATGACAAAGACGGAAGTAGTATCTAAAGGCGTCCCAAGAGCAGTATCAATAGTTGCGGTTTGGGTTCCGCCGACATAGCCGGTGATGTTAGCCGTCTGTCCCGCTCCGGTTCCGCTGGCTATCGAGATACTTTGACCGTCGTAGATATCGTCGGTCGTGCTGACACCATATGAATTCAGGACAATCGAAGTGCCGGAGCCGCTTACTACAAAGCCAGTGCTGATTGTTAATTCGTACGGAAAATAGGCACAGACTTGTGGAGTGAATGAAAAGACGTTTGCGGTTCCATCTAGCGCATCGAAGAACCCAAGCCATGCAGCGGCGTCGGTTTGAACCATGGGCGGCAATGAAACGCTGATCTCTTTGTATTCAACTTGCCAGTCATATTGCTGCGTCTGGTGCGTGAATGGATTGACCGCTTGCGCAACTAACCGGGTATTGGAAATTTCAAGTGAACTTGGAACCGTCGCCGGGATTGAAACAACAGGGAAATTGAAATAAGTGCTCACCCATGTATTTATGGAAGGCGATATCAATCGCAAAAGCGATATCGGCTTTTGCGGATACCAGTTGACATTTGAATTTGTCAATAGTACTTGTTCTTGGCTAGTTGTGATACAATACTGGACTTTGTTTGTGCGGCAGCGGTAGGATGAAGGTAATAGTTAGGAGAACAACATGAACGTTTTCTCGGATGTTTTCAAAGAGACATTTAGAATCCACAATTTGAAACCGCAAGAAGTCGAAGCGCCTGTCAGGGAAGAAGTGAGCGATGCCAAGTACATTGCTGACAGAGCGTCTCAGGATGCCAATAGAATCATCAGACACATCTGGACCGTCTGTATTGTCATGCCGCTGGTTATCGGTATCCTTTACGAGTTGGTGAAGACCGCATGAAAGCGGACGTTTGCCGGTGAAGGTGCAAGGTCGCCAATGTGCTGTGGTGTCGGAGGGAATCTCTGGACAGTACGTAAGGTGCTTCTGAATCACACATTGACGGCCTTGCAGCTTCAAGACGTTGTGGCTGTGGTGCTAGAGGGAATCTCTAGCTAAGGCGTGGTAGCCTGCATGAATCACCACACGTCTTGAATTCTACTTGCCTCTATGTTGCGGCGTCCGAATTCGTTCTTGTGCGGCGGTATGTTGGGAATTGACCACGGCTGCGTTATGCGCCGCCATGATGGACCGTTCGATCCGATGATAGGCTCCCAATTCCGCATTAGGTGCGTTGATGTTGTAATTTACAACGTGGTCGCCGCCGCCGATCTGATCCATGGGCGTGATGTGCCCGGATACAGCCGAAGAAAAGACTTCCGGCTTGCGGTTCAGTCCAATCAAGTAATTTTTGCCCGGTGAAACATCTCCGCCAGAGTCCATAATTGGCGCATCCGCTGCCATCGGAGTGAATGTACTGGTAACCGATTCACCGGCTCCAGCAGCCGCACCACCACCACCACTTCCACCGCCCATATTGCCCAGAATGCCGCCGAATGCGTTAGCAAGCCAACTGACGGGCTTAGACCAGTTGGCACCGCCGCCAGCCGCACCACCACCGCCGCCGCTGCCTGGAGTGGCTGTCGGGCCTGTCTGTCCTGACTGGCTAGGGTTGGTGACAACGACCGGCAACGGCTCCTTGTACAATCTCATTACGTTTTGCATGGCCTGATCTTGCGTCGTAGGCTTCTTTGGAAACAGAAGGCTCAGTCCCTTTTCGATTTCGAGCTTGATGGACTGCTTGAGCATGTTTTCGCCAATGGACTTGAACTCCTTAGCCCATGCGGTTTTTTGGCCGGTCATCGCCTTCATGAGATTGTCGGAGGTTTCGTCGATTGCTGAGTCCAGACCTTCTTCCAAAATCTTGCCGGGTTTAGCGGCGTCATTCGTAGCCTTATTGATGAACTCGTCCCAACCATCTTTGAGACTTTCATTTTGTTGGGCCTGTGCTTGGGCAATCTGAATTACGGTTTGACGCCGCTTTTCATCAATGTCCAAAATCGCCTTATCAACCTTCAGGGCATCCTCGCCCATCTTGACATAATTGCCCGCCAAGTAGTCCAACGCTACCTCAGTCTGTAGGGCCTTCAATTTCGTCTGTAATTGTTCGACTTCCGAAGCACCAATTTGTCTGATGTAGGTTAGTTCGTCCTGATAACTGTGAACTCGCTGGGACGCATAGACAATCTCTAGCGCTTGCCGGTTTGCGACATTTTTGCCAAAGTCCGATTGCTCCTTAGATTTGACCTGGATGTCAGCAAGCTTCTGGCTCAGTTCTAGCTGCTTTTTCTGTTCTTCAGTAATCTCCTTTTGAACGCCCAATATCGCCTTGAGAATTTCTTCTCTGATTTGTTGTAGCTTGCTGTCGTCAGTAAGTCCAGGAGCGCCCGCTTGCAAAACGGTAAGTGCAGCGGCTTCGGGACGCCCGCCAGGATAGGTGTTAGCAGTCTTAGCCGCTTGTACACGGTCCATCAGGTCTTTGTAGATGGATTCCTGATTTTGCTGGTAGTCCGAAGCAGCGGTCTGCGCATCTCTCTTGCGAATCTCAGAGTCATATCCGAAGATTTTCTCATTGATCTTTCGGGCTTCATCCGCTCCGGCACCACCGATGTCTTTGATGTACGACAACTTGAGTGTCCAAAATCTCTTGTCATCTTCAAGCGACCGAGCTTGCAGACCTTCATAAAGTTTGAACCCTTCCTCCCAACCCTGTAGTTGTTTCTCGGCGGCTTTCTTGGCTTCTTCAAGCGCATTCCGACCAAGTTCATCGTCACCTTTCTTGATGTTAAGATCGGCGTTCTTTACGATGTCCTTTGCATGTGCGGCAGTTTGCTCAAAGGCTCTCTGTGCTGCCTCAAGGGTTTCAATACGTTCTTGTTGATTGGGATCGCCCGGAATCGTCTGCATTCCGTACTGTTGCGGGCCGACTTGACCTCTGTATCTTGGGATCGGGCGGAGTTCTTCATGCTCACCAAGTTTCTTGTAGGCGTCCGTGATAGCATCGCTGAAACGATTGTTAACCTTGATAACCTCGTCGTCTATTGCTTTGAGCGCTCTTTTAATCGCCTTCTGAGCGGAATCTTCTGGTTTTTGTTTGGTGATGTTGCCGATACTAACTTCTTGGTCGATACGTGCCGGAAGATAATCTACAATGTCGTCTATCGTCTTTCGTTTGCCGCCCATGCCGGTCTTGCCGCCGATGTATTCCCGGAGTTCAGGATCGTCAATTTGACCGAAGAGCTTGTCCAACCAACCCGGTGCGTGCTCTTTCATGAGCTTGTAGATACTGTCAATATCCTTATCCAGTGCTTGGCCTAACTTAGCGGCTTCTACACGAGCTTCAGCTAGGGCAATCTGCAAGCCGTTCTGATGTTTCCCTTCTAGTTTGTTGATCTCTTGTTCTAACTTTGCATTGGTGAGTTCCAATTCTACATTGGTCAACGCCAGTCCGCTATTGAGTTCCCGCCACGCTCCGGCATTCTTTTCCGCACTGTCCCTTAGATTCGTGAAAAATTCATAGACCTTGGAGCCGACCTCGGTCAACATAGCTCCCAGTGCAATCGGGCCTACGAGACTGAAAGCGGCCTTCATCGCCGGTCCTAATTTGAGAGTTTCGACCAAGAAGACTTCAGCCGCCCTAGCATTGTTAAGGTGACCTTCTGCGATAACCTTCATACCAAGCGCTGCCGCCTTACTTTCAGAGATAGTATGTTCTTTCAGTCCGGTGATTTTCTTCTTGGCATCGTCCAGATTGAGATTCGCCGTGTTTCCACGAACATTGATTTGTACACCGGGCATGTTATAACTCCACTGGCAGATTAGGTACTTCTGCGCTCACGATTTCACTTTCTTGAACCAACGCATTCATCAACGTCTCGTAATAGGCTTCGACCAGTTCGGGAGTAGCAGTTTCCAAACTAGGTTGAATGAATGGCCGAGCACGGACAAAGCCAGTTTCTTTGCCTTTGTGACTTACCTGTCTGTGTCCGTCTTCTATGAACTGGGCAATACGGTTTTGTTCTCCAAAGTCAACTTCCAAACAGTAACCGGAGCCGTCGTCAGCTTGGATGGTTTGAGATTGTAGGGCGGCTTTGAGATCGCCGGTAGAACCAATGGGTATCCTTGGCTCTAAAGTCGCAAGGACAGGCCCGGAAGCCGCTTGCAAGGCTTTCCTGCCAGCTTCACCACGGATAATCGCAGGGAGCTTGTCCAGTTCCGCAAACGTCTCTTCTATGCCTTCAATCTCAAATGTGATTTCCATGGTCAGTATTTATCGAAAGTTGACAGGTTGCGCTTAGATGCGACAATGTTGTTGAGCATTCGGAGAAAGGGGAATTGAGAGCACTTATAGACTTAGCAGGGAAGACATTTGGTTGTTGGACAGTTATCAAACGAGACGAAACTTACAGCCGGTTACACAACAGCAACACCTATTGGGAGTGCCTATGCAACAAATGCGGTCGGACGTTGCCAATTTTTAGTTGTAATCTAAGAAACGGCAAGACAACGCAATGTAGGTGGTGTAAGATCGACCACGACAGACTACGACCATATGAATCACTGTTCAACAATCTATCATGTAAGGCAGAGGTTACTATTACATACGAACAGTTTGTGTCTATCATTGTTTCGAGTGAGAATAGGTGCCACTATTGTCACGCCGATGTGACGTTTGCTATGTACAATACAAAAGCAAATGGCCAAGCCACTAACCTTGACCGTAAAGATAGTTCAAGCGGATACAGCGCCGCAAATGTGGTCGTATGCTGTTGGAGATGTAACGAAGCCAAAAGCAACACATTTACATATCAAGAATGGTATGGGATGACCACCTACTTTAGAAATCAAATGGGTTGACTATGAAAGTTTGCGCCCTTTACCTCTTTCATTTACCTGCATCATAGAACCAAAGATCGCCTCCACTTGAGCCGCTAATTTCTGGTGGTGTTTCTTGGAACAGACATCAATGTCCTTGGTTCTCTTCTTGCCATGGCCAAAGTTTTCGGACGGCATGAAACTTTCAATACCCACAGCTTCTTTAGGTCTGGCGTACCCGAAATTGACGATGCTGGAACACACTTGGGCCAACATCAATTCATCACGCCTGATTTTCCATTCGTCATGCTGGACGCAAAGGTCAAATTGCCTTGGCGTCATCGCCAGGAACTCTTCGTAGGTCAGGCCGAGTGAGTTTGCTCTAGCTCTGACGTGCTGCCAGAGTTCTCGGTTGGTGAGTTCGGTTTTCCCAGAACGATGCCTAGCTCTACTCTTTTTTTTTCTGGCATTGAAATTACAAAGGCCGCATTGACTGCCTGATTGAGTTCTGCAAAGGTGTCTAGGCGGATGAGCGCTCCGGCGTCGTCAATGGTCATCTCCGGGTGAGCTTTGCGAAGGGATGCATACAGAATGCCCCGCAATTGGACGGCTGTCATGGACTCCCGATTCGTCAGGAAAGCCCACATTCCGGTCAGTAAATTGGTTTTGGTGATCGCTTCGGCTTCTGCAAGCGCATTGAAGTCAAAAAGCAGTTTGTAAGTTTTGTCGTCAACTTGGACTTGAACAAATTCCAAGGACGGATCAAGTGGTGTATCTCGAACAGATTTCATGAAAGGATTTAGCACTGCGAATAAGTTCGGCAAGCCTCACTGCCGATATCACTGCGAACGACAGTGAGCATAACTGAGCTTGTGGAAATGGAAAAAGCCCGCCGCCGAATGTCGGGACGGGCCTTGATCTTTCAATTGATATTGTTTGCTTAAAAAGACAGAAAGCGTCTTTTGCTTTCTTAGCTACCGCTGGTGAGTACGATTGGGCCAGAAATCTTCAGACCAATTTTCACAGTCAAACCATCGTTCGGCGCTACCTTTGGCAAAGACTCGTACTCTTCGACAATCGCCAAAAACGTATAGGTCTTGGAGTTCGGCAGAACCGCCTGATAGAAAAGGGTCGTATGACCGTCAAAACTCGCTTTCACGGCAAGCTGACCGGCGTCCGCCGCCAAGTAGTTGCATTCCAGGTCGAGCTTTCCAGAACTTGGAATGACGCAAATCCATTCTTCGTAGGTGCTTGACAAATTCGTGGCGTCCCAAGTCTTATTGACGGCTCCACTTTGGGTAATGCTGCGTACCTCCGCAATGGGCGTATAAGTCGGAGTGCCAGTGCCGGTACTGCCGACGCTAACAGTAGTTGCTAGGCCGCTAATTGCGGCGGTGCCTTCATATGGCATTGATAATTTCCTCTGTGGCACAACCATCAATGGGTGCCGCAAAGTATTTATCACTGCGAATAAGTTCGGCAAGCCTTACTGCCGATAGCTTTGACTATCCAGCGAACAGCTTGCTGGAGCTTATCCAGCGACGGACGCCGGAGCTTAGAAACTTACCAAGTAAAATGGAATTTCCAACATGCTGAATGAAATTTCGACGTGGGTGGTGCTTTCGCCTCTTACCGGCTTGATCTCTGTTACGTCTGGCGGGTCAAGATTAGTCAAAATCGTTCTTCCCAGCCAACTTGCGCCGCCAGGAGGAACAGAATTGAGTAAGTTTGTCAGTGTAGTAAAGTATCCAGGGTCTTCCGGCGAATCGTCGTTGAGTCCAGGGCCAATCAGGACGAGTTTGAAGCGATGCTGCCATCTCGGAGAACTTCCACGGTAGCCAATATCAGTTCCCATCCAAGCTACAATAATGGCGTTGCCGATTTGGGAATTTATGCACTCGTCCAATGACCGATAGTTCGGGCTTGTGTCACTGTAAGCAACAATGGACGGCGCTAGACCGGACAGTGCCGGAACCGACTGTAAGTCGGCTACCAAGGCATTCAAAATGTCAGATGGATTCAACATCAGTTTTACTTCTTATTTAGCAGTTAATGTGAAAGGGAAAGTTACAAGTTTGCCTGAATACCAGTTCAAAATTGTTTTTGTCAAGTAAGAGCCAAAAATATAGTTGTTGACCTATCTTCACAGTTAGGGTATAACGAACTTTGGCGCACCTATGGCTCAAACTTTAGAACAACGCCGAGAGTATCTTCAGGAGTATATGCAACGTCCTGGAGTGAAAGAGCGAACGCAACAGTATCAGCGGGAGTACCGCCGACAATATTGGCTTGATAACCATGATGCGCTCTTAGAGTACCGGCGAGAGTATCGGCAACGTCCTGAAGTAAAAGAGCGGCTGCGACGGTCTCACCACGAATATCGGAAGTTTCGGCAACATCCCGAAGTAAAAGAGCGGGAGCTACAGCGAATGCTGGAGTATCAGCGGGAGTATCGGCAACGTCCCGGAGTGAAAGAGCGTCTGCAACAACGAGACGCACAGTATTGGATGGTTTCCGAGCGAAGATTCTTGCAGTTAGTGAAAACCCGTCTTAAAGAGAGAGAAGAAAGGAACGATAATGAAAAGAAACTCCGTACCTGAACCCAAACCAGCCGTCACCGGCTGCGAAAGGACCATACGCCGCATCAAAGCGGGCATCAAAACCCGTGAACAAAACGACGAACTACTGGATTCCTGCATTCTGGACACTTTGGAAAGCCGGGATTTTCCAATGGCCAATTTCATTCTTAACTGTTATGACCGGAAAGCCAAGTCTTTGGGGGCGGCTTCAACTTATCCAGTGCCCGTCATGACAACGGCAGCGAAACGAAAAGAGGCTGTACAATAGCCTTACTCTCGATAACAAGGAATCGAATACAGCGGACTCTGCAATGGATCGGCGTCCGCTTCCAGGATAGTCCGGTCCAAAACTAACTGACTGAATTCCTTTTTGTATTCGTCCCGGTAAAATGATGCTTTTTCAAACGACAGATTATCGTTCCGGTCAGCCATGTCGAAAAAGATCAATGATAATTCCAAGAACGTCGCCGCCCGTTGAAGTTCGGAAAAGTCGGTCAAATCTTTGACGAAAACTTTGGACGTTCTCAAATCCCGTCGAAGTTGATCTTTAGCGGCCTGTCGTTTGCCGTCGTATGCGCTGGCTCCGGCTGGACCTCTGATGTTCATCGCAAGTTGCGGCATACGCCGCTCGAACTGCGTAAGATTGGCATCAGTTGTCAGAACGGCGTCATCCCATGAGGTTGTATCGTCGCTAGGCCAAATTGGAGTGTCAGGCATTGTTTTTCACCTTCCTTGTTTTCTTGGGAGTCGGAGCCGGAATCGGGTCTTCTTCTTCGGAGGGAACAGTTTCTTTTTCTTCAGCCGGAATTGCTGGCTCTTCGGGACCAAAACCAAGACAAGTCCATCCCAAGCTGAGATAGAGCATATGTTGCTCGTCAGGGCATGTTACGATTTGGTCACTTCCGGGCCGTCTAAAAGTACTTGGCATGAAAGTATTTATCGCTTTGGCGATTGTTATCGCTTTGGGCAGTGAGGCTTAAAATGAAAAAAGGAGAACCTTTCGATTCTCCTTCTTGTAATCTTCAAACTACGACTGGTTAGCTTAGTCGTAGATGAGGAAGCCTCTTCCAGGTGCCGTCACCGATGCGCCATACAGCATTTGCGCACGGAGATAGTCCGCACTGGAAAACGGATCATGCCAATGTTCCAGCGTGATACCGATGCCTCGATAATCTACGGAAACCATCGTGCCGGTAACGGCTACTTTGGATTCCTGCATCGGGCGGCAAGCAAGAGAAATTGCAGTCTTGTGGAATGCAAATCCGGCTTGGTGAGTGCCCTGGACGAGCGGCGATCCAAGATAGTTCATGCCGAATCGAGTACCAAGGTTCGTCAGTTGACCCGTAACCAAGTCAGGCGTGTTCAACGGACCTGATGTGGTGTACAGACCGAATGTGCTATGGAAAGCAGCTTCAGCCGTAGGACCAAGAGCCACGACTCTGTTGTCGTCAGGAATCGTCAATGCGGCGTCAAAAGCGGCCTTGATATTTGCTCCCAGCGGGCCTACGCCGGTCGGAGCAACGCCGGAGGTTCCAATAGCTGTTCCGGTAAACCCGGATGCCATCAGACCGGCAAGATAAGTCTCTACGTCGAGCGCCAAAGCGTTTGCGACGGGTTGTGCATACATCAGGGCAAGGTCAATTTCAGACATGCTCTGTGTACGGCTGTCGATTTTGATCGGCACGGTTTCACGCCACTGACTCAAGGTCACGTTGACGGTTGACGGGTCGGCTGCGTTGGAAGTGAATGTTCCACCAGCGTTCTGGACGGTCGGTGTTTCTGGTAAAATTACGGTAACTGTCTGGCCTTTTGTGGCGACGTAGTTTTCGTAATCTCGGTTGACGGATTGTGCCAACACAATTTTGTTGAAAAGTTGAAAGATCGCTTCTTTTGCGATCAACGTAAGAAATGGAACTGCCATATTTTTCCTCTGAAAACGGTTTGTCTTGGCGTTCCGGCTTTCTGTCGGGCGTCATGTCGCTTTGACTTGCGTGTCAACCTTTTACAGAGGGTTGTGAACTGTTCTCATGGCTATCACAGCGAACCTGTGAGCTTAGAAACCACGAGTGTTTTTCAAAATCTCAGGACGGGCTTTGGCGTATTCTGCCATGGACATGTTTGCAATATCCAAGCCGCCCATATTACTTGATAAAGCGCTTGCCGGTGTTCCTGATCCTGCCTTGCCGGTCGCCCGAACCAATTCAGGATTTCCTTTCAGCCAGCCGGAGACATGCTTGTCGAGCGGCGTCTCTACGTCCAGGCCGTTTTCGTCCTTGGAATAAACAACATACTTGCCTTCCGAATTGGCTTTGACCGCATCGTACAAGTGGACGGCATCTCTTGTAGGATTGACGGCGTTATGCTTCGTCAATTCGTCTACAATGGCCGACCGTTTAGCAGCGGTATGCGCCGCCGTGTCCTTTTCTGCGATCAACTTGTCACGCTTGGCAATTTCAGTCTTCAAAGCGTTGACTTCGGTCTTCCATTCCGGCTCTTTGGACGGCTCTTCTTTCTTCACAGGAGCATTGACTTTCAGTTTGTAACTTCCGTCGTCGCCCTTTTCGACAATTGATTCAATGATGGATTTAAGAGTCGCATTCTCTTCCTTCATCCCTCGCAACATTGCCGCCGTCTTGCCGAACTCTTCTTTTGTAAGATACGTCGGTGTCTCGGTTTTCTCTGGAGCCGCTGTAGGCCGGTCTAGTGGTACAACAATTTCATCTGCCATAATCTCTATGCGTTCAGGTTTGCTAAGTTCCTGTAACTCTTGCAAGTTTATTTATCACAGCGAACCTGTGAGCTTAGTTTGCGCCGCTGAACTTATCTGGAAGTTCGGTCGGATCAACAGCCGGAATGTCACCGACAGGAGCCGTTGGAACCGGAGCGTCATAATCAGCCGGGTCTTTCTTGTCCAGTGTTTCGGCGGCTTGTTCCGCTTCGTCCATTTCCTTTTGAATTTGAATGGCCGTATCTCTATCCAATCTCGGGAGTGCCTTGGCAATCGCTGCCATCATCAACGCCTTACGTGCGGTCGGAGGAACACCAGCGCTCTGTAATGACAGAAGATTGCTGATAGATTCGTCAATGCTCGAAAGATCGAACGTCGTTGGATACTGGACATTGCCCTTGAATTCTTCACCGAGCCACAAACCGCACAGGTCCATAACCTGTCGAACGGCTTGCTCTTCGTTCTTTGCCATAATGGAAAGTCGTTTGTCCGTGTTCTTCCAGTTATATGAACGGGCCACGCCTGATTCCGGGCCTTTACCGGCACGGTCAATGAGAACGTCGCCCGGTAAGCACATGGAGGTAAGCGCAAGGGAATGGACACGGTAAAAGCTGTTCCATGAAAGTTCCAATGGCGCTACAGGCGGCGTAACGTAAAGCAATTCTTCCTTGCCAAACCGTTCTGTGCCTTCCGTATGCTCCGGCTGCAAATGGACGATGGCGTTGACGCCTAAACCGACCTGTTGCGGCGTATTGCCGGAGACGAGGCATAGTTGGGCAAAGGATTGTTTTTCGATAATCTGATCCAGGCTGGACATCCAGTTTGTGAGCTTCTGTTGATATCGGGCGGCATGACGAATCAGGGAGTCGCCCAACATCGGTTGGACTTTTCGGTGATACATGCAAATTACAGGAACAACGCCGACCGGATTCGGGCCTTGATCTACTTGGGTTTCGCCGTGATAGACCCGGAACTCGTCCCGGCTCCAATAACGGAATTCTTTGACGGGTTCGGTTTGCGCTTCCAGGATACTGCCGGATTGTTCCGGCGTCACTTCATAAGTGATTTCCTGAAGTTGCTGGTTCTCGTCAAGACGCCAGTTGATGACTTGTTGCGGCGTCAGAAGTCTGATGATAGGCCGGATGTTTTGAGCTTCGATGTCCGCCTGAGTGACGATTTCTTTTTGCGCCCGGACAGAATCGACCAAGATGAAAGTATGGCCGTAGATGCAGGCTTGCTGGCGGGCGTTGATGAACAGTTGTTCCATGCTGGTGCCCTGTAAGTCGGCGTCGTTCCAGACATCCGTAAACTCGTCTGGAATGTCTACTTGGACATCCGAGATGGAACCGACCATCAGGTCTACACCCAATGCGACAAGATCAACCGGCGTGCTGAAACAGAGACGTTGAAAGTAAGAGTCCCAAGATTCCAGCGGATAGCGGGTCACGTAGCGATAGCCAGTGATGAGATCAAGCCGGTAGCGCAAGTCTGGGCCGTACTGTGGAGAGTATGCGTCGGCATAGTAATTCCACAGCCGTTGATTGGCCGACCAAATCTTGTGTTTGTCCTGAATACTCATTAGAAACCTAGTGTTTTCCAACCTAAGATGCCGATCAAAACAAATGTGATCAGGCTACGTGCTCCGTGGTTGTACGGATACACTTGTCCGGGCGTATATTCCGACCACAGACTAAAACAGAAAGCGATAATGTACAGAACCCACCAAAGGATTTGAATCGTCATGCTTTTATTTATGGAAGTACATGACCACGAACAAATTCCTTATTGACCAACATCAACTCCGAGACGCCGTAGACCAAGGAATCGACACGCCCGTTGTTGTCCCTGAGATTTTCCAGGCTGAAGACGCACATTTCTTCTTCCAGCTTCATGAATTGGCCGACGTGATGAACTCGCTTTTGTTCGTACAGTGCCGCTACGGGTTCCGCTCTTAAAATTTTTCCCTTGGTTGCTCTGATGCCCTTGTAGCCAATGTTTCTGTCGATGGTTCTGAGTACTTTTTCTACAAGGTCGCCACCGTTATTGACTTCAGCGACGATGCGGTCGGCGGAATACTTGTGGAATGCGCCGATTGCCCGCTTTCCCCATTCTTCGGCACTCAGACGGCCCGAAAGGTCTTCAATCACATAGGCATGATCATCTTCAGCCTTGCCAACCACCATAATTCCCGTTTCGTCTGAACGTTCATCTGACGTAACAGCCGGGTCAATGGCGACAACGACCCGTTTGAACTTTGGAAGATCACGCACCCGGCATTCATCGATCAAACTTGACTTCCAAAGTGCGCCGACGACATCCGTTAGGATTTCGCCCATGATTTCTTGGCGTCCCATCCGGGTTCCTTCGTACTTGGACAGGATTTCATTGATGAATGCGGGCGCAAGGTTCGCCTTGTTCTCGTACGAACTGCCACGAGTCACGACCGTTGTGGATTGGTTCATCAAATCGATGACCATTTTGATGGGTCTTGGCGTCGTGGTGACTAATAACTTCGGGTCCGCACCCAGACGCAAACCGAATAACAGCATGTCTAACGCTTCTGGATAACTCCATGATGCCAATTCGTCCGCCCAAGCAAGGTCTGACTGAGGACCTCTCATCTGATCTGGGAGATCGGCTGAATACGTCGTAGCAATGGCTCCATTGGGCCATGAAAGTTTTCGTTTGGACGGCTCGTAATGCGGGCGGTTCCATGGAGGACTTACAGAAATAATGCCGCTTTCGCCTTCAATCATGGTGTCCCGTACGTCGGCGGTTGTTCTGCCGACCAAGGCAATTCTGGACACTTCACCGGCTTCGACTTTGGCCCGGACGAACTCAGAACCAATTCTTGTTTTTCCAAAACCACGACCGGCAAGGACCAACCACGTACGCCAATCTCCAGACGGCGGCAATTGATTCGGTCTGCCCCAAAAGTTCCAGTCGTACTTGAGATAGTGCAGTTCTTCAGGACTTAGGCTCTGGACAAACTTCAATCGTGTTACTGTCGGCAGCGATGCGAGATAGCTTGCTGAGAATGGATTGTTGAATTGCAACGATTTCTACTGGACCTCCATCAGGACCACTTACTTCTGATTTGGTAGTCAGTGCGTAACGATCTTTGTGAGTACGCTCCAGAAGCCATGCGGCGGGCAACCAATTGGTCTTGGCGGCATTTTTTATGGTTTGCACCAGGGCGTTTTCGGCTTCCGCATAGGCTACTTGAGTCGCTTCATAGAAAGTCTTGTACGGCTCTTCTCCATTGATGCCTTTTTTCGTCCACTGGAAAAACATTTGGGGATTGACACCGACGCTGCTTGTCGCAATGCTGGGATAACATCCTTGCCGGATCAAGTTGCAAATTTTTTCGATGTTGTCGGGCGTACATTTCGTCGGCGGTCCCATCTTTGAGACAGTTTGTTCCGGCGTCTTTTTTGTAATTTTCAAGGCGCTGATATTTAGCCATGTGGGAAACCATCAGGCACAGGCGACCGACAGCACTATGGGGCTGCAAATGCCCTTATTGACCGTTTTAGAGGCAGGTTAGGAACAGCGCTTGAGCAAATCTTTTTGTTTTGGGCTAGTTGAGTCTGTACGTCGTCAGCACCGCCCAACCTCGAAAAAACCATGGTCGGAAGTACCAGTGCTGAAGCATCTGTTTATAGGGTCTTGGCGTTGTTCTTCTCAACAGGTGGGTAGCAAGCTGGATTAGCTGGACTGCCGCCGCCAGGAGTGCCTTTCTTCTTGGCTGGTGGATTCGCATGGACGGGTGCTTTCGGAGCTACTGGCGTGACCATTGGGGCATTCTCGCTGGCGTGTGGTGCAACTATTCGGCTTTCACCTTGAATCTTGTAATCTGGCATTTCCATTTCCTCGCTGTGGGTTATCCCTTTTGGGATTGTTATTGGTCGTCGTAAACGGCA
>Ga0326727_10014283_pt1 | contig 17354 bp, 9 predicted proteins | sample MB2enrmetagenome_FD_207643 | JGI IMG/M metagenome (GOLD analysis project Ga0326727, IMG submission 207643) | Lab enriched peat soil microbial communities from McLean, Ithaca, NY, United States - MB29MY | ecosystem: Environmental > Terrestrial > Soil > Wetlands > Peat | place: USA: New York...
AAGGCCCGGGCGTAAACTAACAGAGTGAACGATTTGCCGGTTCAACAGCGCTCCCGAACGCTATTTTCGTATTTTCAGGTGTTCACAGTTTACGCCTTGACCGAGCGCGCCCTGTGGTCGTCCGCCACCTCTGTCCGCAACCATTGGGCGGGGATCACATTGATCGCGGTAGCTGCCTTCTTGCTTGTGGATCGGCCTTCGCTTCAGCGGTTGGGTTTGGGCCGGCCAAATGCGAACGCAGCCCGCCTGGTATTGACGCTGAGTCTTCTGGCGGCTGCGCTCTTGATCCTCCTGGTGCTCGCACTTGGCGGAGAGATCCGGGCGCATGCCGCTTTGCTGAACCTGTCCCGTTCCGGCGGCTATGTGATCTGGGCGGCGCTACAGGAGTTTCTTCTTCAATCGTTCTTTTTCACTCGTTTCGAGAGCTTGTTCGGCGGTTCAACAGCCGTATGGGTCGCGGCAACGCTGTTTGCTGGCGCTCATCTGCCCAATGCCTTTCTCACGGCCTTTTCGCTGGTCGGGGGCTTGTTCTTTTGCGAAATGTTCCGCCGCTACCGTAGCCTGTACCCCCTTATGGTTGGCCACGCCCTGCTCGGCCTGACAGTCGCCATGACTATGCCCGACGTCCTGATGCACCACATGCGGGTCGGAATCGGATACTTGCGGTACTAGACCCAGACTCATAAATCTCGGCTGCGGCGGATGGCTAACTTGACCTCAGGGGCTAAAGCCCCAAGTTTATGGGGCTCCTGGCGGCGCGGCTGAAGCCGCGCCCTACCCAAAACCATTTATGAGACAGTTTGTAGCAGAGCCTGATGCGATCCCTTCGCTTCTTTATCGCGCGCAATCTCCTCTGATATTGCAATCGACGCTACACGCTGAAACAATCAAGGCGAGCCATGCAGAACTACGCCCCAACCGACGTGGCCGCGCTCGCGCTGGAACTTCTGCCGGCAATCGCCCTGGGCGTTGCCGGCGAGCGGATAGCAAGGGTTGCCGCTTCCTGGCCACGCTCACTGCGCTTTGTGATTCCGGTCACCTTCTCGCTGTTTTATGTTGTCGTTGCCGGTACCCATCACATGTTCTCCTGGGCATGGTTCGCTTTGTACGCGAGTGTGCCGCCGATTATAGCCTTGCTATTAGCCTCCGCTGCAGCCGTCGACCCCGAACAACGCGGCTGCTGGCAGGACGCACTCATTCTCCTGGCACTGGGCCTGGCGGTGGATCTGCGCTGGCTGGAACGAGCTTGGCCGGCCGGCCTGGCTGGTCTGGGAAAGCTCTTGCTCGTCGATGCCGGCTTGTACGGATTCGTGATCATCCGGCAACTGCGCGGCACGGGATTTGATTTCCATTTCCACTGGAGCGACTGGAAGAGTGGCTTGCGCGAACTTGCGTTTTTCGCACCCATCGTGATCACACTCGGTCTCGCTCTCGGTTTTCTGCACCCGCACGCGAAGATGCCGACGTTCTCGATGCCCCTGACGTGGGTTTACATCTTCGTCTTCGTCGCCGTTCCGGAAGAACTGTTCTTTCGCGGCTGGGTGCAGAATTTGCTCGAGCGGCGGCTGGTCTTGCGGCTGACTCCGGGCGCGGCGCGGCGTGTAGCGCTCGTCATCGCCAGCATCCTATTCGGGCTCTCTCACTTTAATAAGCGGTCGGCCCACTTTAATTGGCGCTATGTGCTTTTGGCCACAATCGCCGGACTTTTCTACGGCCGCGCCTGGCGTGAAAACCGGCGTGTGCCGGCGTCGACCATTACCCACGCGACCGTGGATGCCATTTGGTCGTTTTGGTTCTGACCATCAAAATTGAATTGCGGGGCGCTAAACGTCGAAACCAAGGGTTTAACGTATTGCAGGAAAGTGATTGAAAGCACTTACTACTCCATGTGAGTGTCGCCCGCCGAATATGAGCCGCGCTATAGTCTGCGTCTACGGGCGGGTGAGACAAAACTAAACCGCGATGTCTCTGTAACCCAATCGGGAAGATCGGATTTAATTGGCGCACATCTTGAAGTGACGGACGAGTTCTGCTAGAAAGTTTGAAAGCGGACACGATTGGTCCGAAATTACTGGAAGCTTCGGGAAGACGCGGGGGTCGTCCGAGGCCCAGGCGAACTTCTTCTGAAACCAGGTTCCAGGCCAGTTGCGCGGGGCCTACTTGTTGTTCGGAGTTGGAATGCAGCTCTGTGGCAGCTATCGAAGAATTCTCTCGCACGGATCGTTCGTGCCTGCTTACTGGTTGTGTCCACGCTCTACCACTTGCACACCAATTCACTCATCACCCTTACAATTAAGTTAAGGACGGCCGGAGGGACGAATGGCGACGAATCTTGTCCAGATCGACAACGACGCGGAAATCAAGAAGCGGCTCGACGCCGAGCGCGCTCGCCTGCGCAAGATCGCGGGCATGGACCAGCCCACGCACTTCCATCGTCCCGTGGAGCGAGCCTTTACGGCGGAAGAACGCAGTCGCGTCACCATTCTTTTTGGGGGATTTACCTGGAAGCACGAGGATCTAATCCGCGCCGTCTTCCAGGGCTGCGGCTATAGCTGTGAGAAGCTGCCAGTGCCGAACGTTGCCGCTTTCCAGACGGGCAAGGAATTTGGCAACAACGGCCAGTGCAATCCGACCTACTTCACCGTGGGCAATCTGGTGCAGTACCTGCAATTCCTGGAGAAAGAAGGCATCCCGCGCCAGCAGATTCTCGACAATTATGTCTTCTTCACGGCTGGTTCCTGCGGGCCCTGCCGCTTTGGCATGTACGAAGCCGAGTATCGTTTCGCGCTGAAGAACGCCGGCTTCGACGGTTTCCGCGTGCTGCTCTTCAAAGACAGCGATGGGATCAAAGCTGCTTCGGGCGAGCCCGGTCTTAAGTTCACTATTGATTTCGGGTTCGGCATGCTCAACGCCATGCATATGGGGGACGTGCTTAACGACCTCATCTACCAGGTTCGACCTTATGAGGTGAATCCGGGCGAGACGGATCGTGTGTTCCGCGAGGCTGTCAACGGCTTATGCGAAGATCTGAAGAATCGCGATTCCTTCGAGATTGAGCAACGGGCTCCCGAATGGGCCAAGCCGAATTTCAAGAGCAACAAAGTCCTTCGCAATACGTTCAATGTGCTGGGCAAGTGGCACGAGCACATGTGGGGCAAGGATTACCTGAACGCTCTCAAAACCGCGCGCGACAAGATGAACACCGTCGAGGTCGACCGCACGCGCGTGAAGCCGCTGGTGAAAATCACTGGTGAATTCTGGGCGCAGATTACCGAAGGTGATGGCAACTTCAACATGTTCGCCTTCCTGGAGCGCGAAGGGGCGCAGGTTCTACCCGAGCCGATCGCGACCTGGGTTGCCTATCTGCTGTATCAGGCAAAGGCCCATGCCATCGCGAAATGGCCGGTCAATCGTCCACATCGTGATCCCGAGTGGTACGAATTCAAGAAGCAGTTCGCCAACTACATCGGCCTGCACAAGAAACTCTGGGGCCTCGGCGCGGGCGAGCGCATGTGGAACTACTTCTATCACCGCACGATCAAAAACCTCGGAGGAATCACGCACCACCTGGCTCCGCAACCGGAGCTGGCCGAACTTGCGAATCCTTTCTATAACCAGTTTGCGCGCGGCGGCGAAGGGCACCTTGAAGTCGGCAAGAACGTCTATTACACCGTGCACAAGCTTTGCCACATGGTGCTGGCGCTCAAGCCCTTCGGTTGCATGCCGTCATCGCAATCGGACGGAGTGCAGTCTGCCGTCATCAATAAATTCAAAGACATGATTTTCCTCCCCATCGAGACTTCAGGCGAGGGCGAAGTCAACGCCCATAGCCGGGTGCAGATGGCGCTGGGAGAAGCGAAGGTCAAGGCGAAGGCTGAGTTCGAGCAGTGCCTGAAGTCGACGGGCAAGACGATGAACGAAATTCGCGCCTATATCAACGATCATCCGGAGCTGAAGCGGCCCTTCTATCACGTGCCGCATTGTGATGGAGTCGCCGGAACAGCGGCGCAATTCGTGCTGCACGTCAGCGACCGCATCAATAAAGATACGCGTCTGTGGAAACGGTCCCGCGTGCGTGTGGATGCACCCATGGCAGCGATTTCGGGCGACTGATGATTCACCGCCGAGACGCCGAGTTCGCCGAGAACAGGAATTCAAGATTTGGCGCTCTTAGGCCGGATTCAATATTCGATTGGTCGACAGTTTCTTGATTAGGAGCAAGCGAAAGGAAGAATGCACGATCATAAACCAGCACCTCTAGTCCAGATCGCGCCGCTTGAGCAGGAACTCGCGCCCGCCCGTTGCGCGAATCCGGTGCGCCATCCCGTGCATGGCCATGACCGGCCAATCAAGTTTCTTGTCGGGCTCGATGTCGGCTCGACGACGGTGAAGGCGGTTGTTGTCGATGCTGCCAGCGACAGCGTGCTCTGGCAGGACTACCAGCGCCACGAAACTAAGCAGCCGGAAAAGACACTTGAGTTTTTGAAGCGCATGGAAGCCGAGGTCGCTATCGACATGCATAATACGCGCATGTTCGTCACCGGTTCGGGTGGCGGCGGCATCGCCGAGCAGATTGGCGCCAAGTTCGTGCAGGAAGTAACGGCGGTTTCTCTCGCGGTCGAAAAGCTGCACCCTGAGGTTTACTCCGTCATCGAACTCGGCGGACAAGACGCCAAGATCATCGTCTTCAAAGACGACGACGAGAGCGGCCGCAAGAAGAAGATTCCATCGATGAACGACAAGTGCGCGGGCGGCACGGGCGCGGTCATCGACAAGATTAATGCCAAGCTGAAAATTCCGGTCGATCTGCTCGCCGAGCAAAAATATCACGGCATCAAGCTGCATAAGGTGGCAGGGAAGTGCGGCGTGTTCGCCGAGACTGACATCAATGGCCTGCAGAAGGTCGGAACGCCGCCCGACGAGTTGATGGCGTCGCTGTTTGAAGCGATCGTTCTCCAAAACCTTAGCGTGCTCACACGCGGGCATACTCTGCGTCCGCACGTTTTGCTGCTGGGCGGACCCAACAGCTTTATTCGCGGCATGCGCGAGGCGTGGCAGGCCAACATCCCACGCATGTGGGAAGAACGCAAGGTGCAGATTCCCGACGGCGCTAAGCCCGAAGACCTGATCAAGGTTCCGCAGAAGGCGCAATATTTCGCCGCGTTGGGCGCGGTCGAGTTTGGCCGCCAGGAAGACGATTGCGTCGGCTGCTATCGCGGCTACGAGCAACTGATTCACTACATTGACTACGGACGGCAGGAGGAGAAGGCGAAATCCGGCGGCAAGGGATTGGTCGAGGATTCCGTTGTTCTCGATGCCTTCAAACAGGCGTATCGCCGCAAGAAGTTCACCCCGGCAGTCTTTCAAAAGGGCTCGACCGTTGGCGGCTTCATCGGCCTCGACGGCGGTTCGACATCGACCAAGGCCGTTCTGCTGAGCGAGAACGGCGATATTCTTTGCAAGACTTATCAGCTCTCGAACGGCAATCCGATCCAGGACACGATTGAGATGTTCGAGAACCTGCGCGGCCAGGTGGAGGCACAGAACGCGAAGCTGGAAGTGCTGGGCGTCGCGACGACCGGTTACGCGAAGGACATTCTCAAAGACGTTCTCAACGCAGATGTCGCCCTGGTTGAGACGGTCGCTCACACGGAATCGGCGCTCAAGTTCTATGAAGATCCGCACGTGATTGTCGACGTGGGCGGGCAGGACATCAAGATCATCATCCTGCACCAGGGCCGTGTAAAGGACTTCAAGCTAAACACGCAATGCTCCGCCGGCAACGGATATTTTCTGCAATCCACGGTCGAGGGATTTGGGCTCGACGTGACGCAGTACGCTGACCTTGCGTTCTCCGCGCAGGCCATGCCTGTTTTCGGATACGGCTGCGCGGTGTTCATGCAGTCCGACATCGTCAACTTCCAGCGTCAGGGTTGGAGGGCGGAGGAAATTCTTGCCGGTCTCGCTGCCGTGCTGCCGAAGAACGTCTTTCTCTACGTTGCCAGCATTCCGAATCTTGCGGCGCTTGGATCGCGCTTCGTTCTGCAGGGTGGAACGCAGAACAATCTCGCCGTGGTAAAGGCCGAAGTCGATTTCATCCGCAACAGTTTCCGCGCCTCCGGACGCGAGCCTGAAATCATTGTCCACGAACATTGTGGCGAATCCGGCGCGATTGGCGCCGCGCAGGAGTCGCTGCGTCTGTGGCGCAAAGGCCAGCAGACCACGTTCATTGGCCTCGACGCCGTCCGCAAGATCGAATACCGCACCACGCGCAATGAAGCCACGCGCTGCTATTTCTGTAAGAACAATTGCCTGCGTACATTTATCGATGTACGGACGGAGCCTGCCCAAGAGCTGGTTCAGGTGGAGAAGGTCACCAAAGTTCCACTCATGCTGGGCGAGCAACGGTTGATCATCGCCACTTGCGAAAAGGGAACGGTCGAAGATATTGACGACATGAAAGACATTAAGGCCGGCCTCGATAAAATTCGCGATCAGCATCCCAATTTCGTCGACATCGCGGCCAAAGAGATCTTCCGCCCCACCAACGCGAAATCCGTGGCCGATCCGCTGCCCACCAAAGGCTGGGCAGGTTGGCCCAAAGGCGCCAAAGAACGGCGCTTGCTCATGGAGAATCGCAAGAGCCTACGCATCGGGATTCCGCGCGTGCTCAATATCTACGCCTACGCGCCCCTGTTCAACGCGTACTTCGAAAGTCTGGGCGTGCAGCCGGAAAACATCATCTACTCCGATTACACGACTCCTGATTTGTACCGCGCCGGCTCCAGCCGCGGCGCTATCGATCCGTGCTTCCCGGCGAAGGTTGGCATTTCGCACGTCTACAACCTGATCCAGGAGAAACACAAGAAGAAGCCGCTCGACGCGATCTTCTTCCCGATGTATGACGTGCTGCATTCACCGCTGGTTAAGATCGTCGCGGCCAACGCCTGTCCAACCGTCACGGCTACGCCGGAAACGGTGAAGGCTGCGTTCACCAAGGAGCACGACGTTTTCGCCGACCACAATGTCAAGTACATCGATCCGATTCTCAACTTCTCGGACCGCAAGCTTTTCTCGCACCAGATGCTGCAGGCCTGGCAGCCAGTTCTCGGACTTTCATTCGAGGAGAACGACCGCGCCGTGGAATCCGGATTTGCGGCGCTCAAAGATTATGAAACCAGCATCCGGCGGCGCGCTCGCCAGGTTCTCGATCAGTTGGAGCGCGAGGACCGCATCGGCATCGTCATGCTGGGCCGACCGTATCATCACGATCCGGGCCTGAACCACGAAATTCTCGACGAGTTCCAGAAGCTCGGTTATCCAATCTTCTCGCAGAACACGCTGCCGCTCGACGAAGACATGCTCGAACGCCTGTTCGGCGAGGAAGTTCGCTCCGGTGTGATCAGCAGCCCGCTCGATATCAGCGACGCCTGGAAGAACTCTTACTCGTGCAGTACCAACCACAAAGTCTGGGCCGCAAAGTTTACGGCGCGGCATCCGAATCTGGTCGCGCTCGAAATGTCGAGCTTCAAGTGCGGCCACGATGCACCGATCTACGGCGTGATTGAGGGCATCATCGAACGCTCCGGCACGCCTTACTTCTGCTTCAAGGATCTCGACGAGAACAAACCTTCCGGATCGATCAGGATTCGCGTCGAGACCATCGATTACTTCCTGCGCCGCTATCGCGAAGAAGTCATCCGCAAGCGCAAAGCGGCCGAGGATATCGAAGCTCAGATCGCCGCGCTTGAGGCTGAACTGCGCTGCGCGCAAGAGCGAAACGAAATGCCGATGCCTCCGCCGGAATCGGCCGTCTGCGACCCGGCTGAATTGGCGGGCGATTAGAGGTCGGTTTTCTCTTCCCTGAGGCTCGAGAGCTACGGCGTCGCTATCCCTCGACTGGGGATCGTTCCACCATGTTGCCGGCTGGCTAGGCCGCGTGCGTTCCCGCGGAAGTGGAGGTTTTCTTGCTTCTTGGCAGCTCAAACGTGAGCATGCCAGTTCTGAATTGAATGACTGTTTTCTTCGGGCTGATGTCCAGTGGCAAATCGATTACGCTCAGGATCAGCTCTGGATACGGAATCCCGTTCTTCTTCGCCGAGGAGCTCACCTGCCTTTTGCCAACGAGCACGACGCGCCTCGATTCGACGCCAATTTTGATCTCAGTTTTCTTGAATCCGTCGATCGTGAGGCGCAGGTTGAGGGCGTCGCCGCTTTCGGTGAGGTGCGAGTGCACGGGCGCGAGCAATTCTGTTTCTGCCCTAAACCAGTGTTCCCGGTCGTGCCCGTGACGGCGGCCACCGGCTTCAAACAGTTCATAGGCGCGGCGGGCAATCGCCGTCTGCACTTCTTCGAGGTAGGGTCGCAGTGAATCGGGGGGCGAAGCGGTCAATTTGAAGGTCGGTGACTTGCGAACGGCCTTCGGTGCCTCGTCAGTCTTCATCGGCAACCTCCTTCTTTCGGGAACGTCAAGTGAAGGAACGGCTCGGGGCTGCGGTGCAAGGCGAGCAGCGGCGCGGCCGAGCAGGGATGAAAACGCATCTTCTTCATTCATTATCAGGGCGATGTGCTGTACTTGCTGTGATGATCGTCACCAGCGCTCGGTGCAAGGAGCGCGGGGAATTGTTCGCGGCTTCGCTCTTCCGAAATTTCATTTCCAATCGCGACATTCATATTCCCGCAACAATCGAGAAGTAAGGTTCAGTGATGGCCGTAACGCCATGATTCTTGTGGGAGATATCTCCTGCTGGATGAGTGGCTGACGCCCGTTTCAACTGCTAGTACACTCATCTAGTACACTCATATAGATGCCCGTCAGCGAGTTAAAAGGGAAGTCCTCGGCAGGGAAGAGCGTGGCCGCGCGCCGCAAGCCGAGAAGTCACAACGGCACTAATCACAATGAGCCGGCTCCTATACTCCCGCTCGACGACCCCTCACTTTATTTGAACCGCGAGCTCAGCCTGCTTACATTCCAGTCGCGAGTTCTTGAGGAAGCGCGAGACGAGCAGAACCCGTTGCTCGAGCGGGTGAAGTTTCTCTCGATTGTCGGTTCCAACCTCGACGAATTCTTCATGGTGCGGGTTGCCGGGCTGAAAAGTCAGCTGGAGAGCGGAGCGCTCGAATCCGGCCCGGATGGAATGCCGCCCGGCGAGGAACTCAGCGCCATTCGCGAGCGGGTCACGCAACTCTACAAGGCCGGGCAGGATTGCCTGCGCCTACAACTGTTGCCACGTCTGAAGAAAGCGGGCATCCACGTCCTGGACTATGCGCAACTCAATGCCGCGCAGACGGAGTTTGCCAATCGTTACTTCTCCGAAACTGTTTTCCCGACGCTCACGCCATTGGCGTTCGATCCCGGCCGCCCTTTTCCGCATATTTCCAATCTCAGCCTCAATCTGGCGGTCCTGATTCGCGACCTTCAGGGCGTGGAGCATTTTGCCCGCGTCAAAGTTCCCGATAGTCTGCCTCAGCTTGTTCCTCTGCAAAGCTCGGCCAAGGAACCGAAGTCGAAGACGAAATCGCCGAAGCCGCAGTATTTCGTGTGGTTGGAGCAGCTCATCGTCAGCAATCTGCGATTGCTGTTTCCGGGCATGGAGATCCTGGAGGCGCATCCCTTCCATGTGACGCGCGACGCCGATACCGCCATTCAGCAGCTGGAAGCTGGCGATTTGCTCGAGTCGGTGGAGGAGGGAGTTTCGAAGCGCCGCTTTGCCGACGTGGTGCGACTCGAAATCAATGACGCGATGCCCGCGGAAGTACTCGATATTCTGGTTAAGAACCTCGAAATCGAACGCGGTGATGTCTACAAGGTGAAAGGGCCTTTGGCATTTAGCCGGCTGAAACACCTGCTTTCGATCGACCGGTCCGATCTTAAGGACAAAGTCTTTGTGGCGAGTCTGCCTCCCGCGCTCCAGCCCAACGAAGACGGGGAAGTGGAGGACATTTTTTCCGCCATTCGCCGTGGCGATATCCTGCTGCACCATCCCTTCGATTCGTTCCAGCCGGTGGTTGGCTTTTTGCAGCAGGCGGCGCGCGATCCTGCCGTGCTAGCGATCAAGATCACACTCTATCGCGTAGGCCGCAATGCGCCTGTGGTCGAGGCGTTGCTCGATGCCGTCGACCACGGCAAGCAGGTTGCCGTGCTCGTGGAACTGAAGGCGCGCTTCGATGAGGAAAGCAATATCGAGTGGGCGCGGCGGCTGGAACGTGAAGGCGTGCACGTCGTTTATGGCCTGATGAATTTGAAGGTGCATTGCAAGGCCGCGCTCGTCGTGCGCAAAGAAAAAGACCGCATCCGGCGCTATGTACACCTCTCCACCGGAAACTACAACACGGTCACGGCGCAGCTCTACACGGATATCGGCCTGCTGACCTGCGATGAAGCCATCGGCAAGGATGGCACCGACCTGTTCAACTATTTGACCGGCTATTCGGCCAAGGTCGAATACCGCAAGCTGTTCGTCGCACCGGTGAATCTGCGCGAGCAAATGGAACACCTGATTCGCCGTGAAATCGAACACCAGAAAAATGGAGGCCGCGGCCACCTGATCTTTAAGATGAACGCGCTGGTTGATCGCCGCGTGATCCAGTTGCTCTATGAGGCGTCGCAGGCGGGAGTGCAGGTCGACCTGCTGGTGCGCGGCATCTGCTGTTTGCGGCCGGGCGTTCCGAATATCAGCGAGAACATTCGCGTGACCAGCATCGTAGGCCGTTTTCTGGAACACAGCCGCATTTTCTATTTCCATAATGGCGGCAAGGAAGAGGTTTATCTGGGCAGCGCCGACATGATGCCGCGCAACCTCAACCGGCGCGTGGAGCTACTGTTTCCGCTGGAAGACGCGAAGCTGGTACGCTACGTGCGCGATGAAGTTCTAGCCACCTATCTTTCCGAAGTCGTCAAAGCGCGGCATATGAATGCCGATGGCACCTATTCCCGCGACCCCGACCACACCAATCGGCGCGAAATGAACAGCCAGGAGTGGTTCATCAAGCAGGGGTCCAAAAGAATGCTGGAGTCGTAGCCCTGTCATTGTTTTCCCCCCGCCGTCGAGAAATTGCGATTTCCCAGGCCTTTCGAAGCTGTGACTGCTGACTGTTTGAGGCCGGGCAACGGGGGCGGTCGAACTAACATCCAAAGGCGCATGTTTTGTCTATAGCTTTGGTACCTTGACTGCAACTTCGCAAGGCAGGCAGGGTTATCAGATAAGGAGAGGAGAGAACCGTTTTCCGAATGGCTCGACGAAACCAGATTCTGCGGTGCTTTTTCTTTTTAGGGTGCGCCTTTTCAGTGGTCATGGCTGGCAGTTCGCGAGCCAGTGCCTCGGCGACACTCCTGATTGAGGAGCCGTATGGCAAACTCGGCTTTTTTACCGCCACTGGGCATGCCGCCGTATACCTCTCGGATGTCTGCGCCGACACGCCAACCGTCTTGCGCCGTTGCAATCCCGGTGAAACCGGAATTGTCCTGAGCCGCTACGACGACGTCAACGGCTACGACTGGCTAGCCATCCCCCTCATCCCTTATCTGTACGCGGTCGAGCGACCCGAGGATGTGCCGCTTTTCGCCGATGCGAAAATGGTCGCCTTCCTGCGCGACCAGTACCGCCGCAAGTATCTCGAATCGATTGTCCCCGACGCTCATGGCGGGGAAATGCCGACTGGCAACTGGATTCAGCTCGTCGGTTCTTCCTATGACCGCACGATTTACGGTCTGGAAGTTGAGACCACTCCGAAGCAGGACGATGCTCTGATCCGCTGGCTCAACGGCGCGCCCAACCGCTCGCACTTTCATTTGGTAAGCCGCAACTGCGCCGATTTCGCCAAGACCATCATCAACTTTTATTACCCGAAGGCGCTCCATCGCAGCGTGATTGCGGATGCAGGCATCACCACCCCCAAGCAGATAGCGAAGATGCTGGTAAAGCTTGAGGCTCGCCGACCCGAACTTGAGGGATCGCGTTCTGTGATTGCTCAGGTTCCGGGCAGCCTGTCGCGCAGCAGCCCAATCCACGGCGTGGTCGAATCGTTTCTGAAGTCTAAAAAATATATAGTTCCGAGCGCCGTCGTAAGCCCGATTTTTGCCGGCTGCGTATTCGCCGTTTACGTGGGAACCGGGACCGGGCGCTTCGAACCCGATCACGATGCCATGGTTCTTAATCCAGATGGTGCCCTCGAATCACCTCTTTCAAAAACGGATCGCAAGACCTACCGCCGCCAGTTGAAAAGCCTGTTGGCGGAATGGGATCCCGCAGGCCGAGGGCTGAACGCCGCAAAGCAATGGAAGAAATTACAGTCAAGGGCGGAGATCAGTCTTGATAGCCAGGGCGAGCCGCTCCTCAAGCTCGCACTCGATGGAAAGCTGTTCCGGGTCGGAGCCAGCACCGCGAATGTGACGGGAGCGCGCGATGGTCCGCCAATCGCCCGGGAACTATTGGCGGCACGGCTCGACTCCGAGCTGCGTCACGCCCCTGCCCGCGGGCTTTCTCCCAGCGCGCTCGCGCGTGACTGGAACATGCTTCAGCAGGCTCAGAGGAGCGTACTGGAAGAACATTCCCAGCTGAGAGCCACAGCCTTCACGGCGCCGGACCACAGTGGGTTTACCAACGGTCCATAAACGCTCCGCCAGCCTTTGCAGGAGAATTTCCCATGTGCGGCTGGCGGTTGCGCGTCGTGCCCTCCGGCTATCCTTGCCCGCGCCAGGTTGATATAATGATCTAACTATGGTTGCCATTCATCCCGTTTCGAATGATCTTGTAGATATCTGTAATCGAGTCAAACATCTGGGCTATACCGTTTCTGGAAAGGTGCGGCTATACGGGGAGGAATTCGAAGTAGTTTCCGATCCCTTTCCAGCCGATGACGGCATTGCCGTACACGTCAAAAGCAAGAAGAACCCGGCCGTACGCGTTTTGCAACTTCCCGCAACTGTGCTACAGGGAGTGAGACCCCGCAAGCCGGCAGCAGAAAAAGTAGCCTGAACCATTTCTGCCGCATCATCGCACTTTGGCGCGGCCGCTGAAGTATATTTTATTTCTGATCCGTGTGGAGAGCGCGGCGCAAGTCCGACCGCTTGTTGCCTGAATTTCTTTCTCACGCGAACATGGCTAACTATTTGCGCAGAGTGTCCATTGCGGTGCCACCTTTCTAAATTGAGCCTTTCATACAACCTGATGATGTATCTTTAACTCCTGTGCGGTTTTCCAGGTACGGTTAACCTGCGAGGAGCCGTACGGGCCGACCTCGGTCATGGAAATTCTGCAAACACTTTTTCAGAGCCGCTTCGGTGTTCCGGCCGAACAAGTTCGCCCCTTGCAGGGCCAACTCGGGGGATCTGGACGAAAGCTCTTTCGCCTCTCGACGGAGAAGTTTCGTGCCATCGGCATCGTCTACGACGTGCGAGAAGAGAATGTTGCCTTTCTTGAGTTCTCCCGCCACTTCCGGCGACATGGTTTGCCGGTTCCCGAGATTTATGGCGAGGACCTCCAACAAGGCGCATACCTGGAGCAAGATCTCGGCGATACCACGCTGTTCGAATTCCTCTCGGCCAATCGCGCAGACGCGAAAATCGCTGCCCCGGTGATCGAGGTCTATGGCAAAGTTGCCGCCATACTGCCGCGTTTCCAGGTGGAGGCCGCTTCCGATCTCAACTATAAAGTCTGTTACCCGCGCGCCAATTTCGACCGTCAATCGATTGCCTGGGACCTCAATTACTTCAAATACTATTTTCTTCGTTTCGCCGGCATCCCTTTCAACGAACAAGGCCTGGAGGACGACTTCGCCCGCCTCGGCAAGTTTCTGTTGAGAGCTCCGCGCGACTACTTCCTCTACCGCGATTTCCAGTCCCGCAACATCATGCTGGTCGAGGGCAATCCGTTCTTTATCGATTACCAGGGCGGCCGCAAAGGCGCGCTGCAATACGACATCGCGTCGCTGCTCTTCGACGCCAAAGCCGATCTGCCGCCCTTGTTGCGTGAGCAGTTGCTGGATCGCTACCTCGACAGCCTCGCCGGTTTCATCGCCCTCGATCGCACGGCGTTCATGCACCACTACTACGCGTTCGTTTATGTGCGCGTCCTGCAGGCACTGGGCGCCTACGGATTCCGTGGCTTCTACGAGCGCAAGACGCATTTTCTGCAAAGCGTCCCTTATGCGCTGCGGAACATCCGCTGGCTGCTCCACAACGTGGAGTTGCCGGTAGCACTGCCGACCATGACCGAGGCCTTCCGCAACATGGTTGCCTCGGAAAAATTACAGGGAGTGGCCGCAGTGGCGGGCCCTCTTACCGTGCGGGTGGGCAGTTTTTCGTTTCACCGCGGCTTGCCTGTCGACGAAACGGGCAACGGCGGCGGTTTCATTTTCGATGGCCGTAGCCTGCCCAACCCAGGGCGCGAAGAGCGGTTCAAGCCTCTTACCGGCAAGGACGCGCCGGTCATTGAATATCTGGAGCAGCAGGAAAGCGTGCGCCAGTTCCTGGCGAACATCATTGCTCTCGTGGATGCGAGCGTCGCCAATTATCAGAGCCGCGGCTTTAAGAATCTGATGGTATCGTTTGGCTGCACGGGCGGGCAGCATCGCTCGGTTTATCTGGCCGAGCAACTGGCTCGCCACCTGCGCGGATTGAACGGTGTGGAAGTGGTCCTTCATCATCGCGAGCTGGAGAAGTCGAAATCATGAAAGCCATGGTCTTTGCCGCCGGCCTCGGCACGCGTCTGCGCCCGCTCACTGACGACCGCCCCAAGGCGCTGGTGGAGCTTGACGGCCGTACGCTGCTTGAAATCGTTCTTGCCCGGCTGCGCACCTTCAGAATTCAGGAGGTCGTCGTCAACGTTCATCATTTCGCCGACAAGCTGGTTGAGTATCTCAACGCGAAAAACAATTTCGGTATGCAGGTCCACATTTCGCGGGAGGAGACTCTGCTCGATACCGGCGGCGGCTTGAGGAAAGCCGCTTCTTTGTTGCTTGGCGGGTCAGGCCCCGCCGAAGAGCCTATCCTTATCCACAACGTAGACGTAATCAGCACCATCGACCTTGCCCGCACGGAGCAGGCCCACCAGGCCAATCACGCGCTTGCCACGTTGGCGGTTCAGGATCGCGAAACCTCCCGTTATCTTGTCTTCGACGAAAACGACCAGCTCTGCGGTCGCCGCCTGGGCCGCGATGCCACCGCCGAAATCGTTCGCCCGTCACGTCATGTCAACGCCCTGGCCTTTTCCGGAATCCACATCGTCTCCCCGCGACTTTTAAGCATGCTCACCGGAGAAGGCGCTTTCTCCATTATTGACTCGTACCTGCGCCTGGCGGCGAAGGGAGAAACAATTCACGCCTTCCGCGCTGACGAATTCTACTGGCGCGATGTGGGCAGGCTCGAAGATCTGCAGCAGGCCGAGCGGGACTTGAAAAAAGAAGACTCGAAGCAAGCGATGTGAAGCGAGAGTTCTTCTGCCGCAGGCGCACGGGCCACGGCTCAGCGCGCCGCTCGTCGCACCTGATAATCTCAGACAACGCCACTCGGAGACCGCAACCGAATTGCCACCCATTATCAACGCGCAGGAAATCTCGAAGGCCTTCGGAGCGAAGCCGCTTTTTCAGAATGTTTCCTTCACCATTTCGGAAGGCGATCGCATCGGCCTGATTGGTCCGAACGGATCCGGCAAGTCGACGCTTCTGCGTATCCTCGCTGGCCTGATGAATGCCGACAGCGGACAGGTAGCGGCCCGCAAGCGCACTCGTCTTTGTTACGTAGAGCAGGATTCGCGCTTTCCCGCGGACAGTACTGTCCGCTCGGTGATCGATGGCGCGCTCGACCGCTGCGGCGTTTCCGGAACCGAGGGGGGTGCGCGCTTCGCTGAGAACCTTGGCCGAGCCGGTTTTGATGACCTCGACGCTTCGACGGCCGAACTTTCCGGCGGCTGGCTGAAGCGGCTTGCCATCGTCGAAGCTCTGGTGCAGCATCCCGATATTCTGCTGCTCGATGAGCCTACCAACCATCTCGATCTGCTCGGCATCGAGTGGCTGGAAGAGCTGCTGGAATCGGCCGCATTCGCCAGCGTCATCGTCAGCCACGACCGCTACTTTCTGGAAAACGTCACGACCGATACGGTGGAACTCAATCGCACTTATCCCAATGGCTCGCTGCGAGTGCATGGTACCTATAGCGAGTTTCTGGAGAAGAAAGAACTGTTTCTGCACGCGCAGTCGCTGCGGCAGGAAGCGCTCGAAAATCTGGTACACCGCGAGATCGAGTGGCTGCGGCGCGGAGCGAAAGCTCGCACTCGCAAATCGAAAGCGCGCATCGACAAAGCCGGCGACCTTATGGGAGAACTGGCTGACCTGAACTCTCGAACTCAGACTGGCACTGCGCAAATCGATTTCTCCGCCACCGACCGCAAAACGAAACGGCTGATCGAACTGGAAAATGTTTCCTGCACCATGGGTGATCGCGCGCTATTTCAGAATCTCAACTTCATCGTCACTGCTGGAATGCGCGTCGGCCTCGTCGGGCCGAACGGGAGCGGCAAGACTACGCTGCTCCGTTTGCTGCAAGGCGACCTTGCGCCTACCAGCGGCGAGATTCGGCGCGCTGATCGGTTGCGCATTGTCTACTTTGACCAGCGGCGCACGCTTGATCCCGACGTTACCTTGCGGCGCGCGCTTGCTCCCGACGGCGATTCCGTTGTCTTTCGCGACCGCGTCATTCATGTCGCGGGATGGGCGGCGCGATTTCTCTTCACTGGCGAGCAGCTTGGACAGCCTGTCGGACGCCTTTCCGGAGGCGAGCGCGCTCGCGTCCTCGTCGCTCAGCTCATGCTTCAGCCTGCTGACTTATTGTTGCTCGACGAGCCCACCAACGACCTCGACATTCCGACGCTCGAAATTCTTGAGGAAAACCTGATGGATTTTCCCGGCTCGCTGGTACTGGTCACGCATGATCGCTACATGCTCGACCGCATCGCAACCGTAGTGCTCGGCCTTAATGGCCAAGGCGGAGCCGAACGCTTTGCCGACTATCCGCAATGGGAGGCGTGGCAAAAGCAGACTCGACAATCTTTAGGATCGTCACCTGGATCGCGTGGAAAGGATCAAAGCTCAACTGCTGCGAATCAGTCAACGAGCACCACCGAAAACTCATCCTCGTCATCGAATTCTCCGGCGAAGAAAAAACTCTCTTACATGGAAGCGCGCGAGTATGCCGGAATCGAACAGCGCATTGCCGATGCCGAGCAACTTTTGCAATCCCATCGCGCGGAACTCGAAGACCCAGCCAACGCCACCGATGCCGCGCGCCTTGTAAGCGCTCAATCTGCACTCGAAACGGCCCAGCGCGAACTCGACGCGCTCTACAAGCGCTGGGCTGA
>Ga0326727_10014284_pt1 | contig 17354 bp, 17 predicted proteins | sample MB2enrmetagenome_FD_207643 | JGI IMG/M metagenome (GOLD analysis project Ga0326727, IMG submission 207643) | Lab enriched peat soil microbial communities from McLean, Ithaca, NY, United States - MB29MY | ecosystem: Environmental > Terrestrial > Soil > Wetlands > Peat | place: USA: New York...
GTAAAGACTCGACAAAGGCGGCCGGACAACTGGGAATTCGCGTAGTCGCCGGAATCCGGGACGCTTAGGATTGCGGGATGCCAGTGCTCACCAATCCGTCGCGGTCGCGCCAAGACTCGATCCTGAGCAGTGCGTTGGCGGCCGTCAGGCTCGACTTCGCCCCAAAGCACCAGCAGCCCAGTGCTGTCCGCATCCTGCTCGCAACGGTCGTGTCCATACTTGGGTCGTTGGCGGCAGACGCGATCCTCGTCGCAATCGGTACCGGGATCTTTCCCTCAACCCACGGTTACGTGCATTTCCAGTTCTCCGACTACGCCAAACTGACGACCATCGGCGTGATCATCGCCTGTGTCGCCTGGCCAGTCGTAACTCGGATCTCGTCAGCTCCACGCTGGGTGTTCTTGCGCATGGCCATCCTCGTAACCGCGGTCCTGTGGCTGCCGGACGTATACATTCTGGCCAAGGGCCAGCCTGCCAAGGCCGTCCTCGTGCTGATGATCATGCACGTGGCGATCGGCGTCGTGACCTACAACGCCCTTGTGCATCTCGCCCCGGCGAAGCGGAGTACCCTCGGTCCGGGCGGCCATCGGCGGCGCGCTTACTAGAGAGTCATGATCTGCGGAGGACCGTATCTGGAGCCAACGAAACCGGCTTGCCGTTGGTATCCGAGTCATACGGGATGTGTTGCGCAGCTGTCGCGTGATACTTCTAGCGACCGCCTTGACGTTGGCGTCCGAATGGACCAGCGTCGCCAACGGGGCCAATCGTTCGCGCTGAAGCGGAACGAAGTGGCTCCCGACGACACTTCTCGCTCTGATTTCGTTCCTGGAGGGCGGTCGGCATCGTCCTTCGGCAAGCGCAGCTGCCACGACCGTCCGGGACGGAAGTCCCGAGTCGAACACGGGCCCGTACATGGTAGGGGCCAACGGTCGGGGCTTCATGCTGTGTCAAGCAGTCGCTGGCGGGAGTCTGGACTCGATAGCGGTGAGCCGGTCGAGGAGGAGCTTCAGACCCCCGTCGGTGTGCTCATTGACCTGGTCCATGATGAACTCGGTATCGGAGAACTCCTTTTCGGCCCGAGCATCGGAGGCAGCGCTCTGCACCGACTGGCCGACCATGATGACGCTAAGGAGCGCCAGCTGTAGGAATGTCTGAGCGATCCAGGCGACGATCAGGATGAGGCCCGGCTTCGTGAGAAAGTTCGGCACCGCGGTGCGGCTGAGAACGCCAGCCTGGATCAGGATGGCCGGCAGACTGAGCAGAGCAACGAGGCAGAACAGATGGGCGCATGCCATCGAGCCAACGCCGCGGGTGAGGATGACGGCCAGCTTGGCATTGAAGCCCTTGACCGCCTTGACCTCACCCGGCAGGCCTCTGAGGTTGATGACATGAGCGAGGTGGTGGCGAGTCTTGATCGGAAACGCTTTGGGTGGACATGAACATTCAGAGTACTGACCGCCTATACGCAAGCACGATGACGAACTTCTCGTCCCGGGGCCTAGTCCCCCTCGTCCCTCAATCGGCAACCTCAGCCCTGTCGAGTTCGAAACACGACACACCAATACCGCAGTTGCGGCATGATCAACTCAGCCAACCTGCCCGGAGAACCGGGGGAAGCTCAAGGCTCCTTTGGCGCGCCGACCGCGTGCCTGGCCGTCAGACGAGTACCTAAGTTCGGCTTTATGCATGAAGATCGCGTCACATCACACTCTGGCCATGGTCGAGTCCACGGCACAGGCCGCACCTCTCGACGAGGCCCAATTGCACCCAATACTGCCTTCGCCAAATAGCCCCGAACCCATAGAACTTCAACGTCCCATGGTGCGTAGAACACTCGCCGATCCCCCAGGTGGGTGAGGACCCGATGAGCGGAAGCAACCATTGCCACGCACCGGGTCGCTGCTGATCACGAAGATCGGGCGGGAGATTCCAGTCAGGCGCCGGGCTACCTCTGGGAACTTCCTCCTCCCCGTCCCTCATGAGCCCAGGACGAAGCGGGCCTTCTCGGTCCGCAGCATCTCGTACGGAGACATGGACTTCACACGGAGAGCGATACAGGCGTTCGGAATCTTGATCTTCTTGACGGAGTTTGCTGCGACCTCGTGGGTAACCATGTCGAATCCGTGAGCGAGGGTGTGGGCGACGAGGTAGTAGTCAGCTACCTGAAGGAATTGACTGACAGCTCCAGGTTCATAGCCGCCACTCCCGGCCCAGCTGCTAACAGCCGCGAGACTTGGGACGATTTCAGTGTCTGGCGGGAGGAAGAACTCAGGACCCCGTGCTTTCGCCCTTCGGCGAGTTCATCGTCGCCACCGATGAGTTCGTCACGGACCTTTTCGATGCTGAAAACCTTCCCCTGCTCGTTCCCAGCATGCAGCCACTCCCAGAAGGCAGGACAGAAGTCGAAGCCGTAATGGAGATTCTTGGCTTGGATGAAGATGTTTGCGTCAAGGAGGTATGGCATCATCCGACTCCGAGCCGCACTGCAAGCTCATTGAACGTCGAGATCTTCTTGAAGCCGAGCATTCGGGACGCATCACGATGCAGCGTCTGTCCTTCGAGCGTGCTCTCGATGAGAGCCCTGGCAAATCGCTTACTCACCCGCACTGGTTGCGTGTTGTAGAAGTTCCCTCCGCCGCCACCGCTCGAATGTTCTTCCATGAGGGCGAGAATCCGTTCGCGCTCATCGGCATACGCAGCTCGATACTGAGGCAGGGTGAAATAACCAGTGTCGAACAGCCGGCGAAGAACAACCAGGGTGCTCACCTTGAACTGGCGAGCAAGTCGCTCAAGCTCCTCGGTTAGATCATCCCGGTCTACCGAGACTCCTCGGAGTGCAGCAGCAGGAAGCAGAAACTCTGCAGCAACCTCATTGCACCACCGCTCGATCGAGTTACTGGAGGAAGCACTCATGTCCGGATCGTCTACAGCGGACTCACCAAGCCAGACATGGACCAGCTCGTGAGCAAGCGTGAAAATCTGGGCAGCCTTGGTGTCCGACCCGTTGATGAAGATCACCGGGGCTAAGTCGTCAGCAAGAGCAAAGCCTCGGAATTCTTCCGGGTCGAGTTTGCGATGGGTGTTACTTCCGACGATGCCGCTGACCATCACCAGCACGCCGTGATCATCAGCTTCTTCGATCAGACGCCTGAATGCCTCGCTCCAGGTCGTCCCTCGTTCCTCTGGTGCAAACGACAGGACAGCGCTCATCTGGGCTGCAGTGTCAGCAACGTCCGTCCCTAGGGTGAAGGTGCCAACGAACGGGACGGGCGATTCTTGATGGACTCTCGCATAGTCCCGGTACCAGTCCTGGCGCTGCTGACATTGATACACCGTGTCGAGCAGATCGGGACTCGCTTGACCGACCTCAATGTCGCCGATGGTCCGAAAGTCGGGGACCGGCAGAGACTCTTGGGGCGGCTCTGGCAGGAACAGGTAGCCAATCGGCGTGTGTGTCGCCTGGGCGAATCGCTCCAGTTGCTTGAGCGTCGGGAGCTTCGTTCCTTCTTCCCACTCAAGCAGTGCCGGGAACCGGGACTCCAGCTCGTCAGGGGCCAGGCGGGAACGCTCTCGTGCCCAGCTCAGAAGGGTGCCGCTGACTGAAACCCTGACCATCATGGCCGTCTGCCAGGCCAGCGACGTTGGCGCACCCCGGCATCACCGCGGTGACTGCCAAGGTTCCCGCAAGACACGAGCTGATGGTACGACACGGATGGTTTCCTGAGGGGTTCGAGCGGATCAGAGCTATCGAAGACCAGGTCACGGCCCTCCGCGGAGGGCCGAGGTGCACTCGCCCGTGGCGACCACCACCAGGTGATCGACAATGCAGAGCCCGCACCGGCAGCACGCTGCGGCGATGCTCCGAAAGACCGATCCTCAGCTTCCGCGGCGAGCCCTCTGTTTCGCAGGCCTTTGTTATGTCAGATGTAATGTCAGAAAATGTAGCCAAGTTGATAGGGCGGGCTCAAGGGATCCGCGCAACAGCTCGACGAGTCGACGACTGTGAGTTGACTCGATTGGGAGGTTCCCTTGGCACCGCACCTGACGCTGCAACAACGTGAGCACGCGCGAAGGCTCAGACGAGAAGGAAGGACGATCCGCGAGATCGCAGCAGAGATCGGGTGCTCGCGCGCGACCGTGAAGTATGTTGTGCGCGCTCGCGGCAAGCGGGAGTCCAGCCAGATCGTGTGGTCGCCGGGCCCGTCACGCTTGTCGCTCGCGGATCGTGAGGAGATCAGCCGTGGGCTGTCGGTCGGTGAGCCGCTCCGCGCTCTTGCCCGAAGGCTTGGCCGGGCGCCGTCGACGATCTCTCGTGAAGTGAAGGCGAACGGCGGACGCTCCCACTACCGAGCCGTGAGGGCGCACCATGGAGCCTATGCACGCGCCCGTCGTCCGAAGACCCCGAAGCTCCTCGCCGGCCCGCTCTGCGCGCAGGTCACCATGTGGCTCGAGCAGTGGTGGTCGCCCGAGGAGATCGCCCGACGACTCCGGATCGAGTTCCCGAACGAGACTTAGCCGGACTGGACATAACTGGGCAGCATTGGATTACTGCGGAATTGCTGTTTTACCTGGACTGACGCGTACTGAGCACTACCAGCCGGACGGTACAGTCACAGACTGGCAGTCAGGGAGGTTCGAGGGTTCGAGTCCCTTCGCCTCCACCCGAAAGTCCTGGTCACAGGAGTCTACGGGTTGCGACGACTCCGTTAGGGCCGGTGCGAATGTAGCCAACTGTAGCCACACCGCCGGGACTGGAGTCCGCAAAGAGAGCTGCTCGCTCTTCTCGTCGAAGACGTCGACTTGAAGGCACAGATGCGCCGGTAGCCCCTGGTGGGGTTCTCCTGAGACATCCGCCAGATGCTACCGGCCTAACTCCTTGACGACGGGCTGCGTCTGAAGGGAGATCGTCTTTCTCTTGTTGACCCGGTGCGGGCCGTCCACTTCCTGCGGACGAGCTCTCGGTGCCAGCGTCGGAGCGTGTCGGGGGTGAACAAGTTGGAGAGCCGCTCGTGGAGAGGACGGAGCCGCTGCGGCACCGTGAGCACGAGGCGCTCCTCCCGCCGCGTCTTCGAATGAGGGACCTGGCGGCGCAGCACGGCGAGCTCCTGACGCAACACAAGCAGCTCGAGGTCCTGGACGACCTGTAGGTGAGGAGCCGGAGGTGTAGGACCTGGCGAAGGGAGAGCGTGATAAGGCGGACAGTCACCGGCCCAGTCTGGTTGCCAGGTGGACGGGTGTGTCGGTCCCTGTCATGCGGCCGCGTGTGATGTGGAACCCTTCAGGGGCCTCGTGAGGCCAGGGGCCTACCCGCTTCAGGGCCCTGGGCGTTTTCCCAACCTTCAGGCAACTCTTACCGAGTTCTAATGAGATTCTGAGACGCCGGGACGTCTAGGCGAGTCTTTGCGCTACCGGCTGCAATGAAATGGGGACTTTTGGCCCTACCACGGAGCGGGGTCGACTCGTAACGTGCCAAATATGCAACATATGCAGCAGGGCTGCAGAACATGCAGATAGACAGGCAAGACATGCGCTCGGCGCCGCGCTTTCTGCGCGCTGAGGAAGTCTCGAGAGTGCTCGGGGTCGATCGGTCCACGGTTTACCGGATGGCCGAGAGCGGGCGGTTGCCCGCGATGAAGGTCGGCGGACAGTGGCGGTTCTCAGCCGAGCAGATCGCGGGGCTGATCGAAGCGCAGAGCGGCGAGGTCTCTACAAACACGGTCCGTGGCCGACGGGCTCTGCTACCGGCCCTCCAGTACGTGCTGCCCCTCGTCGAGCTCGCAGCGGAACTCCTCGGCGTCATGATGGTTCTCACTGACATGGCCGGCGAACCGGTCACCGAGATCGTCAATCCATGTCCCTGGTTCAGTGAGCAATCGGATGACCCGGTCTTGATGGCCAAGTGTCTGGCCGACTGGAGGCAGCTCGCCGACGACCCGGACTTCGAGATTCGCTTCCGCACGGGACCGCTGGGATTCGACTGTGCAAGGGCCTTCGTGCGGCTCGGTCCCCTGTTGATCGGCATGCTGGTTGCAGGCGGGACCACGGCTACCGACGACGACGAACGGGCTCTGCACAGCCTGGACGCTGAGGGTCGGGCCCGCGTGCTCGCCGCCCTCCCTGCGATAGCGGCGAAGGTGTCCCACATCGTCGCGGGCATGTCGTCCGAAATCGACATGAGCAGGATGGCGTGAACCGCCTGCTGCTCTTCGTCTCGTTCCAAGTTCTCCTGCTACAAGGCCGCGAACCAGCCGACGTCCGCCCAGTGGAGGCAATTCGGGGGGCCGAAAAAGTGAGAAGGAGAATGCGATGACGCGCAAAGTGCTCTGGCCGGTCCTGGTGATTGGTGTCCTACTGATCGTGGCACCTTTCGCCATCTCGCTGCCCAGCAAGGCGAGCGCCGGGCAGACGATGCTGAACGAGTTCCACCCGATCATGCAGCCCGCCAACGTGAACACGACCGTCAAGTACTACTACCAGACCTTCGTGCCCCTGCGTGCGGTCGCGAACGGCGGCGTCGCGGCCGCAGGAGAAACTCCGAAGCTCATCGCGGGACTTGCGACCCAGCTCCACATGACCCCAGCCCAGGTGCAGAAGTTCCTGGGGACGGATTTCCCTGCGCTGGCCGAGCTCCTCGGGAGCTTCCCACAGTTGGTGCCAATCTTCACCGACGTGCCCCCGGGACTCGATCACTACAAGCCGCTCGTGACGACGATGCAGGAGAACGTGCACAACTACGCACAGATCGACAGCCTGCCGAACTTCAACCTGTTCACTTGGTTCTTCGTCATCCCGGGCGTGCTGCTCGTCCTGCTCGCGGCCTTTGGTCTGGGCGTCTTCGGGGTGTTCCGTCGCCGTCAGGCCGGTGCCTAGACGATGAGGAGTGCGAGCGTGCAAAGAACCGTTAAAGGTGCAAGCGCTCGATTGAGTCGAGCGAGGAGGATTGACAGTGACGATCTCCGTTGACGAGCTGAAGGAACTGAAAGCAGACACGGTTGTAGACGCACGGGGAACCTCATGCCCCGGGCCGATCTTGGCAGCGAAGAAGAACATCGGCCAGGTTCCCGTAGGCGGGATCATGGAGGTCCTGGCCACCGACTCCGGCACGAAGAGGGATCTTCCTGCGTGGTCGAAGAAAATGGGCCACGACTACCTCGGTGATTTCGAGGACTCCGGTTACCTGAGGCTTTTTCTCAAAAAGGTCAAGTAATGACCTCGGGCCACGCCGCCACGGGGGGCGGGTTCTCGCCCAGGATCCTGGTGTTCTCCACGAACAACATCTCCGACCCCGGGATCGACCTCGCAGGCAGTCGACACCTCCACTACGCCGCGACGGTGTCCACGATCACCGTGCCCTGCAGTAGCGGGATCCGGCCGAGTTGGATCGTTCACGCCCTTGAACAGGGCTTCGACGGGGTATTCATCGCCACTGACGGCGATGAGTGCGCCTACCTACCCGACTGTAACGAGCGGTCCGCCCGGATCGCGGCGCAGGCACAGGACCAGCTGCGGACCAAAGGTTACGAAGCGCAAAGGGTGAGGATGTCAGCCCTTTGCTCGGTCTGCGCCGAGCCGTTCGTCAAGCACATGGGGGAGTTCTCCCAGATGCTGAAGGAGCTAGGCCCGGTTGGGCAGACAGCAGCATGAAATACGACGCACTCGTGGTTGGCGGCGGCATAGGCGGCATGGAGGCGTCGCTCAAGCTGGGCGACATGGGCTACCAGGTCCTCCTCGTCGAGAAGGAACCGAGCGTGGGCGGGAGGATGATCCTTCTCAGCAAGGTCTTCCCCACCCTGGACTGCGCGAGCTGCATCTCGGGTCCGAAGATGTCCTCTACCGTCAACCACCCCAACATCACCAGCATGACCTACAGCGAAGTCCAGGGGATCCGTCGAAATGACGACGGCACCTTCCGGGCGACCGTGCGCCAGAAGGCCAAGTTCGTCGACTGGGCCGCATGCACCGGCTGTCAGGATTGTGAGATCGCGTGCACGGTGGCGGTGCCGGACCAGTTCAACGCGAACCTGGTCCCACGCCGGGCCGCCTACATCGCGTTCCCTCAAGCGGTGCCGAAGAAAGCCGTCATCGAGCGCACCGGCTCCTCGCCCTGCACTGGAACCTGCCCCGCGGGCATCAAGGCGCACGGGTACGTGTCACTCATCCGCAGTGGCAAGTTCGAGGAGGCATTCCAGCTTGTTCTCGACGCCACGCCGCTCGTCGGCACGCTCGGACGGGCTTGTTACGCACCGTGCGAGAGCGACTGCACCCGCGGCAGCCTCGAGGGAACGCTTCCCATCCGGCGGCTCAAGCGCTTCGTCGCCGAGCGCCACTATCTCGAGATGGACGGCCCGGGCGTCACCGTCCGGGAGCCGAACGGCAAGAGCGTCGCCATCGTTGGGTCCGGGCCGGCCGGCCTGACCGCCGCTTGGCAGCTGGCGCGTGGCGGCTACCGCGTGAAGATCCTCGAGGCGGCGCCCGAGCCCGGAGGCTTCCTCCGTCAGGCGATCCCCGTCTACCGCCTGCCGCAGGAGGTCGTCGAGCAGGACATCAGCAACGTCACCGCTCTCGGGGTCGAGATCGTCACCAACGCGCGGGTTGACGACCTCGGGGTGCTCAGGAGTGAAGGCTACGACGCGGTCCTCGTGGCTACGGGTACCCCCCGGGCGACCGGTCTCGACGTGCCTGGCGAGTCACTGCAAGGCGTCATGAGCGGCCTTGACTTCCTGCGCGAGGTCCGCTTCGGCGAATCACCCGATTTGACGGGCAAGCGCGTAGTTGTCGTGGGCGGCGGAAACGTGGCCATGGACGCGGCGCGGACAGTACGACGGCTGGGCGCTAGCAAGACCCTGGTTGCTTACCGGCGTGGTCGCGAGGAGATGCCCGCCCACGTCGTCGAGGTCGAAGACGCCGAAAAAGAAGGCGTCCAGTTCGAGTTCCTGGTCGCCCCGGTGGAGATCGCCGGTGATTCCAGTGGTCGCGTGAGCGGCTTGCGCTGCGCGCGTATAAAACTGGGTGAGCCTGATTCCTCAGGGCGCCGTCGCCCCGAGCCGGTCCCCGGTAGTGAACACGTGATCCCATGTGACGCAGTGATCTCGGCGATCGGGCTGGCGTCGGACACGGCGCCTTTCGAGAGCCAGATTGGCCTGATTGGCGGCCGCGGTATCCAGGTCGACCCGAACACGCTTCAAAGCGTGGTGCCCTACCTCTTTGCCGCCGGCGACGTGGTGTCGGGCGCTTCGGACATCACCCGCGCCATCGGCCAGGGCTGCCGCGCCGCCCACATGATCGACCTCTTTCTACAAGGTCGCGAGCTCGACGGCTTCGAGTCACTCGATGATTGCCTGGTTGCCACGGACAAGGCGCAGGTGCTGGCTCGCCAAGAGACCTATACGCAACGCGACCCGGCAAATGTGAACACCGTGCACTCACCGGCGCCGAGGGACTTTGTCGAGATCGAGCCTGCGATGACCGAGGCCGAGGCGCTGGCGGCGGCAGGGCGCTGCCTCGACTGCGGTGTCTGCTCGGAGTGCGGGGAGTGTGTTGGCGCATGTCCTGCTGACGCCATCCACCTCAACATGCACGACGAGGTAGTCGAGGTGGACGTCGGCGCCGTCGTCGTCGCGACCGGCTTCAAGCTCTTTGCTGCGGACCTCAAGCCTGAGTACGGCTGGGGTAAGTACCCCAACGTCATCACGGGAGTGCAGATGGACCGCCTGCTCGCTCCGACTCGGCCGTTCAACACGGTGTTGCGTCCGAGCGACGGCAAGGTACCTGACCGCATCGCGTATGTGACCTGCACGGGCTCGCGCGACCAGACCGTCGGCAACCCCCTTTGTTCGAAGATCTGCTGCATGTACTCGATCAAGCAGAACCAGCTCATCATGGGCGCCCTGCCGCTCGCCGACGTGACCATGCACTACATGGATATCCGGGCCGCCGGCAAGCGCTACGACGAGTTTTACGAGCAGGCCAAGGACATGGGCGCCGTCTACATCAAGGGACGAGTCGCCAAGATCACCGAAAAGGACAACGGCAACCTGGTCCTTCACTACGAGGACATCGAGAACGGCGGCAAGCTCGTGGAGGCCGAGTACGACTTGGTGGTGCTAGCTGTCGGTGTCCAGCCCAATGCTGACGCCGAGCGCCTCTTTGTCGACGAGGAGCTTGGCCTCGACGAGTACCGTTACGTCGCTGAGCCGAACGACGACTTGAGCCCCGGCCAGACGAGCATTCCCGGCGTCTTTGTAGCCGGTGCTGCTTCGGGGGCAAAAGACATCGTCGATTCGATCCTCCACGCGGGCGGGGCGGTCGCCCAGGCTGCGGCCCATCTCGAACGGGTACGTGCCGAGCACCCGACGACAGCTGTGACGGTGTCGGCATGAGCGAGCGACGCATAGGTGTGTACATCTGCCACTGCGGCGGGAACATCTCCGACTACATCGATGTCGCACAGCTCCGCGACGCCGTGAAGGACGACGCGGATGTCGTGCACGCCGAGACCACGTTGTTCGCGTGCTCGGATGCCACCCAACAGGACATGGTCCAGATGATCAAGGACCAGGGTCTCGATGGCCTCGTGGTCGCGTCCTGCTCGCCCAAGCTGCACCTGGTGACATTCCGAGGGGTGTCGAAGCGGGCAGGATTGAACGCTTTCGAGTACACACAGGTGAACATCCGCGAACAAGGTTCCTGGGCCCACAGCGACGACCCCTCTGGCGCGACAGAGAAAGCGATCGGTCTGGTCCGCGCCGGCATCGCCAAGACACGGCTTTCAGTCCCCCTCGAACCCATCACGGTCGAGACTCAGCCGAAGACGATGGTGATCGGTGCCGGCATCGCAGGTCTGCGGGCAGCCATCGCCTTGGCGGACATCGGACTCGGTGTGTACCTCGTCGAGCGCGAGGGAGAGCTTGGCGGGTGGGTGGCGCGCTTCGGCACCATGTACCCGAACGGGAGAAGTGGCCGGGAGCTCATCGACCAATTGGCAGCAGAGGTGAGGAAAAGGCCCTCGATTGTCGTCCTCACCAACGCGGAGCTCACGGCGAAGTCGGGCAGTTTCGGCAACTATGTCACCGAGGTGCGCGTCAACAACGACGCCCCCGAAACCCTCGAATTCCAGGTCGGCTCGATCGTGGTGGCAACCGGCTTTGGCACCTACCTGCCCGAGATCGGCGAGTACGGCTACGGCATTGACGGCGTGCTCACCCTGCCCGAGCTAAAGGAGTTGGTTGACGCTTCGACGGGGTCCCTCGCCTACCGCGGCCGGCCGGTGCGTACGGTCGCGTACATCTATTGCGTGGGGAGCCGTCAGCCGGGCGGAAACGAGTACTGCTCACGGTACTGCTGCGCGGCCGCCGTGCACGCTTCAATCGAGGTGGCCAAGCTCGGTCCCGAGGTGCACCAGTATCACCTCTACCGTGACATCCGGACCTACGGCAAGTTCGAGCTCTTGTACGAGGAGTCCCGCAAGCGTGGCTCGGTCTACATGAAGTTCCCCGAAGACACGCTGCCGTCGGTGAGACAAGACAAGAGTGGTCAGCTGCTGGTCACTACCCGTGACACCTTGACCGACGGCGAAGAGCTCACCATCCCGGCCGACCTGGTGGTGCTCGTGACGGCTATGGTGCCGCGCGAGAACAAGGACCTGACGAACCTTCTCAAGCTGCCCGTCGGCAGCGACGGGTTCTACAACGAGATCCACCCGAAGCTGCGCCCGGTCGAGACCGTCGTAGACGGTGTCATGATCGCCGGCACGTGCCAGAGCCCGAAGAACTCCTCGGAGAGCGTTGCCTCGGGGCTCGCGGCCGCGGCCCAGAGCGGGGCCATGCTCATGAAGGGGGTGGCAGAGCTGAATCCCCTCGTTGCCACGGTGGATGCGACCTTGTGCACGTGGTGCGGGGGATGCCAGGACGCGTGTCCCTACGCCGCCATCGAGAAGATTATGTGCGACGGCCGCGAGGTGGCCATGATCAGCGCCACCACCTGCAAGGGCTGCGGAGGTTGCGTGCCCTACTGCCCTGCAGGCGCCATCGACCTGCTCGGCAGCACCGATGCCCAGATCCTGGCGATGATCGACAGCATGGCCGGAGCACCGGCCGCTCGGGAGAAGGAGCCGGTCCTATGAGGACAACGCCTACCCGGGACGTCCGCGAGATAATTCGCGAGGAGCCCCTGATGCACCGGGAGATCATCCAGGCTCTATGTGCCGGACCGCTCACCGTGCCGCGGATCGCCGAAGCGATCGGCCGACCCTCCGACGAGGTGCTGTTCTGGGTCATGGGCATGCGGCGCTACCGCAAGGTCGTGGAGCTCCCCGAACCGGACGATGACGGTTACTTCCAGTACGCGGCGATGGATGCGGAGGTGCATGCATGACTGCGTTGGCCAGTACGGATCTCGATGCCGATGCAGGACAGAGCGAAGACGGTTCTCGCGCTGGGCGCACGACCTTAATAGACACGGGCCTCCTCGAGGACATCAAGCGATTCGGGGCAGCTGACGTGTCGGCCTGCTTCAGTTGCGGGACCTGTACGGCGATCTGCCCGCTTGCGGACAACGACGGGGCGTTCCCTCGGCGGATGATCCGTTATGGCCAGGTGGGCATGAAAGACGCCCTCCTCTCGAGCAAGGAGCTGTGGACCTGCTACCAGTGCGCTTCATGTTCCGATAGTTGCCCGCAGCGAGCTGAGCCGTCTGAGTACATGGCGGCTGCACGGCGCTATGCCATCGCAAGCTACGACAAGACCCGGCTTGCACGCACGATGTACACGAGGCCGGTTATCGGAACTGTGATAACCCTTCTTGTCGCCGCTTTCTTTGCCGCCTTCATGTACTCCGCCCACGGTCCCGAGAACGCGACTTCGTTGAAGCTCTTCAGCTTCATTCCTTTGCCCCTCATCCACTACACGGGCGTCGCCGTGATGGTGCTGATCGTGCTGGCCGGTTCGGCGGGCGTGATCACAATGGCAAGAGGGATCGCCCACAAAGAAGGCGTCCACCTTTCCACCGTGTTCCGCGGGTCCTCCGCCCTCGCGGGGGCCTTGGCGGCGACGTGGACTGCTCTCGGCATCGAGTCGGTCGGTCAGCGTCGTTACCGGACCGAGTGCAATGAAGCCCAGAAGGACGACGAGCCCCTGTACCGCCGGCGTTGGCTGGCCCATGCCCTGACGGTGTGGGGGTTCCTCGGTCTGTTGACAGCGACCATTCTCGACTATCTCCTCGCCCTCATCGGGGTGAAGAAGACCGGGACGCCGGTCCCGATCTGGTACCCCGTCCGGCTTCTCGGGACCATCGCCGGCATAGCGATGGTCTACGGAGTGAGCATCTTGATCTTGAACCGCCTGCGCAAGGCCAACAAGGGCGTAAAGGAGTCGAAGGCATCTGACTGGACGTTCCTGGTCATGTTCTGGGTAGTGGGCGTGACGGGCTTCTTGCTCGAGCTGTCGCTCTATCTTCCCCACGCCCCTTCCTGGGGCTACTGGGTTTTCCTCTTCCACGTCTCAGTGGCCATGGAGCTGATGCTGCTGTTGCCGTTCATCAAGTTCGCTCATGCCCTCTACCGGCCGGTCGCGCTCTTCTTCTACGCACTGGCGAAGCAGAAGAGCGTGGCCAGCTGAAGTCTGCCGATTGAGAATCATCCTCCGCCAGGTCGGCGGGGAGCGAAAGGAGGCCTAGCAAGATCATGGCCGACACATCGAAGAAAACCATCATTGTCTTCAGTGGCGATCTCGACAGGGCCATCGCGGCTTTCATCATCGCCAACGGCGCGGCGGCGATGGGCGACGAGGTGACGATGTTCTTCACGTTCTGGGGCCTCAGCCTTCTCCGCAAGCCCCAAGCCCCCAAGCACAAGAAAGGCTTCCTGCAGGGCATGTTCGGAGCCATGATGCCGCGTGGATCTGAGCAGCTCGGCCTCTCGAAGATGAACTTCGCCGGCATGGGTCCCAAGATGATGCGCAGGGTGATGCGCCAGCAGAACGTCATGTCCCTCGAGGAGCTCATCGCAAGCGCCAACGAGCAGGGCGTCAAGATGATCGCCTGCAAAATGTCGATGGACTTCTTGGGCTTTCGCGAGGACGAGCTGATCGACGGCCTCGATTTCGTCGGTGTCGCCACCTACTTGAGCGAGGCAGACGAGGCCAACGTGAATCTGTTCATCTGACCGCGGCGACGGAAACCATCGGTTGTCGGGCTACTACAACGGCTGTCGCTGCGAAGCATGCACCGAGGCCAACACGGCAGCGTCACGGGCACGACGTGACCGTATCGCGGGCCGTAGCGAAGACGTGCGAATGCCTGTCCGCCAGTCCGTCCGCACGGCCGTGGCTGCAAGGACGCCGCCGCCGCTGCCTGTTGTTGGCCTTATCCAGCTAGTCGTGGAAGGACCGAGGTTGCTCGGACCGAGTGCTGCTCACCCGTCAAGCAACTTGTTCGGGAAGGGGCAGGTAGGCAGGACCAGGGATCATCAGAGTGCAGGTCGGGACGATTGGGATACATACGCACGGTTGCTCAAGCTCTACCTGGCCGGGGTGGGACCGTCGCCCTCATTAGTCACGCTGGCCGACGAAGTCGAGGCTTACTACTCCCTTGCCGAGAACCGGTCCGGAGTCAACTCCGGCGCGACCTAAAAGGCCGAGGAGGATTGGCACAAGCGTTCAGGCCCGAAGGGCTTTAGTCTGCGGTGAGCTTGGCCGTCGCATCCGCCCCGAGCTTGGCCGACACGTGAGCGGTACCGTTTGCCACTGGCGGTCGGCCAAGAGATCGGAAGGACACGCAGATGACCGAGCGACTCCCTGAGGACAGCAACGCACCCGCCCACGAGGCCAGTGCCGCGCCAGAGGGTTCCGCAACCCGCTACGGCCGACGGGCACTCATGCTCGGTGCAGCAGCGGGGGGAGCGGGTATCGCTGCCAGTCTGGTTGCTGGTGCAGCCCCCGCCGAAGCTGAAAACGGCAAGCCGATCCTTCTCGGCATGGCCAATTCAGCCACCGCCACGACTGCGGTCACCACCACGAAGGGAACTGGCGTTGAGGGAACGACCTCCCACGGCGGTAGGAGCGGCCTCGCAGGCATCGACACCAGTCCAGGGGGCGGCCACGGGACCTACGGGCGCTCGACCAACGGCGTCGGTGCCTACGGCCAGACTTCTGGCTATCTCCAGGCTGGCGTCTATGGCAACGACGTGAGCTCAGATGGCGGCTATGGCGTTCAGGGGAATTCTCTCGAGGGCGACGGCGTCTACGGCCAGACTGCGGCCTATCAACATTCGGGCGTCTACGGCAACGACGCGAGCACAGACGGCGGTTACGGCGTACAAGGGAGCTCTGCCAACGGCACGGGCGTCCAGGGAACAACCAAACACGAAGCCCTGAGCGGCGTCGCGGGCATCGACCACAGCTCAGCGGGCGGATATGGTGTCAAAGGGGTCTCAGACAACGGCACCGGCGTCTACGGGTCATCTAGCGCCGGCACGGGCGTTGAGGGCACGACCACGACGGACGGTGCGAGCGGTACCGCAGGGATCGACATCAGCGCCGGCGGCGGTCACGGAAGCTACGGACGATCGACCAACGGCACCGGTGCTTATGGCCAGACGGTAGGAAAGGGCCAAAGCGGTGTCGAGGGCCTTGACGCGAGTACGGGCGGCGGTTTCGGCGTCTACGGGAGTTCGGAGAACGGCGGCATTGGTGTACAAGGCACGAGCGAGGCGGGGGTCGGAGTGTCGGCCGCAAGCACTTCTGGAGCGGCGCTCCAGGTCAATGGTGTCGCTAGGTTCTCGCGGAGCGGTAGCGCGATCGTAGCGGGAACCGCCAGCAACACCGCGAAGTCGGTGACGATCACCGGGGTGGCTCTCAGCGCCTCGAGCCTGATCTTTGCTACTGCGCAGGATCATGTTGCCGGTGTCGGCGTCGCAGGTGTCGTCCTGGACTCCGTAGCCAACTCCTTCACCGTCTATTTGACTAAGCCCGTCGGGATCTCGCTCACCATTGCTTGGTTCGTTATCGGGTAGGGACAAGCCGAGCGTCCGAGCCGTCCCCCTCCGTTTTCTATCAATGCAGTAGCCTCAGGGCCGCCCGCGTCGCAAGTGGGGATGCCGATCGCCCACCAGCGCGTGCCCCTTCGGCCGAATCAGCTTCTGAAACGCCCCCCAGCAACCTGTGTCCTACCACCCGCCCCTGCGCCGCCACGTGGGCGAACGTGGGCGCCTCTCCGGCCGAACGTGGCACGTAGCGGCACGCAGTTAGCGGCCGGCACCCACTCACTGCTTCCCCAGCGCCCGACTCGGACCCGTCCACCATCTCGGGCGTGCTGTTTTCGGCAGCCAGACCCGCTTTGTCCACCTAGCGCCACCCGATCCGACCCGAGCCGCTTTGTCAGCTCCGGTAGGCGTCCCGGCGGTGGTCGACGTCGAGCACGTAGACGAGCCCATCGGACTGCTCGATGCGATAGCGCACTCGGTATTCGCCGCGGCGGGCTCTCCATTGGCCGTCGAAGGGTTTGCGTAGCGGAGTTCCGACTCGTTCCGGGTTCTCGGCTAACGGCCCGAAGATGAACTCGATGCGTGCTGCCGCGGCCGCTTCTGGGAGGTGTTCGGCAAGCTGACGGGCGGCCGTCCTTGTAACGACAACCCGGAAGCTCACTCAGTCCTCTCCGGTTTGCGCGCTGCAACCAAGGCGCGAGCTTCCGACTCGCCCAATACGTCCCCGCGGGCGATGTCTTGCTCGGCAAGCGCTATGCGCGCTTGCGCGTCGGCATCACTCAACAACTCCAACGTTGCCTCGATCGATTCGAGGTCCTCTGCGGCTATGAGGACGACGTAGTCCCTGCCATTCTTGGTGATCTGAACACGCTCATGAGTGGTTGCCACCTCTTCGGCGATCTCAGACAGGCGTGCCTTGACCTCAGACAGCGGGAGAATGGTCATAGACCAATATTCTAGTTCAAACTCAATCAGACTGTGAGGAAACGCCCTCAGTTAAGGCCGGTCGCGTTGCGCGATCGTCGACACCGGCTGCCCCATTTCTCAGTTGACGACCCCAGCCTGTCCCGCCACCGCCGACAGAAAGCCAACATTCGAGCCAACAAACCGGTCCCAGAGCGTCGCACGCAGTCGCACGCCGTTGCGCACGAACCGCTGGACGGCAGTCTGGACCGGCCAGAACGCGACGATGCGGGACGATCCGACACGGGCTGAGACGGTATTGAGCTACCTGGCAGTCAGGAGGTTCGAGGGTTCGAGTCCCTTCGCCTCCACCCGAAAGTCCTGGTCACAGTGAGTGTGCAGGTGTGGCGACTCTCAGGGCCGGTGCGAATGTAGCCAACTGTAGCCACACAGCCGGGACCAGAGTTCGGGACCG
>Ga0326727_10014285_pt1 | contig 17353 bp, 36 predicted proteins | sample MB2enrmetagenome_FD_207643 | JGI IMG/M metagenome (GOLD analysis project Ga0326727, IMG submission 207643) | Lab enriched peat soil microbial communities from McLean, Ithaca, NY, United States - MB29MY | ecosystem: Environmental > Terrestrial > Soil > Wetlands > Peat | place: USA: New York...
GAGACCGAGCACCAAGAACGTGATGAACGTGCGCATCACGCCGGCCCGTAGTTGAGGATGTTCTTCCGCGCGCGCAGCTCTCCTCGCGCGCGAAGCGTCGCCGCGTCGGCCGGGCCGAGCACCTTGAGGTCCAACCGGCCGAGCGCGGTCGGCGTATCGGTCACGATCACGATCTGCCCGCTCGGCTTGGTGACGTCGAGCTTCATGTTGTAGTTCGCCATGCCCGCTGCGAACGCAGTCTGTTGCGCGGCGCCGATGTCCACCGGCTTGCCGTCGACCGTGATCGACTCCGTGATCTGACCGGGCGGCACCTGTACGTAGATCGACGTCGGGCCGACGTACGACGACAGGTGGACCGTCTGATCGTTGACCACGTTCGGACCCGCGAGCGTCGTCACGTTGACGGCCTTACCGCCGTGCTTCTGCATCCACGGGAAGAGGACGAACTTGGTGAGCGCGACGGCCGCGCCCACGATGACGATGAAGCCCCACGGCATGGCTCAAGCCTTCAGGAGCCCGGCGATAACCGCGGGCAGTTGCTTGCCGACGTCGACCTGATCGCCGGTCTGGTAGAAGCCGCCCGCCCCGGCGCGCGCGAGCGATTCGAGGAACGTGCGCGCGTGCGTGTTGCTCGGGTTGCCGCAGTACACGACGTCGACGATGCCGGTGAGCTTCTCGACGGCCGCGAGCGCCTGCGGCTCCGAGTCGGGCTCGCCGTCACTGATGATGACGGTGCGGATGGGCGAGAATCTCACGGCCGCTTCGATCGCGAGGTGCAGCGCGGTGCCGCCCTCGGGGCGCGCTTCCGCGATGCTGCGCACCTGACGCGCAGCGTCCGAGAACGCGAGGATGGTCACGCTCGACGGCAGACCGTTGAGCGCGTCGATGAGGAGCTGGAACCGCGTCTTGCCTTCGCGGCTGCCGCCGTCCTTCTCCACCATCGAGCCGGAGACGTCAGCCAACACGACGATCTTGTCCTTCTCGCTCATCTTCGCCCCCTTACCACTTGCAGTGCCGCTCCAGAAGCTTGAACGCGAGGTTGGCTTGCATGAGTCGCGTGGTGCGCGCCTCGCGCTCGCTCTCGGGCGCCTTGTCGGGATGGTTGGCCGCCACGTAGTCGAGGTAGCGCTTCTTCACTTCGGTCTTCGTCCCGCGCTTCTTCGCGATGCCGAAGATGCCCCACGCGTCGTCGACGGTGAGCGCGCTCTGTTGCGCGAGCAGCGGGGGCTCGGGGGGCTTCGGGGGCGGCGGCGGCTCCGGGGGCGGGGGCGGCGGGTGCCACGCGGGCATGCCGCGCATGCGGTGCAGGGGGCGTGACGGCTGCACGGGGGGTCCGGCCGGAGACGGCGGTGGTGTAGCCGGCTTCGCGGCGGGTTGCCCCGGCTTCGGCGCGTCCCACGCCGCCCATTCGGTCCCGAACATGCCCATGGTCGCAATCCTACCTCGACCGGACGGGGTGAGGCTACTCCTCGTCCTCGTCCTCGTCGTCCTCGTCGTCCTCGTCGGGAAGGTTCGCGATGAGCAAACCGGGCAGCACCGCACCGTATTGCGCCATGGCTGCTGCGGCAGGCGCGCCGAGCGCGATGCCCATGGCGACGCTGCCCGACGCCAGCGCCATCCCGAGCCCGAGATGTCCGACGCGCGAGCGCCCGAGACGTCGAGCCGACCGTCCGTACCGCCGAGCCAACGCGCGTACTTTGCTCATCAGCTCTTCAGCCTAGCAGCCACGCCTCGGCTCGACCTCAGAGATCGACATCGAGCGGGTCGACGACCTTGACGTCCCGCATCCATGCGCGCGTCAACCGGCGCCCTTCGATGCGCTCCCGAGCGCTGGGGTGCCAACCGCGGTACCCGTGACAGAGCGACACGATGAGCTTGGGGCTCGCGGCACGACCCCTACGACGACAGCCGCACCTCGCCTGCTTCGACCTCGACATGACGACGACCCTTTCCCCGCTGCGCCCGTCAGGCGCGCGGTGGGGATGGTCGAGCGTCGTCGCTCCTCACGTACCTGTCGGAGCACGAGGTCGAGCGCCGACGAGACGCGAACGATCAGCGGCTCGCGGTACATGGCGTTGAGCCTACCGCCGGGTCGCCGGGTTGTCACTCGCCGGTCGTGCGCGGCTTGGGGGGCATCTCGGCTTCGAAGATGAGCCACTCGATCATCGCGCTCCGCGAGCGACGCGTGCGCTTGGCCATCTCGTCCACGCGCTCGATCGCCGACTCGGAGAGCGTGATCTGTTTGATCGGCTTGTTGCGTTCCTGCGGCATCAGATCAACTCCCGGCTGTACACGCAGATCACGCAGTCGCGCCCAGCCTTGAGCGCGGCCAGAGACTCGCGGTCCGCGACGCTCTGTCGCTTGAACACGACGAACGATTCGGCCGTCAGGATGTACACCACGTACCAGCGCTGCTCGTAGATCACATCCGTCAACGGGATGATCTGCGACGCCTCGCCGCGTGCGTGGTAGCGCTTCGCCATCTGCTGCGCTGCGGCGGGTGTCTTGAAGCAACGCGCCCCATCGAGACGCGTCCCGTTCGTCACCGCGTAGAGCTTCTTGGGCGGATCAAACGTCATCAGAGCACCTCGCGTCGGCATGACGGCATCGACGACGCGCTCACGTACGCCGAGCGGAGAGGTCCCCAGCCGGGGATCGCGTACCGGAAACGCCGACGTCGCCGGAAGGATCCGGTCACGGTCCAGCGCTTCGCCAGGCACCGCTCGCAGCGGTACCCGTCTTCGAACGGCACCCACTTGTGCCTCGTGACGGCGGCGCCCATCAGAGCCCCTCGCGCGGGATGCGGAACCGACGCGCGGCCCAGCGGATGCCGGCCTTCTGCGCGTCCATCACGGACGGGAAGCTCGTGTAGCGCCGACCGCTCGCGCTCGCACCCGCCTGGATGGTCACGCGCACGAAGCCGTTGCGGAACTCCTCGATGTCGAAGCGCGGCGTCCACGTCACCGGCTTGCCGGTCGTCGCGTCGATGCACGCCGAGGCGCGTAGCAGACGCCCGCGCCACTTGGTGCCGCTGGCGTCGGCGATGAACACGATCTGCGCGCCGTCGGTGAGCGTGGCGCGTCCCGCCTCGGTGATGCGAACCTCGCCGGCTATCTCGGCGACCAGCCCGAGCGCTTCGAGCTTGCCGAGCGCCTTGTCGAACGACGTCATCACGCTATCGCTCCTTCCCGCATTGCGCGCAGTAGGTCGGGCCCGACTTGCCGACGGGGCCGCGCGCGTTCTCTCGGATACGGCGCACTTCCGCCGCGAGTTCAGGGGGCATGCAGTTCTCGCAGAGCGTCTTGGATGGCGCCCAGAACCGCGCGTCCCAATCGGCCATGGCGTCGGCCGCCGTCGGGAGCCCGTCGTCAGCGGGCGCCGCGTCCGCGTTCGGATGAGCGGGTTTCTTCACGACGCCACCGCCTCGGGGCTGTCGAGTATCAGCATGTCGCGCTCGTTCATCGCCGCGAGCTTGCGCCCCGCGTCGGTGAGCTGGCCGTCGGCCGTCAGGCAGTCGAAGTCCCGCAGCGTGCGGCTCGCCATGGCGATGTCGGCGCCGCACTTGTCCTCGGGCGTCGGCATGCGGCCGAGCGCGACGTAGGCGCGGGCGAGCATCCACGCGCCGCCCGTCATGTGGATGCGGTGATAGGTGCGATCGATGGCCCGCTCGGACACGTTGCGCTCCACGCCCGTGTCGAGCTGGCGCATCCAGAAGCCGTGCCTCGGGTCGTAGCCGAAGCACACGCAGAGCTTGAGCGTCCAGCCGTCACGGTACCGGCCACCGACGACTTGCTTGACCCACGCCGAGGGCGCGTACACGTCCGGTCCCGTGTAGGGGACGGACTCGCCGCCGGGCCCACGATGGTCGTCGCAGGGAGCCTTGGCTTCGATGCACCGCGAGCACCACGCGGGGTTGTGCGGGATGTTGCCGTTCACGACGACACCTCTTCGAGCGCGAGACGTCGCGCCCGTTCGACGGATCGGTTGAGCATACGCGCGACCTTCGCGCCGAGAACGCCGGGCTCCGGCTCGCCTTCGAGCATGACCGGCAAGCGGGCGACGCGACGAACGAAGTCTTCGAAGACGGCGGCTTCGTGGAGACAGAACGTCACGTCGCGCCCGTCGATCATCGGAAGCACCGCCGCGGGGTGCTCGGCCACCTTCTGCATGTCTTCGATGACCCGCTGAGCGATCACCGCTTGCTGCGTGGTGACGCGGACCATGATGCGCGCGCTGTTCACGACGACACCTCAGCGAGCGTCGCGAGCCCGGCGACCAACCGCATCGCAGCGAGCAGCCCGTCCATTGTCGCGACCTTGACCGCCTCGGCGTGCTGCCCGCGAATGACCGCGAACGCGCGCTCGGCGATGAGCGCCTCGTGCATGCGCGGGGTCATCCAATCCCAAGCGTCGCGCGCGTCGTCGCGCACCTGGCGCACGAAGCTCTGCACCTGCGCATGGTCGAAGCCGATCGCGAGCTTCTCGACGGCTTCGCGGAGCTGACGCGGCGTCATGCCGGCGGGGACGTTCACGACGACACCGCCTTCGAGCCGCGCTTGACCGTCTCGCGCACCGCGATGTCGGTGCGAACCTCGACCTTGTAGCCGCGCGACAGGTAGTGACCCGCCTCGCGCGCACCGACCGCCTTGTGCGCGTTGGCGACCGTACCGTGCCACGAGAGCACGCCCTGCGTGCCGACGACGGGCGGCGTCCAGCTCGCGAGGTTGCGTTCGAGGCTCTCGATGTGACGGGCAGCCTCGCCGATGCCGCTCGGGTTCTTGTCGTAGTCGTACGGGTCCGCGAAGCCGCGCGAGACCATGATCTGGTGGGCGCGCTTGCTCGACTTGTCGTCGTGGCACATGCTCCCGGTGTCCTTGCGCGCGACTTCGAGCGCGCTCCAGTAGTTGTAGTCGCCGACCTTCTCGCCGGTCGTCTCGTCGCGGCCGTACCACTTCGTGGTGGCGTCCTTCGTCCAGGCGTCCGCCTGCGCGACCGTCATGCCGTTGTGCAACGCGGTGCGCGTCGCGAGCGTGACGCGCCAGTCGGCCAGCTCGCTCTCCGCCTTGACCTTCTGCGCAGCATCGAAGGCGACGGTCGCCTCGGTAACGGTGGTGACGATGCACGCCACGTAGCGGCGGTTCTCACTCTTGCGGGTCGAGCTGACGACCTTGCCCATGCGCGCGTTGCCGTTGATCTCGATGGTGTGGATGAAGGCCATGGTTCCGATCTCCTCGACCTCATAGTAGCTACTAAGTAGTTACTGGCAACAACTAACTGTACGTACAGTGGGGCTGGAAGGCGACCCTAGAATCCCTATGGAAAACGGCTACCCGCCCGCCGGCCCTCGACGATCGGGCTCGGGGCTCGTAGGCTGGCATCCGTGAGCACACGGACCCTGAAGCGCCGGTATGGCCTCGCGCGCAAGTCGGCGTTCAACTGGCAGCGCACCGAAGGTGGCTACGAGCTGCACGAAGGCGAGGTCATCTACCGCGTTCAGAAGCGCACCGACCTGAACGACCGGCAGAAGTGGGAGCTTGATCGGCACCTCGGGCTCAAGCCTCGGGACGGCAAGCGTCGCGAAGCGTGGGTCATCCTGATCAACGGCACCCCGCTCGAACACGCGTACAGCAAGAAGGAAGCGGTCCTCGGGGTCGAGGAGTCGGTGGCGTCGCTTCGCGCCGAACACGCCGCGCGCGCCAAGCGAACCTCGTCGGGCCCTAGCATCGGCTTGACGATCGGGCTCTCGCAGCAACAGACGTTCTTGCCGCCTAGCGCCCCCGAGAGCCACGCCGTCGAGGGTCTCGGGCGCGAGGACATGCGCGTGCTCACCGAACACCTGCCGGAGCTGCGTCGATGAACCTGGCGTTGCGAGTGCTCGGCGCCGTGTACCTCACGGTCGGGTGCGCATGGGCATGGCGCTTCACGGGCGCCTTCGCCGTGGGGCGCTGGCGCATAACGCTCCGCGGTCTGCGTGGACAACACGGCATGCCGTACGTCCCGGCGCTCGGCGTGACGCTCGTGTTCTGGCTCTACGACGGCATCGCCGACGTCGTGCTTTGGCCTCTCGGCATCCACTCCGAGCTGAAGTTCCAGCGGTGGCTTCGAACCGCCGTCCCGTCGCAGCCCCGCGCGTCAGAGGCCCCAATCGCCGACGTCGGCTTGCGCGATCCCGGGCCCGGCACCCTTCCGCAAGTTGTGCGCGACGACAGAGCCGCTGATGAACAGTGACATGATCTTCGCGAGCACGAACGGCATCGGCCCGGCCACGATCTCGGTGATGCAGAGCATCGAGTGGCCGTTCTCGTCGATGAAGCACGGGTTGCCGCGGACGATCACGTAGTCGAACATGCTCGGGAGCGTAGCAGGTTCAAGTCCGGCTGAGCGCGTGCTCGGCCCAGAACGTCTGCGACGCCGCACGTCCGGCGTCATCGAGTCCGGGATCAAAAGGTTCACGCGGCGCGCAGGGTCCGCCATGCGCCGTGTAGAGGATCACCTTGCCCTCGTGCGGCCCGCCGATGACAGTCATGGTCCGCGTCATGCGCACGGGGCGGGCGCACACGCGTGAGGCACCCGGCCGATTACCGCGGGTGACGTAGGAGACCTCGGCCTCGGGGACCGGCGCGTCGCCCGCCAGCGGCCCGTGCAAGCCGCACGGCAAGGGCGACAGCTCGTCGGGGAGCGTCACCGTTTCGAGGAAGAACGCCTCGCGGTCGCCGAAGCGCGCGAGGATGAAAGCCAGGTGTTCGGCCGTGAGGGAGTGGTCAGCGTGAGAGTCGGGGGTGATGTGCATACCCCCTCGACGCGCCAGCCGCGCGTTTCTGACAGACCACCGAAGATCCTCACTGTCACCTGATTCTCGGCCGGTTTTCCCAACGTAAGAGCGCCCACCACGCGGCACCCACGCCGACGAGCAGCCCACCCGCACCCACGAGGCTCACCGTGTCACGGACGATGACGGCGAACACCGTCGCCCCCACCGTGAAGAGTGTGATGGCGGTCAGTTCAGCTCGCGGGCTCATCGCTAGGCCGTGCGACGGGCGACGACGGCCCGGTGACGCGCCGTGATGAACGCGCTCAGCTCCGGGCTCTTCTCACCGATCATGTCCGCGAGCGCGCGGATGTCTTCCTCGGTCGAGTGCTCGCAGAGGGTCTCGACGAGCGCGGTGTCCTCGGCGTTGCAGTTCGTCGCGGGGCCACCCTCAGCGGCGTCGCCGATCCACGAGGGCGCGAACGCGACCTCGACGAGCTTGGGGTCCATGATCTGATCTTCGGGTTCCCACTCGTGAACGGTCGCCATGCGGATGCGGTAGCCGTCACGCTCGAAGTCGTAGTCGATGATGAGGTCGTCGGCCGCGCGGACGTCGGACAGACCGACGCGGACGCTCGTGGGCCGCGACTCGTCCCGCGAGGGATCATCGTTGCGCGGGTAGAAGAGATCGATCTTGTGCTCGACGAGTTTCATGGGTGTCCAGTCTACCACCCCCCGGAAGAACTCTTCCTCTCCCGCGAACCGACGCACGGCCTCATGCTCTCGGGCATGAACAGGCAGCATCGACGCGCGCGCAAGGCGATGGAGCGGCGAACCGGCGTTCCCGAGGAGCGCATCGTCGTTCTCCCGAAGCCCGAGCCGGACCTCACGCGCACCGAACACGTGAAGGGTGGCGGCTCGACGAACGGCGTCCGGTACGCCAGCGCGCGGAGCTAGCCCGTCACCGGCACGTAGCGGTCGGCGAGTCGGTCCCACGCCTGGAGCTTGTCGCGCGTCGCCTTGGATCCCTTGCCCATCGAGCGCTTCGCTTCGCGGAGCGCGTCGGCGTCGTCCCGCGCGCCGATCATGATCCACCCGTAGTCGCCGAGGTAGCGGTAGCTCTTGAGCCCCGAAGCCGCGAGCGGGCGGTCGTGCAGCGGGCGGTCGGCGTGACCGTACCGACGGTGGAGTGCGTGGGCGTGCATGAGGAGAGGCTACCGCGCCGCCTCACCTGCGGCAACGCTCAGCCCGTGCGTGCCCCCGCGACGAACTCGACGACGTTTCTCTTCGCGGCCAGCTTGTCCGTCCAAGCGCCACCCGTCCGCTCGATGCGCGGTACGTACTCGTCGATCATGAACGCGATGGATCGCTCACCGCGCAGGATCGCCTCGACGACGCGGTGGTAGCCGTCGAGGACGAAGAACGCCCCGCGCGGCGAATCGAGCCGCGACAGGCGTACCGGAGCGCCGACGTTCTGCGAGACCCGCTTCTCACGCAGGTCGCCGAGGGTCTCTTCGAGCTTGGGCGCCCAGCCCCAAAGCTTCGAGAGCGCGACCTGACCTGCCGCCGCGTGGCTGTAGCGTCGCCGGAGCGCGAGGGCGTGCATGCCGTAGAGACTAGCACCGCAGCCGAAAGCCCCGGGGCGATGAGCGGCACCCCGAGGCTTCGACTCCACCCGTTCTGGTCCGAGGCAGGGTGGCCGCCCTTACGAGTCGCTTATCAGAGCGGCTCGGGAAGGTTCAAGTGTAGCGCAAGAGCGCCGCACGCCCCTCGTCGGTCAGCTCGCGCTCGTCCGCCCACTCCTTGTCGGTCACGTTGGCGCGCGCGAGCCAACCGCGCTTCTCCATCGCGCGGACGGTGAGCGTTCCGGTCCACCACGCGGGAACGTCGTGCGCCTCGTAGTACCGGCCCGTCGGGACGTGGTGGCTCGTCGCTGTCGAGCGCGTCGTCCAGAAGCCGCCTTGCTGACGAACGAGTCGGTGCTCGGGGTCGTCGACGAGCTTGCGGAGCACGCCGGCCTGCTCCGCCGACGGGACTTCGGCCCGAGCGCGCCCGTACCGTCGCTGCAAGGCGCTCACGGCCCTACCGCCGCTGCGCTTGGTACCAGACGATGACCTTGCGGTCCGCCGTACCGTGCGTCAGCACCTTGCCGTCGCCGCGCGAGACGAGCGTGAAGGGGCCACCGAACGAGGCGACCGCTTCACCGTCCGGGGGCCGGCTCCCGGCGCGCTCGGGGCGCACCGCCGTCGGTGCGAGACCGCCGGGGACGACCATCCACGCCCGCGAGTCGAACCAGAGGATGGAGCCTACGGGGAGCTGCTCGACCTGCGAGACGGAGAGCGTCTCCGAGGCCGCGCGACCGTACCGCCGTACGAGTGCGTGCGCGGACATCGTTCAGGCCCACTGCCGCTTGGCGGTGATGACCGCGTCGCGCAAGTCGTCCGTGAAGTAGACGCCGACGTCGCCCTTGGTGCCGGCGAGGGCGACGCGGTACTCGCCGTCCTTCTTGTTGATCGACACGCCGATGGCACGCAGCTCGTGCTTCGCGTCGGACAGACGCATCCTCACGGGGCCGTACCGACGTCGAAGGGCTCGTGCGCGCATGGTCGAAGTCTACACCACCGACCCGCGCTGTCACTGACGGACGCGGGCAAGCGCCTCGACCCCAAGGGCGGGGTCGAGGCAAGAGCATGCAGGCGGACAAGCCCCCGGACATCCGGCTCCGCCGGTCTCTTCCTTCAAGGCGACGGGAAGGGGTGCTTGTCGAGCGCTCGCGTCGCGAAGTCGAGGCGCTTGTCGGCCGCGGGGTGCTCGAACGGGAACTCGCCCGTGTACGCGTAGAGCGTTCCGTTCACCTTCAGGCTACGACGAGCCAGCTCCAACGCGCAGCGAGCCGCGCCGAGCCGCGAGCCGTCGACCATGGTCGCGTTGCAGAGCGCGTAGGTCGGCGAGGCCGCATCGGTGACGGGATGGATCTGCCAGAGGGAATGCGCTTGCTTGTGGTCGCAGTCGCCGCCCCGGTGCATGAGGTGCTGCCCCTCTTCGGTGGCGCGCCATGCGTCGTCGTTGCACTTGCCCTCGTCCACGTAGGCCGCGTACCGCGCGCCTTCCCAATACGCGAGCCCTGCGAGAAGCACCGCCTTGCCGTGGTCGCTGTTGAACGGCGGCACGCCCCAGAGGCACCGCTTGAACCCGTCGGCGGACTGCATGTGCTCGCAGTCCGGCACCGCGACGGGCTCCATCATCACGGCGGACGCGATGTCGCTCGCGACGTCGCCGTAGTCGACGACGGGCAGCGAGGGAACCGCGTGCGTCCACCCGTTCATGACGTCGAGCGTGTACGCCCGAAGGTGCTCGTGACGCGCGTTGGTGGCGGCGTCATCTGCGACCACGGGTGCCGGCGTGGGCTCGACTGTCGGGGGCACGATCGCGGTGAGCGCGGATGTCGCGGGCATCACCTCAGTGACCGCGAGATCGGCGGGCCCCGCATGAACGGGGAGCGCGGACAGACCGATGCACGCGAGAACGACGACGCTTGCAGCGGTGAGGATGGTGACGAGCTTGTTCATGGGTCCTCCGAAGCGGGCGAGCCTGCCCCGGAAGCGAGCCCTTGTCGAGCTTTCGGCGTCGATCTGTTCGAAGCATGCGAACTCGTTGATGAAGCTCGCAGTGCGCGCGCAAACATCGTCGTGGGGGCGCGTGGCTTCTTGACGCTGCCGTGGGTGGGAAGTAACGTCGGCGTGTCTCGGGTAAGGGTTCGCAGCCGAGCCCGAGACGAGAGCAACGGGATCGTTCCTCTGGCCGCCCGCCGCGTCGGAGCCCTCACCGGGGCCCCATCTCGGTGACTGCGACTACGCGGCGACTGCGCGACGGGCGACCAGAGGAAAGGTCCCTTCACCTTCTCGGAAAAGATGGGGTCCTACGACGATGGCGTCAGCCAGTTGGGAGTCGTGTCTTCTCAAGAACAAGCAGGGCGCGTACCTGCCCTGCACGAGCAACGTCACCGCCATCCTCACGCACACCAAGGAGTGGCGAGACGTTCTCACCTACGACGCCTTCGCGGGCGAGATCGTGACCCGCAAGGTCCCACCGTGGTGCGAGGACACGGTGCCGGAGAAGCCGGCGCCCGGCGACTGGACGCACGAGGACACCATCCGCACCTGCGTGTGGGTCACGCGTGAATGGAACTGCCCGGTCAACGCGACCACCGTCGCCGAGGCGGTCCAGATCGTCGCGCGGCTGTCGACGATCCATCCCGTACGCGACCGCCTCAACGAGACGAAGTGGGATCGGAAGGCGCGCCTCGACACGCACTTGATCCGCTGCGCCGAGGCGCCCGACACGCTCTACGTGCGCGCCGTGACCAAGAACTTCTTTCTCGGCGCGGTCGCTCGCGTGATGCAGCCGGGCGAGAAGGTCGACACCATGCTCATCCTCGAAGGCAACCAAGGGATCGGCAAGAGCACGTGGTTCAGGCTCATCGCGGGCGAGGAGTGGTTTCTCGAAACGTCGATCGACATCGGGAGCAAAGACGGCTACCAGGCGCTCCGCCGCAAGTGGATCATCGAGCTAGGTGAGCTGGATTCGCTCAACCGCGGCGAGGTCTCGCGCGTCAAACAGTTCCTCACGGCCGTCAAGGACACGTACCGCCCGTCGTACGGCAAGTCGATGATCGACTTCCCGCGGCAGTGCGTGTTCGGCGGCAGCGTGAACCCTGACGGCGGCGGATACCTCAAGGACGGCACGGGCGCCCGACGCTTCTGGCCGGTCCCCGTCGGCAAGATCGACCTCAAGGCAGTGCGTGAAGAGCGCGCGCAGCTCTGGGCCGAGGCGATGTTCCGCTACCGGCAGTGCGAGAAGTGGCACCTGCGTGATCCACGACTCCTCAAGGCCGCCGCCGACGAGGCCGAGCAGCGCCGGCAAACCGACCCGTGGGAAGAGCACTTCGCGCACTGGCTTCAGGAGCACGCGCGCGTCGTCAAGGGCGTGACCACCACGGAGATGATGAGCCGCGCGCTCGACATGCCCAAGGATCGCCAGGGGCGCGGTGAGCAGATGCGAGCAGCGCAAGCGCTGCGCGCCATCGGGTGGGATGACATCCGCCAGAACCACGACGGTCAACGTCGCTATCACCCGAACAAGAGCTGGAAGCAGCCGAAGTAGCCAAGCCGCGCCTCGACGGCGCTCCACTCACTCACTCCCTGGAGCAGAAGATTATGACTTGGGGACCCATCGAGCGAGATAAGGCGTGGGCGGCGAAGTTCGTCCCACGCGTGAAAGAGATCCTCGGGGGCGCGCTCATTCGTGAGGGCACCGAGGACGAAGACCTGACCGAAGCGACCGATCTCAAGATCGTCACGCTCGGTGAGGCTGCGGTCGCGAAGCGGATCCTCAGCGCGGACCTGCTCCCGAAGATGGGGCACGGCCCACGCTACGTGACGCACAAGCACGCGGTCAGCATCCGTCACACCCGCGAGGGATGCCCGCACCCGATCGAGTGGGCCAAGATATTCGAGCAGGGGCACGGCGACTACTACGCGTACGGGTGGGCCAACGAACGCAAAGACGCGCTCGTCGCGTGGGCTATCGTCGACCTACACGAGTGGCGGCGCAAGCACCTGCGCTTCGCCGCCGACACGACGCCGAGCTTCGGGCAGACCGGCTACAAGGTCACGGCGTGGTGGTACAGCCTGACGACGCTCCGGTACTACCACGAGCGCCTCACCCCCAAGCCGGCGCGTCCGATCATCGTCGCCGCCAGCGACGGCCTACTCGACGCGCCGGACCCCCGATGCGTCTGCGAGTGGTGCCGGAAGGGGGGTCGGGTCTACCGAACCGGCTGGGAAGGCCGCTTCCAGAGTGGGGGGTAAAAAAGTGGCGTCACTCAGCTCTGAGGCAACCTGCCAGGTTGTGATGGTTGTTTGACCGGACCCCTTCTTTTTCCCTCTACTAACAACCCAACAACCTAAAGAGGGGGTTCTATAGTGGAGAGCTATTCTCACCTATGGTAGACACTGGTAGTGCTTGTAGCAGACTTTAGGAACGCCGATCCGAGGTTGTTAGGTTGCTGTACCCCTTGTTTTCTAGTGTTTCGTGCGTTTTCGACCCCCCTTTTTGCCCCCTCTCGGGGTTTTTCGGTCCGTTTTAGGCCGGTTTCTTGGGGTACGTGAGGTTTACATGCGAACAGGGATGGACTACCGCTGCCGGTACAGACAGATCGAGTTCCGCGTCGGGAAAAACGCGGTCCCGCTCGCGCTGGTGGGCTCGGGCGGCCCCCAGGTGACACCTCTTTACGGCGGCCGTGGGCGCCCGCTGTCGATGGTCGTTACAGGCACGAGCACGGACACGTTCGTTTTCTTCGCCGCACGAGTTCAACCAATCGAGGACGGTCCCGGTCGGGGCGTCACCAAGCTGGGCCTCATCCTGCCTTGGCTCTCGGAGACACTCGAACAGCACATCCGAGCGATCAAGGGAGACCTCGAACGCTTCGACGAGAAGCTTCAAGCTCGACTCCAACCGCACGCATCCGATCTCGTCATGACGATACATGAGGGGCCGTTCCGATTGATGCCGACCCATAGCGTCTACGACGAGATCGCGGCGCTCTACCGCGTGAACGTGCTCGGTCGATCGATCGAGAGCTTGAAGCGGCTCGAACCCCCGGGTGTGTGGGCGCGAGAGCTGTTCGATTGCGGTGTGTACTCGGCGCGACGAAGGGAAGAGGCGACATGAGCGACTCGAAGGAAGAGAGCGGCGAAGCCGTGCGCCCGATACCGCGCTGCAAGTGTCCCGACCCCAAGCGAGGCCACGCCCCGGACTGCACGCTGCTCGACGACCTTCGTAGCGGCGGAGCCGGTGGTCCGACTGCTAGCTCTGCTAGTTCGTCTGTCTCGATTCCCGCGTGCCCGTACCTGCACTGCGGAGAGCCCGGTGGCTGTCCCATACACTCGCCGGGTGTCGGCGGAGCCGGTGGTCCGGTGGCTGGTCCTGCTAGCCCTTCATCCATCGCCGCCCCCTTCAAGGCGTCGCGCATCATCGTCGAAGGTCACGCAGCGCCAACGACGGAGCGTGATCCCTTCGTGGGCGAAGTGCGCGCTCGTGGATGCCACTACGCGCCACTGGAAGGCGCCACCCATCCATACGCTCCCATCACGGAGAGAGGCGGCGTGTGCGGTGCGCCCATCACCGACCCGAGCATAGGGACAACTCAAGAGCACCTCGTGGGCTGCCCGGAGTGCTTGAAGCTCATGCCTCAAGAGACGGCGCGGCGACATCTAGCGACCGAGCCCGCACCGCCGCCGGCCATCGATCCCGACGCCACGCTCGACCCGTCCAAGGAGATCAACATCCCCGACGACACGCCGGTCCCGTTCAGCCTCGCCGAGTTGCAGGGCGCCATCGCCGAAGAACTCGACGACCCGCACGTACGCGACTTGCCCCCGCTGACCGTCCACCAAGAGGCAGCGCGGAAGTTCGCGATGGAGCACCTGCCCGGGACCTCGTGGCACGCGTTCGCGGAGTTCCTCTCGGAGCGCGACCGGACCGCAGATGTACCTCTGCCCGCCGACGGTCCGCCGATCTGCTCCGCGCGCCGTCACGTCTGGAAGTCCGAGGCGGACGCTCGCGGCTACCACTACGAGTTCTGCACGGTCTGCAAGCGCACGGCCTACCAGATCATCGAGGCGCTCGAAGACCGGCGCACGTCACCTCGAACCTACGGCCACGTCATCACGATCGTCGTCAAGCCCAACGGCGTCGTGCAGGGTGATCTCAACGACAAGACGCCGCTCTGGCCGATTGGATCCGAGAGCACCGCCGAGTCCACGACCATCGACGGTCAGGCGCACAACATCGTCGAGCAGGCGTGCGGTCTCATCCTGCGCGGTGACCTCGCGGCGGCGGCCAAGAGAACGGCCGCGTGCAAGGAGTGCGGCGGGACGGGACGCATTGCGACGGAGCCCGGGAGCTACGACGCGGGACGGGTCGAATGCCCCGCTTGTCGGTCGGAGTAGAGGAAGAGATGACGAGCAGCAACAAGACCCCGCGGGAAGGCGTCGTGCTTCTACGCGAACCTTTCCGCCTGAACACGGCCCTCGTCCGCGAGACGCTCCGGCGTGCCGAAGAGCGCGAGCAAGCCGAGGCCGCGTGCGCTGCGTGCCGAGCCGGATCGTCGTCGGGCCCCACCGCGTTCCTCGACGGGCTCGTCTTCGGCTTGACCGTCCAGCCCGACGCGCTCGTCCGCAAGCTCTGCCCCATGCACGTCGTACAGCTCGCGACGGCCTACACGAGTCTGCGTGACAAGACCCCACGCGGAGAACGCCGATGACCCCCGTGGCGTCACGAGCCGACCGGCGGGCGCTCCTCGCGGTGTGGCGCGCCCCCGCTCGGCAGCGCAACATCCGCCTGGGCGTCCGGCGGATCGACGGCATCGAACTGCGCGGCGGTCACGTCGCACGACGGGGGCAGCGATGAGCGAAGGTTACGCGTGCATCCACTGCGGCGCGGTGTCTCCGCCCGAGGAGTGGCTTGAGGACGGACTGGTGTGCCCGAAGTGCGGTGGGGCGGACGACTGCCCGCCGAGCCTGGCCGAAGCCGATGAGGCGGCGGCAGCACACGCCGGGCGATGGTGGTGCGCGTGCGACGTCGGGCACGCGGCGGATGAGGGCCCTTGCTCCGCGTGCGGGGTCGGACCGAAAGGACGTGAAACGTGAACGACGGCTTGACCCATGAACAGCTCGTAGTGGCGTGCGCGAACATCGGGTACGACCTGACCTGCGGTCAGTGCGCGTCGGTGTTCTACACGGGTACCGGCATCTACCCGCACGACGAGACCTGCAAGACGCCGAAGGCGCCGGGCCGTTTGACCGTCGAGGTGAGCGGGCCGCCGCTCCCTGATGTGTTCGATGGCGACGAGCGCGAGGAGCAGGACGCAAGGAGTCACGGCTCATGATGAGCGAGAGGGAGTTCGCGACGCTGATGGCGCAGGGCGAGTGCCTCTGCGACGAGATCGACGAGTCGGATCGGCCGTGTCTCACGTGCAGCGGTCAAGAGCACCTCGCTGCGCTCGACGCCGCACCAGAGGAGACGAGATGACCGAGACCAAGCAACCGAAGTGGTACGCGTCGGGTCGCGGCATCTTCCGCCGAGACACCGGCTTCCAGCTCATGACGATGCCGGCGACGGTGAACTGGCAAGAGGACACGGCGCGTTTCGTCGAGACGCTCAACCGAGGTGAGGAGTACGGCCCGCTCGCCAACATGTTGCACCGGCTGTCGGACTTGGTGCTCGCGACACCATCCGTGGGGCCGGATCTGGTCGTACTCGCGAACAAGGCGCGCAGCACGGTGTCCGGCGAGCCCCACGCCGAGGTTGAAGCGCTCCGCGGCGAGTGCCCGTGCCGCTACACGACCCCGTGTAACGAGCGATGCACGTGCGTCATGCCGGCATCGTCGAGCGGCTGTCGTCGATGTTGCGCCTACGGATCGCCCGAGCAACAGAAGGCTATGGCGGAGCTGTTGGCGCGATTCATCGATCAGGGCTGGCGCGAACACGAGATGGTACGACGAGGCTTCACGCGCGGCTAGCGCGTCACGGAGAGAGTGAGGACGACGATGAAAGAAACGAAACCGACGGGAAGCGAACAGCGTTACGAGCCGGTGAGCCGCACCGTCTATCTCGCCGCCTACTCCGGCGCTCTGAACGCGCTCGTGGCGCGGGATGCACCTGACACGGTCGGCTTGGCGGAGACGTGGGCACGGTACGTCGACGCCGCGTGGGCCAGCGGCGCCTCGACGACGACCACGGTCGAGAGCTTGGAACGAAACAGCCACGCGCTCTGGCTCGAACGGGCCCCGAACGATCTCGCAATCGGGGACGACGCCGTACGCCTCGTGCGAGCCCTGAGAGGTTCGGCGTGAACGCCATCGTCTGGAAAACCAACTGCATGTGGACGGCAGAAAGCGGTCCGCTGCGCGCGCGCATCCTCTACTTCGGCGAACGGTTCGAGTGGCTTGTGTACGACACGCGTAAGGACGGACAGAGAGCTACGCCTACCGGACCGATAAGCGAGGATGGGCAAGACGTCGGCAAGGGCGATTGCGCCACGCTGGTCGAGGCGCAGCGCGCGGCAGTGGCGGTGCTCGGAGCGCGCGCCAAGGAGCGGCAATGAACACGCAGAAGATGGTGACGGTGGGTCAGGTTCGAACGCAGGCCGCTCTCAAGGCCCACGAGACGCCGGTCGTCATCCGCGTCGGCAAGCGCTACTACCGCGCCGTCGCCGTCTGGCCCGACACTGGAGCCGCACCGGCCGGTGAGGGCCTCTACTTCGAAGCGGCCCCCGAGCCCTTCATGGAGAAAGGCTGAGGCGATGAGCGAGACCAAGACACGCAACCGCAAGGCGCCCGACGGCTACGTCTGGGCGTGCCTCGCGTGCGGCAAGACGTCGGAGTGGTCCTACGGCTTCGACGACAAGGGCAGTAGCGCGGGCGCCAAGACGCTGCCGGGCTGGGACGAGTCGTGCGGCGCCAACGCGGCGCTCGTGAAGCTCGACGACGTGACGGAGCGCTCGAAGGGCGGTCGCATCCTCAAGCTCCGCGACGGAGCGGTG
>Ga0326727_10014287_pt1 | contig 17353 bp, 13 predicted proteins | sample MB2enrmetagenome_FD_207643 | JGI IMG/M metagenome (GOLD analysis project Ga0326727, IMG submission 207643) | Lab enriched peat soil microbial communities from McLean, Ithaca, NY, United States - MB29MY | ecosystem: Environmental > Terrestrial > Soil > Wetlands > Peat | place: USA: New York...
CCGGCGTGACCGCTGGATTGAGCTCGGGTTACATCAGCGTCGTCGACCGCGCACAGATTCCCGCCAAGCCGATCTTTCCGAAGATCCCGCTGAACCTTGCGCTGGGCTTGCTGGGTGGCCTTGTCGTCGGACTCATCGTCGCGTTCTGGGTCGAGTCCATGGATGACACTCTCAGCAGCACGGAGGAGCTGGAGTCGGCGGTGGCGCTGCCCGTGCTCTCCGCGGTTCCAATGCATCGGCTGCCGGGCGGCCCGAAGAGCGAAGGCGGCGAAGAGAGCAAGCCTGGGACGCTGGCTCCCATTCTGGCGAGCCATCCGCAGTCCCATGCATCGGAGGCGATCCGCGGCCTGCGCACGGCCCTGCTGCTTTCCTCGCCAGACCGGCAGATGAAGATCATCGCCGTCGTCAGTTCGCTCCCCGCCGAGGGAAAGACCACGATCTCGGTCAATCTTGGCGTCGCCTTTGCCCAGCGCGGCGAGTCGGTGCTGATGATCGATGCCGATCTGCGGCGCTCCACCATGCACGACCGCTTCGGCCTTCCCTACTCGCCTTTCGGAACCAGCACGGTCATCACCCAGGGGATGGACGAGCGTGCGATTCTTACGCCGCTGGAGAGCCTGCCCAATCTGAAGCTGATGCCCGCTGGTCCGCATCCTCCGAATCCGGCCGAGCTTCTTTGCTCCAAGCGCATGATTGAGCTGCTGGAGACGATGGCCAAGCAATACGATCGGGTAATCATCGATACCCCGCCCATCCTCTCCGTGGCAGACTCGCTGGCGTTGGCGCACCTGGCAGACGCCGTGGTGCTGGTGGTGCGCGCGGGAGAGGCGCGCAAGCGCGCGGTGATTCGCGTGCGTGATCTGCTGCAGCGCTCCAACAGCAACCTGGTGGGAGTCGTCTTCAATTGCGTCAACCTGCAGTTGGAGCACTACTACTACACTCGCGGCGCACGCTACAAACTGGCCGATCAGTACTACCACTCGGGCGAGAACTAAGATGGGCACGCGATTCGGAAGTCAATGCATGAAACCCTTTCTCGATTGGCGAACTCTGCTGCTGGCGTCGGCGATGTTGGCTTTTTCCGCTGCCGGGGCGATGGCCCAGAATCCGGCAGCCGCACCGGCCTCATCGGCCCAGGCCTTGCGCCTCTCCTCGGGCGACTTGATCGAGCTCAGCGTCTTCGACTGCCCGGAGTTTTCCGGAAAGCTTCGGGTCAGCGCCGCCGGAGAGGTAGCCGTTCCCGTGGCCGGGCCGGTCAAGGTGTCCGGGTTAACCGCCGAAGAAGCCGCAGGTGCCATCGAGGACTTGCTTCGCAGCCACGATGTGCTGAAGAACCCGCACGCCACCGTCTTCATCTCCGAGTACGCAACCCAGGGCATTACCGTCGCCGGCGAAGTGAAAAACCCGGGCATCTATCCGCTGCTTGGCAGCCACACCCTGCTGGATTTGATCTCTGCCGCCGGTGGTGTGACACCACGGGCGGGAAGCGCCGTCACCATCACGCATCGCTCCGATTCCGAGCATCCTGAGATCGTGCAGATCAACAATGAACCAGGCGCGGTGGCGAAGAAGCTCGACATTCTTCCCGGTGACACCGTGACGGTCTCGCGCGCAGGGATCGTTTATGTGGTGGGTGAAGTCGGTAAACCCGGAGGATTCATCATCGAGAGCAACGATCTGACGACGCTTCAGGCTCTTGCCCTGGCGCAAGGGGCAAACAAGACGGCGAACCAGAACCGGTCGCGGTTGATCCGCAAGACCGCCACCGGCCGTGAAGAGGTTCAGTTGCCGCTGAAGAAGATACTCGCCGGCAAAGCTCCGGATATCCCGGTGCACGATGGCGACATCATCTTTGTGCCAACGAATACGGGTAAGAACGTGGTCGCCCGCACAACCGAGTCGGCGATCGCGATCACAACCGGAATGATCATCTATGGGAAGCTCTGAGATGCACTCCTTCGAGAATGCGAGCACGTCAATTAGCGACGGAAAGCTCCCGAAGGTTTCCATTGTCACGATCTCGTACAATCAGGCCGATTTTCTGACTGATGCGCTGCGCTCGGTGATTGGGCAGGACTACCCGCAGATCGAATACATCGTGCTCGATCCCGGCTCGACCGACGGCAGCCGTGAGATCATCGAGCAATACCGGCCGAGAATTTCCACGGTCATCTTCGAGCCTGACCGGGGACCGGCCGACGGCTTGAATAAAGGTTTTCTCCACGCTACCGGGGAAGTGTTCGGCTTCCTGAATTCTGACGACATCTTGTACCCCGGCGCGGTAAGTGCGGCGGCGAAAGTCCTTGCCGAGCGACCGGACGTTGATGTTGTCTCGGGCCACGCCAAGGTGATTGGACCCGATGGGCGCGTGTTGCGTCTTGCGTTCTCTGATCGTATGTCGGTTGCGGGCTACCTGTACGGAGCGGTCGCAATGATTCAGCCTTCAACGTTCTTCCGGCGCGAAGCATATCTGCGTGCGGGCGGTTTCAACACGGGCAACCGGGCGAGCTGGGATGGCGAGCTGTTCCTGACGATGGCCGCAAATGGAGCGCGGTTCGCCACCAGCGACAATATCTGGAGCGGTTACCGGTTGCACAACCAAAGCATAACCTCGTCAAGGAAGCTCGACTCGGTGGCTTCGCAGGTGCATGAAGGCCTGTTCCTTCGCATGATGGGACGAAGACCGAATCGATTGGATATGTTGATAAGCCGTGCGCTGAAGACGTGGAAGCATGTGATCAATCCCCGCGACACCTGCGAAAGGCTGTTGCGGGGTCCGATCTACGGGCGCAGAGTCGAGTAGCGGGGCGCCTTTCAGATATGAGGGTGGGAAGACAGAGCATGGGCGTTCGGCAGGTGCAAGAGCCGAGCCGGGTCGCCGAGGGCACAGCGGCTCTGAGCGCAGTCCCGCTCACACTTTGCTACGTTCTATATCCCCTATCGCAAATCGTGACGAGCCACCTCGGGTACAAACTTACCCGCTCGTGGATCGACGCGGTCTGGGTGGTCCTGCTGTTCTTCTGCATCGTCCTGCTTCCCGTCCACAACCGGGGGCTCGTCTTTCGTTGGGGTGCCGTATGGATTCTGGTCCTGATCTGTGCCGCAAGGGCGGTGCTGGCGGCCACAAACAGTACCGTCGAGCCCGCCCCCTTCATGATGGAGCTCAAGCCGCTGCTGTACTTCATCTGCGCATTCTTCTGGATCAACTGCTTTGGCACCCCGTCGCTGGATGCCTTTGTGCGCGCGGGTTGCTATCTCTCGGCAATTCTCACCGCTGAATTCGCGTTCGTCTCGGCCATGCACGGTGGGCCGGTGCGCCCGGAGGGCTCCGGTGAGGTGAACTACGACGCCTGCCTGCTTTTGCTACCGTTTGCAGTGGCTTTGTGCGAGCGAAGGCGATACCGGTGGCAACTGCTCTTCCTCGGAGCTGGCCTTGTCTTCAGCTTCTCAAGGACCGCGCAGATCACGGCGTTCCTGCTGGCAATGATGACCGGCAGGCTCCGGCGCCTGCAAAAACTGCTTGTGGCAGGCGCCGCGCTGCTCGGCTACTTCCTCGCTCTCCGGGTGCGGTCGGTCTCCGGGGATGCGTCGGTGGGCGACAGGTTTTTCATGTGGACAGCGGCCCTTCGGATGTTCGCGCAGAATTCCGCGGCAACCTTGTTTGGGTTCGGGCCGGGAGCTCCGCTCGAGATTGACGTGCCCAAACAATTGCGCGGCTTATGGGATGCGCAGGCGCACGGAATACACGAGGGCGGAGTATACGCGTTCAACTTCCATTCCATGTGGGTAAGGCTCACGGTGAGTTGGGGCCTGCTTATGGTGATATTGTTGCTGCTGCTGTTGCTCGGATGGATGTACGTCGCGAAGTCTAGGCTCGCTGTCGCTGCCGCAATCATCATCTTTGTTGAGGGTCTGACAATGGGCGTCTTCTACCTGAGCAATGTCGCGATTCCGATGCTGCTGTTCATGGCAATGGTGCAAAGGCGGGCAGCTACGGTAGCGGCTCGGGAGGCTCCCCAGGAGGAACCGGCGGTTGCTGAAGCGCCTCCGCCTGAGCCGAGCACGGTGCTGGCGAAGGGAGCCAACTGGTGAAGATCCTCCACTTGATCTGCTCGGTGAATCCGGCGGGAGGTGGTCCGATCGAGGGCGTCAAGCAGCTTGCCGCCGTGAACGCGGCCGCCGGTAACCAGATCGAAATCGCCTCGCTCGATTCCCCGGCCGCGCCTTTCTTGAAGGAGATGCCGCTGCCGGTTCATGCCCTGGGGCCGGGCATTCTCAAGTACAGCTACACGCCGCGCCTGGTGCCCTGGCTTCGAGAAAATGCCAGCCGGTACGACATCGTTGTCGTCAATGGCATCTGGCAGTACCACAGCTTCGGAGCCTGGCGCGCTCTGCGCAAGAGCTCAATTCCTTACGTTCTTTTCACCCACGGCATGCTCGATCCCTGGTTCAAAAAGGAGTATCCGCTCAAGCATCTGAAGAAGCTGGCCTACTGGCCCTGGGCGGAGTACCGCGTCCTACGTGATGCGCAAGCGGTATTGTTCACCTGCGAGGAAGAGCGCGTGCTTGCTCGTCAGAGCTTTCCCCGTCTCTACCGCTGCAACGAAATCGTGGTGAATTACGGGACTGCGGGATTCCTCGGCAACGCACAGGCCGCGCGAGAGAGTTTCTACACCCGCTATCCCGGCCTTCGCGGCAAGCGCATCGCAGTCTTCCTGGGCCGCTTGCATGTAAAGAAGGGATGCGACCTGTTGATCCGGGCTTTTGCAAAGCGGCTTGCCGCCGATCAGGACTGGCACCTGCTGATGTGCGGACCGGATCAGAGCGGCTGGAAGCGAGAGCTCGAAAGAGAAGCCGAACGATTGGGGATCGCTCAGCAAATCACCTTTGCAGGCATGGTCGCGGGCGAACTGAAGTGGGGTGCTTTGCTGGCCTCCGAGGTGTTTATTTTGCCTTCGCACCAGGAGAATTTCGGAATCGTCGTCGCCGAGGCGCTCTCCTGCGGGTTGCCGGCATTGATTTCAAACAAGGTCAACATCTGGCGGGAGGTGGAAGGCGCTGGCGCCGGCATCGTCGGCGAAGACGATCTCGATGGGGCTTGCCGGATGCTGGAGTCGTGGCTTGCGCTTTCCAGCGCGGCTCGTGCCACCATGCGCGAGCGGGCGCTCACTTGCTTCCGCGAGCAGTTTGAGATCCACAAAGCTGCGCACACGCTCTACGATGTGCTGAACGGCGTTGTGAAGGGGGGTGCGTCCGCTGCCGGAGCCTAGAACCGATCCGTATCTGAATGCCGCATTTTCATTGCGTAACCGCGCGCTGCGCTTCGCCTGGGGAGTGGTCTATTCCCTGCTTTTCCGGCTCTCGCCTCGCCCGATGCACGGCTGGCGCAGCTTTTTGTTGCGATGTTTTGGCGCCAGGATCGCCGCTCACGCGCACATCTATCCGACGGCGAGGATCTGGGCGCCCTGGAATCTGATCTGCGATGAGAATGCAACCATCGCGGAGGATGCGCTGATCTACAATCCCGCGCCTTTACATATGGGCTCCCACGCAATCGTGTCGCAACAGGCCTACATCTGCGGCGCCACCCACGATTACGAGGACCCGGCGTTCCCGCTGATTGCCTTTCCTGTGACCCTGGGAGCCTACTCCTGGGTTTGCGCGCGGGCCACGGTGCAGCCCAACGTCAACGTCGGCGAAGGCGCAGTCCTCGGGCTGGCATCGGTGGCTACGCGCGACCTCGAGCCTTGGACGGTGTATGCCGGGATTCCCGCCCGCAGGATTAAAGCGCGCGTGCTTAGCCGGAACACGCAGGCAAAGGCGGAGGAGGCATGATCTCCGTCCTTGTCCTGACCAAGAACGAGCAGCAGGATCTGCCCGGATGTCTGGCTTCCGTCACTTGGTCGGACGACGTACACGTCCTCGACTCCTACAGCACGGACAATACGCTGGAAATCGCTCGGCAAGCCGGCGCCCACGTTACACTGCGGCGTTTCGACAACTGGGCTGCACACCAGAACTGGGGATTGCAGAACATGAGATTCAGGCATCCATGGGTTTTCTACCTGGATGCCGATGAGCGCGCCACTCCCGAGCTTGTCGAAAGCATGCAGCGCGCGGTGAGGCTGGCTGGAGACACCGTCGCCTTTCGCGTTCAGCGCCGGGATTTCTTCCTCGGCACCTGGCTGCGTCATGTGCAAACCTCGCCGTTCTACGTACGTCTCTTCCGTCCGGAGAAGATGCGCTACGAGCGGCTGGTGAATCCGGTCTCGATCGCCGATGGACCGGTGGGCGCGGTGGCGGGATATCTCGATCATTATCCCTTCAGCAAGGGCATCTCGCATTGGTTCGACCGGCACAACTCCTACAGCACTCTGGAGGCACAGCAGATTCTCGCCAATCGCGCCGCCCACAGCTCGTTCAGCCTGAAACAGGCATTTACGGCAAAGGACTTTCACGAGCGCCGCTTTCATCAGAAGGAGCTCTTTTATCGTCTGCCGGCGCGGCCGCTGCTGAAATTCCTAATGCTGTACATCGGCAAGCGTGGCTTCCTCGACGGGCGCGCAGGATTGACCTACGCCATCCTGCAGTCGATCTATGAGTACATGATCGTGTTGAAAACCGAAGAGCTCGCTGCGGCGGACGCGTCACAGGCAAAAGCGCAGGGAGGCGGAGCATGATCGGCGATATTCGGAGACGGAATGCGGCCGGGCGCCTCTTTCTTTGCGCGATACTGCTGGCCTCAGCCGCTCCGGCATTTGCGCAGGAGACCGGCCCCGGGACCTCGATCAAGGGAGTTGATCAGCGGGTTACATCGATCGACGAAGGCGTCAACCTGCGGGTTAACGGCGCCAATGCGCTGCAAAGTGATGAACCAGCCAACCGGCGCAATCCGCAGGGCGCTTCCAAGTGGGGGCCTGCTCCAGCCGGTTCAATGACGAGTTCCCCCGAGCACGAAAGCTCATTCAGCCAGAAGCCGTCGCCCGCCGACCGGGGATCTGTTTCCTCTCCGGACGAGAACAAGCCGGAAGTCACTGGCAAGGCCGCGGCGCAGAAGGCCGGCAAGCCTGGCGCTAGCGAAGCTTCCACGCACGTCGCAAGCAATGCTACGAAGCACCATGCAGCCTACGCTTCTGAGCACCATGCAGCCGCAAATCCGCCGGTTTCGGGTGCACGCGGGACGGCAGTTGCTCGCGAGAAGAACCCGCTGGCGAGCAACGCGTTCTCGCACCAGAATGCGATTCCGAGGTACGGACGGGGCGGCTATGCATTCACGGCCAAAGCGAAGCACCGCCACCCCGCGGCGAGCAACGATAAAGGCAAGATGAAGGCCGACGCTGAGAAGCTGCCCAGCGGACTTCCGCGCGCACAAAACAGCAGCTCAAGAAAGTTGGGCGCCACACTTCCCAGCGGGAATCTCAGCAACACCCCTCATTAACGCGGGGCTGCCACCTGCGTGACGATGGCAGCGTAGGATTCGCTCAGTTCGCGGCCGATCCTCGCCTCATACTCTCCACGCCGTCCGGCGAAGCGCTCTTCCTCTTCGGGACTGAATTCCCTGTACACGCGTTCCATGCTGTCGGCGAGTTCATCCGGCGATGCCGGCGAAAAGTACAGGCCGCGCTCCGGCGCCTGTTCGCGGTGCACATCGATGCCAGAGAGAACGATGCGCTTGCCCATTGCCTTCGACTCTTCCACGGTCGTGCTCCAGCCTTCGAAGAGCGAGGGCTGCAACACGGCAATCGAGTGATGCATCAGGCTGACCATGGTGCGATATGGCAGCGCGCCCAAACAGACAAAGCGCTGCTCCATTCCCGCCGCCTTCACCTTCTCCAGCAGCGCGGGAACATACTCGGGATGCCGCGAGTCGTTCATCTCGCCAGTGCAAATGACGCGAATCTCCGGAGCTGTCTTTTGCAGCGCATCCACTATAACCTCGTGGTTCTTGTGCTTCCAGAATTGATTCGGCAGATGGAAGTAGGGCTGCTGCACCGGATATTGCGCCGCGAGTTCGGCGCGGCTCATCGGCTCGATGTCCAGCGCCGCCGCACTGCAAAAGTGCAGGATGTGCGTGCGCACCGAGGCAAGTTCGGGAAAGAAGCGACGGAAATCATCGACCGCGGCCTGGCTGCTGAGCAGAATGTTTCCCCACAGCGCGGTGCTGCGCACATAAGTATCGCGACGGTGCTGATTGCGGCGGGTGAAGAACCCCGGAAAGATACGGTGCTGAAAATCCGGCTGCCACAGAAGCGTGTTCACCGTCCGCTGCCATCCGATGCTGAAATGGCTCACCACTTCGATGCCATTCCGCTCCATGACCCGGAGTAGCAGCGGGTCGTAGCGGAGCGTCCAATTGATCGCCCTTCGCGGCCAATGCCACCGTCCGGCAAGCGAGGCTATGGGACATTCATGAATATGAATATTGTCGCACTCGTGGCGAGCCAGCTCGCGCGGACGCTCGGTGAACACCTCCAGCCGCACGTCCTTATCGGGATACTGCCGGCAGCAGCTCAACAGATTATGAAAGTAGTGCTGCCCGCCCATCCACATTCCTTCCAGCGGCAGCACCATGCCGACTCGAATCATTTCGCCCTCGCCCGCCGATACCACTCTATGTAGGTTCGCAATCCCTCCCGCAACGGCGTTTGAAAGAGCGGGCCCAGCGCGGATTCAGCCGAGTCGCCGGCGACCAGCCGATCGGGATCGCCCTCCTTCGGCTTGCCCAGAAATGTCGGAGAGCGGTCGAGGCCGGCAATCTGAAAGAGTTCGGTCAGCACCTCGCAGACGGAAACGGCGCGGCAGGTTCCGGCATTGTAGACCGGGACCTCGGCACTGGCCCCGACGCTGGCGCGCAGCAGGCATTCCACCAGGTCGGCTACGTAAACCCAGTCCCTCAGCTCATGACCGGAGCCGAAAAACTCGAAGACTCCGCGGCTGGACTTCTCCATCGCGTCCCACAGCAACTGCTTTCGCAGCCCCGGACCGTATACCGAGAATGGCCGTACGATGACCGAGCGCGTGCCATACATCCGCGCATGATCGAGCAGCAGCGATTCCACCTCGCGCTTGTGCACGCCATAAGGCGAGATGGGCAAACAGGCCAGATCGTGGCTGGCGCGCTTGTGCGCGGCTTCGCCATAGATGGCGGCGCTGGAAATATAAACGATCTGGGCCTGCGGCCAATACCGGCGCAGGTACTCGAGCAGCAGCACCGACGAGAACACTGTCTTCAGAAAATCCGCGGGCGGATCAGCGACCGAAAGCGCAACCGAGGCTCCGCCGGCCAGATGAAAGATCGTCTCAGGCTCGAATTCGACCGTCTCCAGGGTATCGCGCGAGATATCTCCAAAGATGTAGCTGGCGCCATCGTTGAGATTGGCGAGATCGCGATTGCTGCCCAGCGAGATCACGCGGCTGCCCAGCGCCACCAACCGGCGGACAAGATGGCTTCCGATGAAGCCGCCGCCGCCGGTCACCAGCACGCGACGGCCTTTGAATCGATCCGCAACTGCACTATCGTTTCCGCAGTTCAAGCGGTATCTCCTTCACAACGCCTGCCGGATTACCGGCCGCGATCGTCCATGGCGGAACGTCCCGAGTGACCACGGAGCGCGCGCCGATGATAGCCCCCTCGCCAATAGTCACGCCTTTGAGCACCACTACATCGAAGCCCAGCCAGGCATAGTCGCAGATTCTAATCGGCGCAGTTGCCACCTTATTCCAGTCCTTGTTCGCGATCATATTGCCCGCGCGAAAATCAATCAGTTGCTGCTCCTGGTCCGCAATGCGGTCTGCGTAGAAGATCGAATGCGAGTCGTGGTCGTAGATCGTACAGTTCCACGCGATCGTCACCCAGTTCCCGATGGAAACCGCTGAGCGCGAGATCAACCGCGTCCCGCCATTGATGAACACGCCGTCACCCACAGTGACCTTGCCGCTCGTGCTTTCAAAGATGAAGTGATTCTGGAGCAAACAACGATCCCCTATTTCCAAAGCCACATCGTCTCGCGGACGCTCGAAGCGGAAACGAAACGAGCGCCCCAGTTGCGAACTGCCCATGCGCACGTTCTTGCTCTGCGCCACAGCCCGGTAAGGATCGTAGAAGAATCGGTTCCGAACTCTGCTAACTAGGTTCATAGCTACCGTTTCCGCGGCAAATCTGGTTGGAAAGACCGAGCCAAGTCAATTTGTAAACTTGAGTCACTCGCCATCCTAGCGCCCGACATTTCACGGAACAACTTGCGAATCACGAAGAAATACGCCGGGAAGACAAGCGTCACCTGCGTCAGAACTGATCCAAGGCATACACCCACCACCCCTAAGCGGCGCGTTAAAAGGATCGAGACGATCAAGTTACTCACGCTGGCAATTCCGGAGATGACAGTCTGTACCTTCAAGATACCGGCGCCATTCAGAAGCATTGCCATTGGTGTTGAAACCGCCGCAATCCCCCCCCACACCGCCAGAGCCGCAAGCAGCGAGACAGGCGCATGAAGCGACTTGCCCACCATCACCCGCAGAATCCATGGGCCGGCGATTGCCAGTCCCGCGCAGAGAGGGACGGTGGCTGCCAGCGTCAATCGTATCGAGGCCCAGAACGTTCGCCGAACCCATGCCACATCGCCACGCGCTATGGCCTCTCCGTAGGCCGGCCACAATGGGCTGATCCCCATCGACACCAACTGCGAGACAAAGCTGAAGAGCTTCTGCGGCACCGCGTACACCGCTACCGCCGCCGCTCCCATCACCTGCGTGATCACGATGTTGTCCGAAGTGTAGCCAAGCGCAACCGCTACCTGCAAGACGAAGAACATCAGCCCCAGCCGCAGAATCTTCTGCGCCGAACTGCTGCGAAAGGCGTGCATCGACGGCGTCAGCCACGGATAGGCGCGAAACAGGAGCCAGCCATTGACGGCCGTCGCCAGGATCACGCCGGACGTCGAGGCAAAGACCAGCCAGGGCAAGCTTCCGCGCAGCTGGATCACCACCAGTATTCCCAGCAGCGAGCCAACATTGCCTGCCGCGCCGACGATCTGCGACCAGTATCCCTTCTGCAGCCCAGCCTGCACGCGGGTGATGACGCCCAGGGGAATGTTCACCACAAACCAGGCAAAGAGCACCAGAAAGGCCTTTGCCCCCTCGCCGGCAACCGCAACCGAGCGCACGTTGAACAGCCGTTCCCATGGCAGCAGCGGAAAGGCAATCGCTCCGGCGACGGCGAGAATCGCGGCGATTGCGAGCATCAGCGCAACGCCGCTGGAGACATATTCGCGCGCCAGCTCGCGATCGTCCTTGCCATACGCTTCAGAGATCGCGTTCATCACTCCATTGCCGATTCCAAGATCGGCGAAGCTCATCGCGGAGATGAACGAGACCAGCACCATCCAGAGCCCATATCGCTCGGCGCCCAGGTAGCGGAACGTCAGGGGGACACTGACCAGCGTTGCCAGCAATCCGATGCCGCGCGCAGTCAGCGACGCCATCGTGGTCAGCGCCATGCGGCGATAACGCTCGCGGGCGCGGCCGTGTTCGGTGGAGCTATCGTGCGGATGAAAGCGCACGACCGCCCGAACCTTGCGGCAGAGTTCCGCTCCGCTCTGGAGAAGCTGTTCCAAGCTCTTCATTGAGTGCTGGTCCGCTGTACAGTTGTATCAAGGATATCGAATCCGCACTCACCGCCGAAGTGAATTCTTGGAACGGGAGTCTTCGTCTGCGAGTACGGTGGTTCACCGTAGTAAAATACGCGAGCCTCTGCGCTCTCTACGCACGGATGCAGCGCGCGGGGGAATTTGATCTTTCATCCTGCGCTGTTGTTCTGACCGTCTTCAAAAATCTGCCGGCTATCGAACCGACGCGCCTTGCGCCGCAAATACCGGTACTACATAAGGACCCTCCGGTATTACGGCAACGGCGGCATCTCCATGTTCTTCGATGCTCTGGCGCACCGCCTCTTCGACCGAGTCGATCAGGTCGACGCAGGTGATTCGCCGGTCTTCTTCACTCAAGCCGGTGGTGTAGAACTTGATGCGGCCGAGGCGCATCGGCTTCAGCTGCATCTCCGTCTCCCATTCGTCGACGTCGGCCAGCGTCTTGCCCTGCAGCATTGCCAGAAAACGCTCCGGGCCGATTTCGGCAAGCTTCTCCTGCGAGCGGCGGAACTCCTTCGATCCCAGCCCCTCCGAACACTCCGAGGCGATAATCAGCGTGCCTCCCGGCTCCATGATGTCCATCGGCGTGACCATCCCCTTCACCGTCTGGTAATAGGTCTTATCCAGCGGGTATCCGGCGGAAGAAGTCACTACGGTGTGGAAGCGCCGAGGTACGCCGATCGCCGTCGCAGCCGTAATGAACTCGACTGCTCGCAGATGGCTGCTTTCCACCTCGCCGAAGTTCACATAGATCAGATTGCGATCCTCGTCGATGACGGTGTTCAGCGCATAGACCTCGCCGATCATGCGCGCGATCTCGATCTGCTCCTCGTGCAGCGGATTGCCCTTAAGATTGCATTGAATCGCCGCCGGGTCTTCCATGAAGCGCGCCGAATGGAAGGTGCGAATGGTCTCGTGATGCGCCACGCCCGGAGCGATCACCTTGCGGCCACCACTCCATCCGGCCATGAAGTGCGGCTCGATCAGTCCGGTGACGATGCGCAGATCGGCACCCACAAAGCGCCGGTCGATCTTCACCGGTGTGTTGCGCACCGCGGTTCTTCCCAGATCGACGTGGTCTTCGTCATTGCGGGCAAAGTGATTTTCCACCCGTACCGTCTTCAGCACCCACGGATCGCCAACCAGCTCTTCCAGCTCCGCGCCTTCATTGGGACGATGCAGCCCGGTCGCTACCAGCACCACGATCTGCGCCGCCGGAACTCCCGCGTGCAGCAGCTCCTCGATCATCGGACGCAGAAAGAGCTTGTTCGGCACCGGACGGGTGATGTCGCAGATCAGGATGCACGCGCTCTGTCTTCCGCGGGCAAGTTCGGCGAGCGGCTTGGCCGCGATGGGATGATCCAGCGCCTCTCGCACCGCCCGCGCGGAATCAATCAGCCTGGGCAAGGGCTTCTTGCGAATCACCGTCGGCTGCGCGCCTTCAGGCAGAGAAAACGATAGTTGCTGACGACCGTAGAGCAGTTCAATCTTCTTTGGCATGTGAGCTTCTCCTACCTCTGGCCAAACCCACGAACGGCGAGAACAGCGGCGCAGACATTATAGTCACCTTCCAGCAGGACCGGCGGAAGAAAGAAAAAGCGGCGAGCTCGGCCCGCCGCGTCGCTGAATAGGAAAAGAGCTACACCGGCTGCGATCCTGAAACCACATCCACCGGAACCATCCCCGGTATAACGAACGCCTGCAGCAGGACAATGGCGATCACGATCAGCAGCAGGATCACCGAATACCGCAGCGTGTTGCGGAAGATGTCCGTCTCGCGGCCCACCAGGCCCGTGGCCGCGCAGGCCACCGCAATCGACTGCGGCGAAATCAGCTTACCCATCACACCGCCGAAGAGATTCGCCGAGGTCGTCAGCACTGGATTCACCTGGATCGCCACCGCCGTGACCTGCTGCAGCTTGCCGAAGAGCGCTGCCGACGAGGTCACCGATCCGGTAAGAAATACTCCCAGCCAGCCGATCACCGGCGAAAAAGCCGGGAAGGCGTGTCCCGTATAGTGGGCAAAGGCCAGTCCCAGCGTGTAGGACATTCCCGAGTAGTTCGCCAGGAATGCGATGCCCAGCACCGATGCCAGCGTTACCAGCGCGAACTTGAGCTGCTTGAAGGTCTTGGCAAAAACCTTCGCCCCACGTGCCGGTGAGATTCCCAGGATCACCATGGCGACTGCGGCCGAGATCAGCATCGCCGTGCCTGCGGCGGTGAAGTATTCCCAACGATAGCTCGCCGCGTATTTCGCCGGTTTGGCCACGATCGGCGCCGTACGGAAGACGATTCCGTCCAGCCACGGCCACGACGGAACCGCGACGAACCAGTGCAGCTTGTTCAGGATGTAATTCTTGTACGCCGGAATTCCCCATACGCCCATGATCGCCATCAGCACCACGAACGGCGACCACGCCTTCACCACCTCTCCGGTGGTGTGCGGAGCCTGCATCTCGCGGGTGACATCCGGATCGTCTGCAAAGCGCCATACCGTCTTCGGCTTCCAAACCTTCAGGAAGACGATCAGGCAGATGATGGAGACAAACGACGAGAGGATAGCCGGCAGTTCCACGCCGATGTAATGGGTCACGAAGAAGCAGGTGATCGCGTAGCTGATGCCCGCCACCAGCGCTGCCGGCAAAACCTCCATCGCCTTCTTCCATCCCGAAAGCACAACCAGCATGAAGACGGGAATGATGATGGCCATGATACACATGTCGATGCCGATGGCGCGGGTCATCACGCTGTCATTGATCTTTGTCACCGAGATCATCATCTGGGTCGGCACGCCCACCGGCCCGAAAGGCACCGGAGGCGTATTCGCCACCAGGCAGATGATGGCCGCCGAGAGCGGCGGGAATCCCATGCCGATCAGCATCGCCGCCGCCACCGCCACCGGCGCGCCCTGCCCGCTCACGCCCTCCATGAAAGCCGAGAAGCAGAAGGCGATCAGCAGCGCCTGCAGCCGGCGGTCAGCCGAAATCGACGAGATCGAGTTCTTGATGATCTCGAACTGCCCGGCTTCCACCGTCAGGTTGTAGAAGAAGACCGCCGTCAGAATGATCCATCCGATGGGGAAAAGTCCGTTCAACATGCCAAGCACGGTCGCCGACAGCGCGGCGCTCAGCGGCATGTGATAGGAGAGCACGGTCACAATCAGTGTCAGCAGTAAGGTAAGCAGGCCGGCAACGTGTCCCCGCATTCGCTTGAATGCCAGTGCCCAGAACAGAAATAAGATGGGAATGGAGACGACAAGTGCTGTCAGGCCAAGGCTGTTCCCCACTGCTGAGTAGTTGTGGTACCAAGGCTGCATGGAAATCCCTCCTGCGTGGTGGTTCAAGAACGAAATGCAAAATGGAAGCGGACACATCTTCTCTCAGCGGCACTGAGCTGTCCATGATTTTTCGCGCTTGATATGGGCTGGATGGGAAGGTCTAAGTCGGCGGGAAGTGATTCATGAATCGATCGGCGAGAGTGGCGCGTGCCACCCTCGCCGAGACAGGTATTCGCTAGACGCGGGAGCCGTCGGCGAAGATGTCAAAAACATAGTCGTGAGCGGCCAGCGCGCGCTCGCTCACCTTGCTCTCCGCCAAGCCCTTTACCAGCTCTTCGCGCGACTGATCGAAGATCGCGCGCATAAACTCCGCGCGCTCCTCGGCGTTGGCTGCTCCGACCACAAACAGAACCCGTGCGCTGTGCTGGATGTATCGCGGCGAGAACAACTGCCGCTTCAGCAGCTCCATGATCACCGCGGCCTTCGAGCGGTCGAAGCGTCCGGGATCGCCCTGGCGGTCAAGCTCGGCGAAGAACGCTTTCGTCCACTCGTTGTGATACCCCCAAACCTTATCGAAGAGCTCAGGGGTGAAGCGAGTTCCGGCCTTTACCGCCTCGGCATTCTCCCCCGGCACCACGCCATCTTCGGTCAGCTTCGGCCGCTTCAGGAATCCATCCTTCGAGATCGTGGCCTGGTGCTGCACCAGCGTCCACAGCCACGACATGTCAATGCGATACGTCGCCAGGTCGTTCATGAAACGCAGGCAGAGCTCGTAATCGTCGATCGCCGCCGCGAAGTTGCCGTTCAGGATCTGGTAGCCGTAGTTGGCCGCCATGTAGAACGCGTGCTGAATGTGCTCGATGGTGATATCACCGCGGGCGGCGCCGTAAGTCGATTCCCAGCGCTCCGCGGAGAGCAGCTTTTCCGGCGTATCGACGCTGGCGCGCGTGAGCACCATTGGCGTGATCTTGCCGTCGGCGTCGATCAGCCCGCGCGAGTGGAAGAGCTGGCGTTCGCTCTCCACCAGCCCGCTCGCAGCCGTAGGCACCTGCTTGCCCTTCACTTCCACCGTCTGCCGCGGAGCATCGAGCATCGCCTGTAGCTCGTTCAGGGATGCCTTGAGCGGCGCATTTCCGGCGGCAACGTAGGCGGGCTCCGGACTTGCCACCCAGCTCTGCCGATAAGCATCGTAGAGCTTCCCCTTGACATGGCCCACCAGGATCGCCTCCAGCGTCGGATGCGCTCCCTGCCACATCGGTGAATCCGGCACAAATATCAGTCCCAGCAGCCGTTCGCGCAGCTTGTCGATGGCCATTGCGCGCAGCGCCAGCTGGTTATAACGCGCGCGGCCATAGGTATCGCCCGCCTGGTAGATCATCACCGCGGCCATGCCACCGATCGGCGCGGCCTGGCTGAATTCGCCGTGCTTCAGGCCGGCCATCAACATCATCAGCGCGTTGTAGCGCTGGTAGGCGATCATGTTCGCCGACGCCATGCCGATCGTCTGCGGATCTGCAAAGACGCCATCAGGATCGTCCTTCCACATCTCAATCAGGCTGGCGAGGTAGTCCCAGCGGCCCACGTTTGTCCCCAGCAAACGGCGGCGCAGCGTCCAGGCAATCGCCGGAAGAAAACGTCCTCCGTTGCCTTCCTCGTACAGCATCTTGATCTTCAGCGTGCCCGCGGGAATACCGATCATCTCCTCCAACCGCGATAACAGCTTCTCCACGATCAGCGCCTCATGCGGCGTCTGCAGCTTGGGAATATAGAAATAAGTTCCCGTGCCCAGGTGCTGGAGCGATTCGTAGTTGTTCAGCGTCCACAGCACCGCAACCACGATCAGCCCCGGCGCCGGACGCCCATCCACCAGCACCTGATCGAAGCGCACGTGAATGCTCGGCGGGCGCACGAATCGAATCGGCCACCGCTCGGCCGACTTCGCAATCTCGTACTTGCGCGTCTTTCCCTTCTTCTCCACCTCGTAGGCGCGATGTTCCCACCGGCCTTCGAAGATCTCCTTCGCATTCTGCAGCGCGGCGAAGACGCCGACCGGCTGGGCCGAGGGAGTTCCGTCCGGACGGAAGTGCGTCGGCGAGGCATCTTCGAAATCCGGCATATTCATCGGAGCCTGACTGTTCAGCGCGTTGAAGGCCATGTCCAGCGGATGCCACGGGCCGGTCAGCTCCAGTCCGGGATTGCGCGAGGGATGCGCGTCCGCCGGAATCGGGACCTCATCGTTCAGACGCCAGCGATGCGGGTTCTCGTGGCCGAGGAAGTTGTCGATCATGCCCTGCACGATCTCGCGGAAGCTCCAGCTCTCTCCGCCTGCGGGATCGGTAAACCGCTCCTCCCACTTCGGCCAGCCGTACTTCTCGCGCACGGGAGCCTTGGACTGCAGCAGCTGCCGGCGCGCAGAAAGCGCCCGCGC
>Ga0326727_10014288_pt1 | contig 17353 bp, 13 predicted proteins | sample MB2enrmetagenome_FD_207643 | JGI IMG/M metagenome (GOLD analysis project Ga0326727, IMG submission 207643) | Lab enriched peat soil microbial communities from McLean, Ithaca, NY, United States - MB29MY | ecosystem: Environmental > Terrestrial > Soil > Wetlands > Peat | place: USA: New York...
TTGCGTCTCTTGTCCCAGGGTAAGCTTCAGATCCGTCTTGTGAAAGGTCTTGCTCGCGACCAACTGATAGGAGCGTGCGGTCTCCACCGGGTCGACGGCGCCGGGTGCTCCGGTTGCGGTGTTTTGTCCCGTGGCCAATCCCGTTCGGGGATCCTCCGTGAAAAACGACTTGCCAAAGCTCAATGCGACCTGGGGAACATACCAGGATTCCTCGGGAAAGAAGGTGATCGTTGCTTTCGGGGAATTGAGACCCACCAACTTGTTCCAGGAATTGGCCGGAGTCACCAGATCCTGGTTGTCAATGCTGATCTCATCGCGTCGCCAGCCCAGGTAGTAGCGAAAATACCTGCTCAACTCGCCCTCCCCGGCAACGTAGGGGGTCACCGGCGCGATGGTCACGTTGTTTCCATCCACCTTGATGAAAGGTCCGTAGTAATTCGGGTAGGCGGGATTGTAGAAACCGTAATGATCCAGATCATCGCGCCGCGGCGCCTCGCGCTCGTAGTCCATTCCGGCCAGCAGCGTGAAGTTCTTCGAGAACATCTTTTTGTACGCCACACTGCCGCCGGTTACGGTGCGGAACTCGCTCTGCCGGATCAGCCCGACCCCAAAGTCGGAGAAGAGAGCGAGATTGTAAGTTCGGAAGAAGCCGGAGAGCTGAAGGTCCTGATTATCGCCCAACCTCCACACGTCGTTCAACGCCGCGAGCGCCGTGTGCGTCTGGTCCTTCTGCCTGGGGTCAATCGTATCCGGGTACTCCTGCCAGCCGTCGGCCGCGTCGACGGAATTGAATCCGTACATCGGGCGCAGCCCCGCCACGTAGGAGAAGCCGTAATATCCGATTCCAAATAACGTCAAGGTGTGATCCCCCAGATCGAAGACCCGCCCGCCGTTGATCTTGAACTGCTTGCGGTGCTCCAGCCGGTCCAGGAATCCATTGCCAAACGAGCCCTCCATCGCGATCCAGGAGTACTGCGAAGGACTCAGGCCCGCCGTGGCGGTGATGTCCCGCTGGTCTCCGGTCAAAGTGAAGAACGGATCGAGATGCGAGCGCAGGGAATAGGTGGTGGCCAGGTTCAAGGCGTGATTGCCCTCGTGCACGTTGAATGCGCCGCCATCCACTTCAACGGTCTCGATGACATCCGCAATGTAAATGTTGGGATCGGTGTAGCCGTTGCCGTGCGCATTCGCCGACAGGTTGTTGGGCACCAGGTAGCCGCCAACCTGGATGAACTGCGCGATGGGCTCGCCATGGTCCCCCGCCACCCCCGGAGCAAAATACTGCGGGGCCTTGATGCCGCTCGACGCGGTCTCAATCGGATAGCCGGGAATCGATATCGGCGCGCCGGGGCGTCCCGGATTTGCATCCAGCAAGTCCTCACTGGCGAAAACTCTTTCGGCGGGATCAGGCGACTGGACATCAACCTGCGTCATGTCCGCGGCCACCGTGATCGCTTGCATTTGCGAGGCCAGCTCGCGAAACTGCATGTCGGCCTCCACCCGCGCCCCGGCTTCCACTCGGACGATGACTGTAACCGGATTGAACTTCGGAGAGGTGGCGGTTATTACAAATTCGCCGGCGCCGATCGCAGGGCAGAAGAAGTAACCTTGTTCGTCGGAAGTGGTGCGGCAAAGGGCGGCATTGTCCTGGCCGCTCACCTTGATCTGGGCGTGTGCTACCGTGCCGCCCTGAGGGTCGGTAATTCGGCCGGAGATTTTCCCCGTGGGGTCGGCGGCAAGAAGGTTCGCCGTTGCCAATGCGATCAAGCACCCAAGCTTCAGAATTGACCGGGATGACGGCAAGGCGGTCAGGCGGTGATCCGGGGTTCGGAGAATTCTCACGGCGATGCCTGCTCCTGTCCGCGACCCCGGGCTCGATCGAACGCGTTAAGGAGCCCGGCAAATTTCCACCCGGTGGATGGAAACGGAACGATAACACGATTTCCAAAATCGTGCTACCAATTATTTTGGTTATTTTTGATCGTGATTTGTTTCATGACGGCTCTCCGGAGCGATCCGCGCTGCAAGTAACACGAATCTTCGTATTGTGACGTGTTGCGCAAAACTCGAAGGCCTTTCGGAGAGCTTTGCAAGGGGCGCGTCGCCTGCCGCGTCCCGCCCCTAAGCGGCCCTTTCACTGGTAAGATGAGAGCCGTTGCGAAAAGCTCGGTCTTTGTCCAAGGAGAAGCCATGTCAACGTTGATTCGAACGGGAATTTCACTCGAAAGCGGTCTGTTGGAGCGGTTTGATCGCGTCATTCGCAAAAAGGGCTATAAGAACCGTTCGGAGGCCATTCGCGACCTGGTGAGGGACTATGCGGTGGCCGAGGACGTGGAAGAGAATCGAAGGGTGGTGGGAACCTTGACCATGGTCTATGACCACCACCGCCCGAAACTCACCGAGCAGTTGATCGAGGCCCAGCACCATGCCGAAAACAAAGTGCTGGCCGCCACTCACGTCCACCTGGATCACCACAATTGCCTGGAAGTCATCATCATGCGGGGCCGAAGCTCTGAGGTGAGCCACCTCGCGGACCGCATCTTGAGTCTGCGGGGCGTCAAGCACGGCAAATTGGTGCTCACCACTCAGGGGAAGGGCTTGTAGGTCCCTTGCCGATTTAACCGATCGAGAATCGTCAAGGGAAGAGGATGGGACGCCAGGAGGTTACCGCTTATAGAGACCGTAAAGGCTTCGCCGAGTGCTGTTTTCGGGGGGTGGCCTTCGACGCGGACCATGAGGATCGGCCCTCAGATTGCTAGCCTCCTGGTTGGAGGACGTGGCCTACGTCAAATCACTCACTGGATCTGCGCGCGCAAGGCTCTGCACCTGGGAAACGGGCCGGACGATCCTCGAAAGGGGGCGCAAAGGGTGGTTTTTCTGATGTAAATGAAGCGCGGGATCGAAAAAAAGCAAAAACATCGAAAATGAAGGGCGCTCCCAATAAAATATTGAAAACAAAGTGAAAAATAAGCGACATAATGGACTATCCCAATAACGTATTGAAATAAAGCTACTTAAATGAAATTAGCTATTAATTAATGAAATTAAATGAGATAGAACGATTTTAGGGACTCAAAAACCGAACAAATCCGCAAAGTTCCTCACCACCCCAATAAATTACTGAAAACAGGCAAGTTATAAGCACAGCATTTCTTGGACCCCAATAAATAACTGAAAATAAAGCACTTGTTTGTTACTCGGAATCGGGGACGACTAGATAGGGACTTGCGCCAAATCGCGCAGGCTCGCAACCTTCCGAGCGCCTTGGATAAAATCGCTCATTAATGCCACCTGGCGCTAGCTATCTTGGCCACCCCGCCCGTCCCCACGGCAAGGCCGATAGCCCTGCGGCCCGAGTCGTCCGCAAGCCTCAATTGGCCGCAGAAACCCCACCCGCAGGATTTTGTCCAGGGTCTAATGGATTAAACGCAGCCCACCCCTTGCTTTCGATTATTGACGCTCACCGCTAATCCCTCCAGAATTTATGCGTCAGGGTATTGACTGCAATTCAATTGGCAAGCCGGATTGAACGGTATTTCGCGTCGGGGTTCAGGTCACTTCAGTCACCAGGATATTCCTATCCAGAAGGAGACTTGTATGGGCAGGCAAGGGAGGCGTATTGGTGTGAGCGCCCTGGTTATTCTGCTATTCACCACAGCGCTCAGCGCACAGGAAACAACCGCGAGCTTGCGCGGCACGGTCTCAGACCCCAGCGGCGCGCGCGTGCCCTCAGCCAGGATAACCGCGACGCAGGTGGAAACAGGATTCACGCGCAGAGGCGCGAGCGATGCGGAAGGCAACTACCTTCTCGTGCTGCTGCCCATTGGGCACTATCAGCTCGTGGTAACGGCGCAGGGTTTTCGCAAGTATGTGCAGGAAGGCATCAGCCTCAGCGTGAACCAGGTCGCGCAGGTGCCCGTGCGCCTCGAGGTGGGATTGGAGCAGCAGACCGTGCAGGTCAAGGGGGATGCGGGGCTGCTGGCCACCACCAACGACCTGGGAGAGACGATAAACGACAGCGAGACGGTGGACCTCCCGTTGAACGGCCGGAACTTCTCCCAACTCGGGCTCTTGCTGCCTGGAACGGCGCCTCTTACCCAGGGTTTGCAATTGGCCGGTGGCTCCATGCGTGCGGGCCAGTCTTATGCGGTGAACGGCATGCGGCCGGAGTCAAACGAATTCCTGGTGGACGGCGCCGAGAACTATAATTCGATCAATGCCGGTTTCGTTCTGAAGCCTCCTCCCGACGCCATTGCGGAATTTCGTATTTTGACCAATACCGCGTCCGCCGAGTTCGGCCATAACGCCGGCTCAAACACCAATATCGTGACTCGCTCGGGAAGCAACCGGTTTCACGGTGACGTCTATGAGTTCCTACGCAACGACGCGCTGGACGCCAGGAATTTTTTCTCGGTGGATACCGAACCGCTGAAGCAGAACCAGTTCGGCGGCACGCTGGGCGGCCCGATTCGGCGCGATAAGACGTTTTTCTTCGCCTACTATGAGGGCTTTCGTAATCGCCAGGGCGAAACCCAGGAGACCGCCGTCCCCACCGCGCTCGAGCGGCAGGGAGACTTCTCCCAGGCGACGGATATAGTCCCCTGCCAGACGGGTATTCCGCCGGCGCCCGCGGGAGAGCTGCAGAACTGTTTCACTGGCCAAGTTTATTCCGGAAATCAGTTGCCCTCGATTGACCCGATCTCGCAAAACCTGCTCGCATTTTACCCTTTGCCCAATTCGCCAAATTATGGGCCGAACGCTTACGTCACGACACAGGAGTTGCAGAATACTTCCGACGAGTTCGGAACCCGCCTCGATCAATACCTTTCCTCGCGCAATACGGTATCCTTCCATTATCTGTTCAACAACGGGTCCCAGGTGGATCCCCTCTCCATTGCCGGAGCGAACGTGCCGGGATTTCCGGTGGGTGAGAGCTACCGGGCTCAGAACGCCGCCCTTGATGAGACCCACTCTTTCTCGGCATCACTCATCAACGTGGCTCGTTTCTCGTTTCTGCGAGACAAGTTTCTCTTTGGCCTGGCTACCAATCACACGTCGCCTTCCTCATTAGGATTTCAGTATTCGCCGACGCTGCCGATCGAGGCCGGCCCTCCCTTTGTTGAAGTATACGGTTACGCGTCAATCGGCAATCCCATTACCGGACCGGCGGACGACTATCAGAATACTTTTTCTTTCACCGATTCGGTGGCATGGGTTCATGGCAAACATGAGCTAAAGTTTGGCGGAGAGATCCAGCGGGATCAGCTCAACACCCTCTTAGGCATTGCCTCGAATGGATTCTTCGTTTTTCCGCCGGTCGTTATCAATGATGCCCTCGCCGCATTTCTAGAGGGGCAACCCGTGGTTTTTCTCCAAGGCGGCGGCCAATTACCCCGGGGGATGCGCGCCTTAAACTACAACCTCTCTGCTCAGGACAGTTACAAGCCCGCCCGCCGTTTGACACTCAACGTGGGTGTGCGGTGGGAATTGCCTCACCCCTATAGTGAAATCCACGACGAGAATGCCCTGTTCGAGCCGGGCGTTCAGTCGCATGTCCAACCGACAGCGTCTCTGGGCTTGGTCTACCCCGGCGACCCTGGCGTTCCCAGCAGCTTGATCCCGTCTGAATACAATGCTTTTGCACCGCGTGTGGGTTTCGCCTGGGATCCAACGGGAAATGGCCGGTGGGCGGTCCGGGGCGCTTACGGGGTCTTCTTTGACCCCTATTACAATGGAGAGGGTGGGCCCCTTCAAGCTCCGGAAAGCGCTCCCCCCTGGTTCAAAACGATCCAGGTGGGCACGCCAGGTTTCGCCACCAGCTTTGCCGATCCTCTGCCGCCGGGTCCGAACCCGTTTGCGCCCACTTTCAATGGACCGCAGGGGCTGACGCTGCTTACACTCGATCCGCATCTCAGGCTGCCCTACGCGCAGGATTGGAACTTTACAATCGAGCACTCCTTTGGCCAGGGCTGGCTGCTGGAAGTCGGATATGTCGGCACCAAGGGCACCAAGCTGCCGCGTATGACCGAAAGCAATCCTCCCACGCTCTGTTCCACCCTGCCGGCAGGCTCGGCCGCGCAAGCCGCTTGCTTCTCGGATGAGGGGCAAGGCAATCAAAACTATTGGCGGCCTTATTCGAATGGAGGACTTGCGGGAACCTGCACGGATGCGGATCCGGACTGCTATTACGGCTCGATCGGGCTTATCTCCGGCATCGCCAATTCCAGTTACAATTCGCTCCAATCTAGCCTGCGGAAACGCCTGGGTTACGGTGTTGCCTTCCTGCTTTCCTACACCTACTCGAAAACACTGGATGACATTTCGAGCTTTAACATAACCGGCTCTGCGCCGACTCTGGTGGCCGGCGAAAACGACCTGGCGCAGAATCCCCGGGATTTGGCTGCAGAATATGGCCGCTCGTTATTCGATGCGCGTCAGCGCCTGGTCTTCAGCTATGAGTGGCAACTTCCGTTCTGGAAGGAGTCGAAGAATTGGTACCAGTCCGCTCTCGGCAACTGGCAATTGAACGGCATCTATTCGGCCTCAACCGGTACCCCCTTCACGGTTTATGATTCCAGTGACCCGTCTCTCCAGGGCGATTCACCGGAAATTTCCGGCTTCGTCGGCGATCGTCCGAATCTGGTGGGCGATCCCAACGATGGACCCAGGACTGCCAGCGAGTGGTTTAACACTCAGGCATTCCAGCGCGTCACCCAGTTGGGAACCTTTGGCAATGCCGGCCGAAATATTGTGCAAGCCGCCGGCTTCTCGGAATTGGATTTCGGGGTCTCGAAGAATTTCCGGTTGGCCGAATCCGCCACCTTGCAGTTCCGCGGGGAGTTCTTCAACCTCTTCAACCGGGTGAATTTTGGCGTGCCGAATGACGACATCAACTCGCCCACTTTTGGACAAGTAGAATCCGCGGCTCCCCCGCGCCAAATTCAGTTCGCTTTGAAGCTGTTGTTCTAATGAGTCATGCAAAATACAGAGGCGGATGAACCCCCTCACCCCCGCCCCTCTCCCCCAAGGGGGCGAGGGAGTAAACTCAATTTACCTCTCCCCTCGCCCCCTTGGGGGAGAGGGGCGGGGGTGAGGGGGTCCTTGTCACTCAATTTGGCAGCAATCAGGAGGAAGCTCATGGATCCCATCTATTTGCGAGACGTCGAGGCGGCGGCGAAGGCCGGCCCGGCCGGCGCACAATTCGCGGCCATGGAGCAGGCGGGAATCCCCGTGCCCCAGATCCTCTATCTCTTCGCGTTCAAGCCCCGCATGACCGATCACCTCGCGCGCTTCACCCAGGAACTGATGCGCGGCCCCTCCCCGCTCTCGGCGGGCCAGCGCGAGCTGATTGCCGCATTCACCTCCAGCCGCAACCAGTGCCCGTTTTGAATCGGCTCGCACGCCGCGGTCGCGGCGGAATTGCTGGGCGATGCCGGGAAGGTGGCGGCCGTCCTCAAGGACTACCGCACGGCGCCGATTTCGGATGCGGAGAAGGCGCTCTTCAAGTTCCTGGAAAAGGTGAATCGCCAGTCGAACACCGTTGGCCCGGCGGATATTGCGGAGGTGAAGGCCGCCGGATGGCCCGAGGAAGCCATCTACGACGCCATCAGCGTGTGCGCCATTTTCAATTTCTACAATCGCTGGATTGACTCGACGGGTGTGCAGGATATGCCCGCGCTTGGCTACCAGATGTCCGGCCACCGGCTGGCAACGGAGGGCTATGCCCGCCCGGAAGAAGAAGGCACGGCAGGCGAGCCAAAGTGAGACTACGGCAATGCGCGCCTGCCTTTCCAGGGCGCCCAGCATGGCGATAACCCTTAATGACGAGCCGGCAGTCACGGTAAGTGAGTTTGATCGCGGCTATTACGGCTGGCGCGTCGTCATGGCGGCGTGCCTGGGCGTGATGGTAGGGTTTGGTTCGCTGTACGTTTACACCTTCGGGGTTTTCATGAAACCCCTGGGCGCTGAATTCGGCTGGAGCCGCGAAGCCATTTCCCGCGGCTTTGGTCTGGCCGCCCTCTCCATGGCGGTGGGCTCACCCCTCATCGGCCAGGGGCTTGACCGCTTCGGGCCGCGCCGCGTCATCCTTCCCTGCCTCGCCATCTACGGCGGCGCCATCGCCTCGCTGGCCGTGCTTGGCCCGCACCTGTGGCAGTTTTATGCCACCTGCATTCTACTGGGCACGGTGGGCAACGGGGCGGCGCACCTTGCCTATTCGCGCTCCATCTCCACCTGGTTTCACCGGCGTTTGGGGATGGCCCTCGCCCTGGTGATGGCCGGAGCGGGCCTGGGCTCCATGATCCTTCCCTTCTTTGCGCAGACGGTAATCAGCCGGGCGGGGTGGCGTGCCGCCTATCTTTCTCTGGGCGGCCTGGCTTTGCTGGTGGGGCTGCCGCTCACCTGGCGCTATATTCACGAGCGCGCGTCCGTGGAACCCGATTTCCCCGCGGCCACCCCTTCGGGCCCCACCTGGCAGCAGGGAGTTCGCTCCTTGACCTTTTGGATCATCGTAGCCGTTCTTTTTGTAAGTTCGGTGAGCATGAACGGATCGATTACCCATTTGGCGGCATTGCTGACCGACCGCGGCATCACCCCCGGCGGCGCGGCCTTGACCGCTTCTCTGCTCGGCGGCTCAAGCCTGGCGGGACGGCTGGCAGTCGGCTGGGTTCTGGACCGCTTCTTCGGAGCGCGCGTGGCCTGCGTGGTTTATCTGATCACCGCCGCGGGAATTCTCCTGCTCGCCCGCGCGGACACTCTCTTGCTGGGCTGCTTGGCGGCGGGACTCATCGGGGTGGGTGCGGGTGGTGAAGCTGACATCACTCCCTACCTGTTAACCCGCTACTTTGGGCTCCACGCCTTCTCCACTCTTTATGGCATCACCTGGACTTTCTATGCCATCGCGGGCGCACTGGGTCCGGTCATCCTGGGCCGGGCGTTTGACTCCACAGGGTCCTACACCTTGCTGCTCACCCTGCTGGCACTGACCATGGCCCTGGCGGGGGCTTTGATGCTGCTCCTGCCGCGGTACGCAAGGCCGGGAGAGTGGGCAGAAGGCAGTAGGCGGTAGGCAGAAGGCAGAAGGCAGTGGGCAGAAGGCGGTAGGCAGTCGGCGGAAAAGCCAAGCGGCGGTCCGCGTTCCCAGGCTTTGCGAACCTGCAAAGCTGAGCTTGCAGCATTCAACGCCAGCGGCGCGAATCGGCCGTGGTTCGGCAAAGGGCCTGCAATGAGGGAACGCGCGAGGCGATGAAGCGTACTCCGTAATTCTGCAGATAAACCTGGCCGGGCATACCCACCACGCTCAGCAGGGCGAACAACAGACTCGTGAAGATGCCCAGAGCGACGGCGGCCAAAGAAATCGTCCAGGGGTTCCAGACCCACGCCAAGCCCACCGCCCGCAGGGTGAGCAGGCCTAGTGCGGCGGTGACCAGCCCCCCCGCCGATATTCCCATCAGAAGCGGAAAAAGAACAAAGAGGACCGCGATACTGATTCCCATTCCTACGGCAAAGCGCAATACCAGGTATAAGACAAACGCTCCGTGATCGCGGCGCGCGATTTTCCCTACGATTCGCCATGCGGCGGAAAGCGAAATTTTATCAGCGTACATGACCGGCGCCACCAGATCATCGGTGAGGGTGATGACGACGGCGATCGTTAATCCGATCAGGATGACCGCCACCAACTCCGTCACGATGAGCAGCGCCGCCGCCCACCACGGATGGTCGACTTCGCGGAGCAGAGCCAGGTAGCGAAGTGATGCGATAGCGGCGCCGAAAACGGTCAGCAGGACAGCCCCCACCACTCCCAAAAGCCAGAGGAAGTAGGAGCGCCCATAGGACTTCAGGTTCTTCCAGGCTGCTCCCACCGCCACTTCCTGATTAAGGACGGCATCAATAAGGACAAATCGCAACACGCAGCGCGCATAGATGAGGCCGAGAACCAGCCCCAGACTGGCGATGACCGCCAGTACCATCAAGCTGGCATGCTGGGCCATGGCCAGGCGGATGCGCAGAAGCAGTTCGGAAGTATGCAGGTCCGAGGGCAGCGCCCCGAAGCCCCACTGAAATGCCGCCGTCGATGTGCCTCCGCCCAGGAACAGGCATACCAGGCTTAAGCCGATCCAGCGGCGGCGGTCAAAAGGGCGGAAAAGGAGGCTCACGGTTGCGTTCCAGGCGGGATGAAGCGATTCGATGGGGGAAAGCGCGCCCGCCTCAGTCCGGCGCATGGGAAGTAATCGGGTGTGCGGGGGAATTTGCCCGGCGGCGTCCAATCGCAAATCTCTCCGAAAAAATCGCTTGCAAGGGTGAACATTGCTAACGCAGTCTTCAGTTCTCAGTCATCAGTATTCAGTAACAACCCAAGGGCGGGACCGCTTGTTCTGATAACTGAAAACTGTTAACTGCCGACTGCTGCCAACACAGTCAACAGTTCTCTCCGGCAGCCCAGGCGCGGGGCCGCTCTTACCGACCACTGACGACTGATGACTGACAACTCTTTCTATGCCGCCTTGACCTGCTCCTCGAATACCTGCCGCCATTCCGCGCGCTTGGCGAGGACGTAATCTTTGGCTTCCTCGCGAGATTTATATACGCGCTTGCCCTTGAGCAGATTGCAGGGCTGGCAGGCGGTCACCAGGTTGTCCATGCTCCTCGCGCCGCCTTTGGCGTGCGGATGAATATGGTCGATGGTCAGGATCAACCAGTTTTCAAAATCATGCCGCCCGTCGAGGCCGCAGTAATAGCATTTGTAGTGATCTCGCTTGAAAACCTTAATCGCTTCTTCGCGACTCAGGTGCGGTGAGGGCCCGGTGAAAAACTTGGTCAGTCGACTGAGTGCCATGGCTCCTCCTTCAGAGGCAGGATATGAACTCGCGGATAACCCCGGTTGGCATCGTGGCCTGAATGGGAAAAACCACCGTCAAGCCGCCCTCCGTCAATTGACGGGGGGCGCCGCGCGACAGAAAAGTCTGCCCCGGCGGCCCTCCCAGACGGCCCCAGCGCACAGCTATCTTAACGCTGTTCCCGGGGAATTGGTAGTGCGGGAGGAAATGGGCGCGTGAACAGCCCGGAGCCCCAAAAACGGGGGTCCGCGCTAAACGTAATCGATCGAGTCCCCGGTGAAGCAACGGTAGCGCAGACCTCCGCCGTTGAGGTCTGCGGCTCTTGGCGTGAATCGTGGACGTAATGTGCGATGCAGGCGTCAGATTTGTGGCGATTGCGCGTGAAGAGCCGCGGACCCCAAAAACGGGGGTCCGCGCTACCACCGCCCATGGTCCCGGCATTTTGCCGCAGCCGGTTCCCGGCCGGCTGTAGGCTAATTTTTCCCTTGACACCTAAGCTAGTCACTATACACTAGACCGTGAGGCCAGTGTCCGCTGGCGAGCGGGCAAGACCGCGGACCTATTCAAAGGGTCGGCGCAATCCATAGAACATCAGGCAGCAGGCGGAACCCTGACGGACCGCCGGCCACCCGCCACGGTCCACGCACCACCCCCAACTGCCTTAAGGAGATTTTTATGAGTTTAATCCACAAACAAGCCATGACCGAAAAGAACCTGGCGGCGAGGCGCGCCAATGGGAGGATGACGCACGGTGCGGTGACGCCGGAGGGAAAAGCCAACTCCGCGGCGGCCAATTTGCGCCACGGACTCTATTGTAAAGCGCAGAACGGGGCGCTCACCGCCCTGGGAGAAGACCCGCAAGAATACGCCGATCTCATGAACTCGCTCGAGTACAATCTGGTGGAGGGCCTGGAAAGCCAGTTGGTGCAGTGCATCGGCGACACCCTGTGGGGGATGAAGCGCGCCAAACGCGTGCAGAAAGGCGTGGCCGTTAAGCGCATCAAGGCGGCGCAGGAACACTTGGAGACGACGTCTTGGCCCGCCACCCTTAAGGCTCATAAAAACATGGATTGTTACGACGCCCTGTCGGAGGCGCTGGCACGACGCGGTAACGGCCCCACCCCCGGCGAAATCGATGCTTTTGTGAAGAATTTTGACGATGACCCTTCCCCGGAGATGCAGGAGTTCATCCTTCTCCTCAAATCCCTGAAGAAGCTCCCCCCCGGCCCGGAACGGAAAGCGGCGCGCCGCCAGGCCCGGGCGAAGGTTCAGCTCCTGATGGATCGCTATCAAAGGAGCTGCATCGCGATGCAGGAGCGACTCGAAGAATTGCAGTCACCGGAAAACCTCGCCGCGCTGATGGCGCCCAAGGACGAGAGCTCGCTGCTGATGCAAAGAATGGAAGATTCCAACCTGCGCCGATTGTGGCGGCTTACCAACATACTTTTCAGGGTTCGAAATTGGGAGCTGACGCGTAGAGATGTTAAAAATGAAGATCGACCCGGCTATGTTGATGAAAACACAGGCGACGATGACAACATGTCCACTGAAAATGCAGTTTTTTTGCAGGAAAATACGCCCAATGAGCAATAACTGGTAAGGACTGTCGAGGTCAGCGCTACATTCCTGCACCCACGGTATAATTGCCAACAGGCGTTTACCTGAAATTTGAGGGGATAAGGAAAAACCGTGGCCAAAGACATCGAGAAGGAAATCGCCGAGCTGCGCGACAAAATCCGTTATCACGAGCACCGCTACTACGTGCTCGACGATCCGCAAATTTCCGACTTCGAGTTTGACAAGCTGATGCAGCGCTTGAAGGAACTCGAGCTCCAGCATCCGGAACTCGTCACCCCCGACTCCCCCACGCAGCGGGTGGGAGGCGCGCCCGCCTCGGAACTTCCCAAAGTGCGCCACTCCGCGCCCATGATGAGCCTTGACAATACCTATTCCGTCGACGACCTGAGCGACTTTGACCGCCGGGTGCGCGAACTGGCGGGCCTTGAGCAGGTGGAATATGTGGCGGAACTGAAGCTGGACGGCCTTTCCATGGCCCTCACCTACCAGGATGGGAAACTCGCGCGCGGCGTCACCCGCGGCGATGGGATGGTGGGCGAAGATGTAACCGGCAACGTCCGGACCATTCGCTCCGTCCCCTTGCGCCTGGAGCCCAGGAAGTTGGAGCTGATTGGCCACCCGCCGGTGTTTGAAGTGCGCGGCGAGGTCATCATGACCCGCAAGGCGTTCGAGCAGACCAACGCCCAGCGCGAGGCGGCGGGTGAACCCCGGTTCGCCAACCCGCGCAACTCCGCCGCCGGCTCCATCCGCCAGCTCGACCCTCGCATCGTGGCGGAACGCAAACTCGATATGTTCGTCTATTACCTTCAGATTCATGGCAGGGAAATGGCCGGCGAGCACGCGCACGCTCTCGAAACCCTCTCCCAGATGGGCTTCAAGGTGAATCAGTATTGGCGGCGCTGCCCGGCGTTTGACGATCTGCTGGCTTACATCCAGGAGTGGGAGACCCGGCGCGACAGCCTGGATTATGAGATCGACGGAATTGTTATTAAAGTCAATAACACCCGGCTGTGGCCGGAACTGGGAACCACCGCGAAGTCGCCGCGTTGGGCGGTGGCGTTCAAGTATCCGGCGCGCCAGGCCACCACGCGCGTGAACGACATCCGCGCCCAGGTGGGTCGCACCGGCACGCTGACCCCGGTGGCGGACCTGGAGCCGGTGGACGTGGGCGGGGTCACCGTAAGCCACGCCACGCTGCACAACATGGACGAGATCGAGCGCCTGGGCGTGAAGATTGGCGACACCGTGCTGATTCAGCGCGCCGGGGAAGTGATTCCGCAAGTCGTCAAGGTGGTGAAACAGGCGGAGGACGGACGGGCTTTCGAGATGCCCCGCAAATGCCCGGTGTGCGGCGAGGAAGTCCGCCGCGCCGAGGGTGAGGTGGCTTACCGCTGCGTCAATTCGGCCTGCCCGGCCAAACTCAAGGAATCGCTGCTCTACTTCGCCGGGCGGCGCGCCATGAATATCGACGGATTGGGTGAGGCGCTGGTGGACCAGCTTGTGGATAAGGGATTGGTGCACGACGTGGCTGACCTCTACCACCTGACGCACCAGCAACTCGCCGATCTTGAGCGCATGGGCGATAAATCCGCGCAAAATCTTCTGGATGAAATCGAGCGCAGCAAGCAGGCGGACCTGGCGCGCGTGATCTTTGCCCTGGGCATGCGCTTTGTGGGTGAGCGCACCGGGCAGTTGCTGGCCAACCACTTTGGCTCCCTCGATAAACTGGCGAATGCCACCACGGAGGAACTGATCGAAGCTGAGGAGGTGGGGCCGCGCGTGGCGGCAGCTATCCAGGAATTCTTTCACGAACCGCGCAACCGCGAGGTCATCGAAAAACTGCGTAATGCCGGATTGCGGTTCCAGCAGAAGCAAACGCGCCAAGCGGGAGGCAAGCTGGCGGGAAAAAATTTTGTGCTCACCGGCACCCTCCCCACTTATTCACGCGATCAGGCCAAGAGGATGATCGAAGATAATGGCGGGCGGGTGGTGGGTTCGGTCAGCAAGAAGACCGATTACGTGGTGGCGGGCGCCGACCCCGGCTCCAAGCTGGAAAAAGCGCGCACTTTGGGAGTCAAAACCCTTGATGAGGCAGGCTTGCTCAGATTATTGGGGGAATGAATATGACTATTGCCGGTCGGCAGCCAAGCGCAGCGTACCGTCTGCTCATTGCGGGGTTATTGCTCGTCCTCAACTTATTGACGCTTCCTGTCAATGCCCAGGTTCAGATTGAAATGTCGGCCCGGCAATTCAAAGCCAATGATAATGTCACGGCAAAGATTGTGAATACGACCCATCGTACGATTGCTTATTGCGTGAGCCGGGGGCCGTGGGGAGGGCCGAATGGCCGAATTGTGTGGGTCGAATCTCCCTTTGGTGTCTTGCAAAGGCCGGAAGGGGGGAAGTGGGGCATCTTATTGACTGGAATCGATGTTGGCTTCTCATCGCATGTCGAGGAACTGTCTCCAGGCAAATCTGAGGAATACTGGTTCCCGCTATTTCATCCGGGCCAAAGGCGTTTGCTCTTGGAGTACACGTTTGACAAAGCGGAGAGGGTAGACTGTTCTGATCCCAAGAGGAAATGGAAGAAGGTCAGGTCGCAAACCTTTGTTGTCCGTTAGCGGAGTGGCGCGGACCTCCGTTTTTGAGGTCCGCGGCTCTTTACGTGCAATGAATACGAATCATGACTACATTCGGCGAGGGGTAGGGGCAGGCCTCGTGCCTGCCCAACCTGCCGGCAATGCCGGCAACCAGGCACCCACAATGGGTGGCCCTACGAAATGCTTAGGGGAGAAGGTAGCGCGTGAGCATCTCCTTCAACTCCTGAAGCACGGCCTGGCGCGCTTCAAGCGATTCCTGCCGGTAGGCGAAGGCGATCACCCGGTCGCCCGCTTCCGCCGCTATGCGAATCCGCAATTGCATTTTCTTCCCTGGCCGCCATCCGTATTTCCTGACCAGCAGGTCGCCCAGAATCCCGCCCGGCCCGGTTTGGGGATCGGACTGGTTCTCGCGCGTCCGGTCGCTGATGTGGTTGCCCAGGGCCAGGATGCGGAAGTGGGGCCGGCTCTCCAGAAAATCGATGTAGGCGTCGAGCACGCGTCCCAAAGCTTTGCGCGGGGAAAAGATCAACTGCCGCGCCGTAAACGCCCGCTCGATCTCGGCCCGGAAGCCGTCCAGCTCCCGCACGGCAATGGCGTCGAAGATCTCCTGCCGGTCGGAATAGAATCGATACAGCGCGCCCACCGAGATACCTGCCCGCTCCGCCAGGCGGCTGGTGGTGATCTCCTCGAACGGGAGGGTGCAGAGTAACGACGCGGCGGCGTCCAGAATCTCTTCCACGGTTTTATTGCTGCGCGCCTGGAGGGGCGTCCGGCGGTGGGCGGTGATGGTCATGGCGTGTGGCAAACGCGAAAGTTATTCGCTTTTTTGTCCTTTCCTCCTGTATTATAGGGGATATGCCAGTTCCCGTGTCACAGATGTGGACGGTCGCCACCTACGTCCTGAAACAGAAGCTGAAGGGCCGCAAGCGGTATCCGCTGGTGCTGATGCTCGAACCGCTTTATCGCTGCAACCTGGCGTGCGCCGGCTGCGGAAAAATCCAGTATCCCGGCCATATCCTTAAGCGGGAGCTGACCCCCGAGGAATGCTTCCGCGCCGTGGACGAATGCGGCGTGCCCACCGTCGCCATACCGGGCGGGGAACCGCTGATGCACCCCCGTATTGATGAGATCGCCGCCGGCCTCGTGGCCCGCCGGAAGTACGTCTACCTGTGCACCAATGCTCTGCTGCTGAAGGAGAAGCTGCACCTCTTCAAGCCCAGCAAATACCTTACATTTTCCGTCCACATGGACGGCGAGAAGGAACATCACGATCTCTCCGTGTGCAAAGAAGGCGGTTACGAGACCGCGCTCGAGGCGATTCGGGAGGCCATCCAGCGCGGCTTCCGCGTGACCACCAACACCACCGTCTTCGACGGAGTCAGCAGCCAGTCCGTGCGCGCCTTCTTTACCGGGATGATGGACGCGGGGGTGGAAGGCATGATGGTCTCGCCCGGCTACTCCTACGACAAGGCGCCGGATCAGCGGCACTTCACCGGGCGCGCGCTGAATCAATCGATGTTTCGCAAGATTCTTTCCAACCGGGACTCGCGCTGGCGATTCAATATGTCCCCGCTGTTCCTCGAATTCCTCATGGGGAAGCGCAACCTGCAATGCACTCCCTGGGGGATGCCCGCCTATGGCATCTTTGGCTGGCAAAAGCCCTGCTACCTGCTCCAGGATGGCTATGCGGACTCGTTCCAGGAGCTGATCGCATCCACGGAATGGGCGAATTACGGCTACGAGTCGGGCAATCCCAAGTGCGCCAATTGCATGCTGCACTCGGGCTATGAGGCCTCGGCGGTTGACTATACTTTTTCCTTTAAAGGCATCTTTGCGGCCGTGCGCGCCATGGTGTTCTCCGCTTATCGCGATCCCGAAGCGGCGCGCCAGGTCGCGGCCGAGAAGCCCAAGCCGGCCCTCGTACAGATTGACGCCATCGCCCCCCGCCCCACCCTGAAAGGCCGTCAGGTGGCTGCCGCCGGGAAATTGGCCGAGGGCATCGAGCAGGCCTTCGATTACCGCGGCGATGTTACCGTCACCCTAGGGAGCGGCGAACGCATCGAGGGCTACATTTTTGACCGCGAGAGGAAGGCCGACCCGGCCGCCTCCACCCTCCGCATCATGACCCGCCCCGGCCGGAGGATTACCCTGAAATACGCCGAGGTCGAGGAGATTGCATTTACGGGCCGTGACATGGCCGATGGGCGTAGCTGGGAAGCCTGGATCAAAAAATACACCGAACGCAAAGCGGCCGGCGAAAAGAACATCGAACTGCTGCCCGAGGCCCTCGATTGACCGGCCGCACACAGATTCAAATTTACGGCGCCGCCCGAGAGG
>Ga0326727_10014289_pt1 | contig 17351 bp, 18 predicted proteins | sample MB2enrmetagenome_FD_207643 | JGI IMG/M metagenome (GOLD analysis project Ga0326727, IMG submission 207643) | Lab enriched peat soil microbial communities from McLean, Ithaca, NY, United States - MB29MY | ecosystem: Environmental > Terrestrial > Soil > Wetlands > Peat | place: USA: New York...
GATATCCATCATGCCCTCTTCTCTGGGACCTGCGCCCGCTCGATCACCGTCAACAGGCGCGCCTTGATGGTGCAATCCAGGGCTCCCCGATCCACGACTTTGATCAGAACGTCATCAAGGCTCTGCTCGGCAAGCGTTGCGGCAATGACCGCACCAATCGCCTCGCCGTACTGAGCCAGAACGTTGCTCTCGATCTGGATTTTGACTCCACTGCCCGTCGCACCGGGAACCAGCGTGATCACGGCATCGCTGGATTCCAGTGTTCCCGCCTGCGCTATTTTCACAACCCTTACCTCCGCACCGAAACAGGTTTTCACACGTCCTTCTGGCCGTGCGGTCCTCTCCTGGTTCCAGGACTCATCCGTCACATGCCCCCCACCATATCGGCGGGCGGTTTCCCGATGATCGACGCGACAACCACCGTGGCTGCCAATGCGAGAGAGAGAGCGGCAGGGGAATCAGACCGATTCCAGCCGGCATGAGTGACCACACCATATTCCTCCCGGGCAGTCGGCATTTCGCTCCGCTGCTTTTCTTATCGGACGTGACCGGGGAACGTTACGCTTCGGCTGGGCGGCTGTAAAAATACCGAATTCGCTTAATGACTATAAAATGATTTTATATCGCCTGGTCGGCGACCCCGGGCCGCAGGCTGGCGCCGCTCCACGCACCCTGCTGCACCAGCTCGCACACAAGTGCCACCAGACTGCGCTGCACCGCGATGGACGCCGGAGTCCGCGGCAGGTTGGTCGACCAACACAGCGACACCGGGCGGCGGATGCCGGATGGAACCGCCAGCGGCCGGATGGTCAGATCCCCCTCGCCGCCATGGGCCACCAGGGCGGATCTGGACAGGATGGTGCAGGCCAGACCGGCACGGACCACGCCGACCAGGGTGGATAGGGAGTCGATCTCGGCCACGACCTTCAACGTGACCCCTTCCTTGATAAGGTAACGCTCCACCAACACCCGTAGCCCTTGCGCGTCGCTCGGCAGGACCATCGGCACCTGACCAAGACGCACCAGCGGGCAAGGCGCGTCACCGGGCAAGTCCCCCAACCCGGCATCCCCCATCAGCAGCAGGTCTTCGTCCAGCAGGGGGGTGACGGCGACCCCCAGGGTCGGCGAATCGCGAAACAGCATCGCCAGATCCAGCTGCCCGCCCGCCAGCCGATCGGCCACGTAACCACTCATGCTCTCGAAAATCCGCAGCTGAATGGCCGGATGCCGGGCCAGAACACGCTCGATCAGCGGCCGGCACAGAAGGCCGACGGTGCTGGAGGGAAAACCGATCGCCACCGGCCCGCATTCGGCCACGTCGCCAAAGCGAACGGCATCGCGCAGGCCGTCCACCTGTTGAAGAATCGCGCTGGCGCGGCGGTAGAGGATGGCGCCGGCATTGGTGGGCGTGACCCCTTTCGTGCTGCGGTCGAGCAATTTCTGCTCCAACAAGCCTTCCAATACCGACAGCTGATAGCTGAGAGCCGGCTGCGCCACGTGCAGACGTTCAGAGGCCTTCGACAGACTGCCGCAGTCGACGATCACCATGAAGTTGTGCAGAAGTTTGCTATCCACCGATGATTCTTCTTATCTCCGTCGACATCGATACCTGAACTGCGGTCAACCTCACGGCGACGTTTCGACGTCCGACTGCACTTTCTCTTCGTTTCCGCCCTCTCCGGAGCCCGATATTGAAGTCATAGCATGGCCAGGGATCCTCGGGAAGGAGGACCGGTCCCATCGACCGGGAGCCGTTCCCGGATTTTCCTGCCAACGCCGCATCGAGGCCGGACAGGACATTGGTGACGATGCCTTGGGACAGATTGACAATCACCCCGCCAACTCGGCATCGAGGCAGGACAGGAAATTGGTGACGATACTTTCGTCCTCGCCCGGTCGCCAGACCGCACCGAGCGACCAGCTGGCGGCAGGGTGGTCGATCTCGCGAAAGGCAATGTGCAGGTCGTCGCGCCGGGCCGAATTGGGAACAAACGAGGCGCCGGCGCCGGACGCCACCAGAGCCAGGGCGGTGGAAAACTCACCGACCTCCTGAACAACGTAAGGTGTGACGCCAAAGGCGGCGCACACCGCCATGACCTGGTTGAAGACGAACCGCGTGCGATCCCGGTGCAGCAAGACCAACGGGACGGCGTGCAGTTCGGCGACACTTTGGATCGCCCGAGCCGCGGGCGGCAGGGCCAGGATCAGACGCTCGGTACAGACCGGCCGGACCGCCAGATCGTCGGGGGCCGGCAGGCGAATGAATCCGATGTCGAGTCGTTGAGCGCGCAAGGCGTCGACCTGCTCTGCACTGGGCAGATCGCGCAGCGAGACATGGATGTCGGGATAGCGTTGGCGAAAGCGGGCCAGAACCCGGGGCACCAGCTCGTAGGTGGCGATGCCAAAGGCGATGTCCAGCGTGCCGATTTCGCCCCGCCCGGCGCGCTGGGAGCGCAGAAGCGCTTCGCCAAAACGAGCCAACAGGTCGCTGGCATCCTTGGCCAGCACCGCCCCCACCGACGACAGCGCCGTTCCCGCGGTGCCGCGGTGGAACAGTGGCGCGCCGATTTCCATTTCCAGCTTGCGGATCTGTTTGCTGAGCGCGGGCTGGCTTACGTTCAACAGGGCGGCCGCCCGTCCAAAATGCAGCTGATTGGCCAGAACGACGAAAGACCGTAGTTCCCGCATATCCATGGTCATAACCAATAGTTATCACGCTTGTGAAGTTATACCATTGGACGAATGATCGGTCGAAGGGGAATCATGGGCGGCAAGACAGAAACAATGACCACCGAAGGAGCCCTCGATGCTGCGCCTGGCGATCGATATGGACGACGTCTTGGCCGACACGGACGGCAAGCTGGTCCGGTGGGTGCGTGACTCCACCGGCATTGTCATTCCACCGGACGCGCTGGTTGGCCGGGACATCACCGAGGTGTTGGATCGACGGACCGCGCTGCGCCTGAAGGATGCCATGGACCAGCCCGACTTTTTCGCCGACATTCCGCCGATGGCCGGAAGTCGCGAAGCGGTGAGGATGCTCAGTTGGTCCTACGAGATCTTCATCGCCACGGCGGCCATGGAATTTCCCAATTCCTTCACGGCCAAGTTCCAATGGTTGCGCCGGTATTTCGATTTTCTCGATCCGATGCATTTCGTCTTCTGCGGAGACAAGAGCGTTCTCTACACACACTACCTGATCGATGACAATCCACGCCATTTCGAGCGCTTCGGCGGGGAAGCGATCCTGTTCAATGCGCCCCACAATGCCCTCGTCAGAGGCTATCGGCGTGCCAGGGACTGGATCGATGTGACAACGATGTTGACCCCGGCATGGGAAGCGGACGGGTGATCGCAGGTTGGCCGGTGCCACTTATCGCCACCACTCATGATGGATCGCTTTCTGAAAGGAACGCGATCAGAGCGTCGGCCGTCGCCCCCGGCGCCTCTTCGGGCAGAAAATGCCCGCCCGGCAGGGCTTGGGCGCGGACGTCCAGGGCCCGTTCGCGCCACAGCTCCGGAACATCGTAAAGGCTGCCCACCAGTCCCTGGGCGCCCCAAAGCGCCAAGAGCGGCACCGAGATCCGATGCCGATCGGCGGCGTCGTGCTCCAGATCGATTCCGGCGGCGGCGCGATAGTCCTCGCAGGTCGCCGCAATGCACCGCGGATCGCGAAAGCAGCGCACATACTCTGCCACCGCATCCTGCGCATAGACCGAAACGCCGCTGCGTCCCCAGGCTTCCAGGTGGTGCCTCAGGAAAAAGTCCGGCTCGGCCTCGATCAGCCGTTCCGGCAAGGGAGCCGGCTGGATCAGGAAGAACCAATGATAATAGCCACTGGCAAAGGCGCGGTCGGTCCGCTGGTACATGGCGGCGGTAGGAACGATGTCCAGAACCGCCAGTCGCTCGACCACATTCCCATGGTCCAGGGCCGCCCGGCAGCCGACCCGCCCGCCGCGATCATGTCCGACCAGAGCGAACCTTGGAAACCCCAGGCTTTCCATCACCAGGACCTGATCGGCGGCCATGGCGCGTTTCGAATAGGGGGCATGATCGGGTGTCGAGGCCGGCTTGTCGGAATCGCCATAACCGCGCAGGTCGGTCGCCACCACGGTGAATCCGGCCGCGACAAGACGGGGCGCCACCGCATGCCAGCAGGCGTGGGTCTGCGGATAACCATGCAGGAGAAGAACCGGCGGACCGCTCCCACCGACCCGCGCATGGATGGAAACCCCGGTTCCAACCGGAACGCGTACATCGGAAAAGCCTTCGAACACAGATGTTTCCTCCGTGGGAGAGAGACGTCCCCGCAGTATGCCATCACCATTTTTGGTGGAACACTGGACATTTCAGATACTGTTCCGGGCACAGGCTTCTGCCGATGAGGGACCGTCTTATGCCGATTCTCGATGGTCACAACCGATCACCGGGAATGGGTATGACGGTCCCCTCTTCCAGGACTTTGCGACGGAAGCGGTCAGGCCCCAGGCGCCGACGCCGGCGCGTCGTCCGCATGTTGCGACAAAGACAGCAGATTGCCATCGGGGTCGGTGAACCACGCCACCTTGTCACCATTGGGAGCGGTCCAGACCCCATCGGCGCGCTGGGCCTCGCCGAAGAAGGGATAGTGATGAAACACCACCCCTTTGGCGGCCAGCGCAGCAACGGCGGTATCGATGTCGCCGATCCGCCAGCCAAAGACCGTATAGGGCGCGCTGAGCAGGGTCGGGGGAACCGTCAGGCGGAGAAAAATCGGCCCGCAGCGAAACACCAGGGCAAAGGCATCCTGGGAAACGAACTCCAGGCCCAGGACATCACCATAAAAGGCCCGAGCCCGGGCGAAATCGCCGACGGCAAGAAAGCCCATGGGCGTCGCGTTTGCAAGCATGGCCCCCCCCGTCCTCAGCCGGAAATTCGTCGTCCGGTCGACTTCCCAGAGAACGTTATCGCATTATCATCTGCAGTTTTCCAGGGATCGTTGGCGCGTCCGTCAAGGCTCACCACGCGATGTCCCCTTGGATCGAAAACCAAGTCGGGCGACCGGAATTTCGGGAACACGGGCTGGCCGTCCTAGCCCGTCCGTGCTACTATGGGTGGTGACAAGCCAACCTCTTCAATGTCAACGGGCCATCGTCCATGCGTGTGGTCAGTCTGGTTCCCTCCTGGACCGAAACCCTGCTTGAGGCCGGTATCAATGTGGTCGGCCGCACCCGTTTCTGCGTCCACCCGGCCCAATCGATCCGGCATGTCCCAGTGGTTGGCGGCACCAAGAGCGTCGATGTCGAACGCATTGCGTCGCTGGCCCCGGACCTGGTCATCGTCGACCGGGAGGAGAACGCCCGCGACATGGGGCTGCGCTGGCCCCTGCTCGATACTCATGTGCGATCCCTGGCCGACGCCGCCAACGATACCGACCGCCTGGCGACAGCCCTGTCCTCCCCAGCCCTGGCCGACCAGGCCTCGCGCTGGCGCCGCCTGCTGTCGATGCCTCCCCGTACCATTGGCGCCGACGACCTGCCCGGCGTCCTGTCCTGGTGGCGTCGTCCTGTCATGGCGCCCGAACAGCTTCTCTACATGATCTGGAAGAAGCCCTGGATGGCCGCCGGCCCGGCCACCTTCGTCGGCGATGTGCTGCGTTGGCTCGGTGTCGGCGACCTGCACCGACCAACCCCCACTCCCTATCCCGGCATCGATCTGGACCAAGTGGATGCGGCCACCACGCTCCTGCTGTTCTCGTCCGAGCCCTATCCCTTCCAGCGCCATCCACAGGCCCTGACCGCCCTCGGCTTCCCTTGTGCCCTGGTGGACGGCGAGAAGTTCTCCTGGTTCGGACTGCGCACCCTTCGCTTCCTGGAGGAGGTGGCGGACGACGGGTCCGGCCTTGCCACCGAGTTGTCACCATGACACCCGCGGCGACTATGGGATGATTGTCCCCATGGCATCCATGCCTTAGGATATACGTGACATCAGGGGAAGGTCGCGGGGGCGGCGACCAAGATCACGCCAACGCCTCTGTCTGGATGTTGACCGACTCTCTTGATCAGGACCGCGCCTCCATCGACACCATTATCGCCTCGGAAGAAAACGTGGCCTTTGCCGTCGTCGATGGCCGGCAGACCCGTCTGGTCCTGGCGACATCGATCGGCACATCGACCAGATCGTGATCCAGTCGCAGAACGCCGCCCGGGTGGCGGTCGACCAGTCGGCCGACGAACGGCACCGCTTCGATCTGGCCTCTTGCCTTAACGACATTCTGGTCAGCCTGGGTCCCCGGCTGCACAAGACCCCGCACAGGATCGAAACGTCGTTCGAAATCGCCCTGGTTCTGCTCGACGTCGTCATCGAGGACGAGACGGCTGGCCTGCGTGTGGAACGGTTCATCCGCGACGAGACGCTTGAACGGAAACGCCGCTCGCCCGCATGCGGAAGGATGGCATGGCGGGCACAGGGTTCCGGCAGTGGGTACGGGCAATTCCGCCGCTTTGCCGCGGAGACAGGCAGGGATGCCGATCCCGCTGGCCCAATTTTTCTCACCCTCTCGCGGTCATCTCACGCGGCCTTGACGTCGTCCAGGAAGGCGACGACCGCCGCCTTCAGGGCGTCGTTCTGCCGCTGCAGGTTGGCGGCCGTGCGTTCGATGGTGCCGGCCGTCTCCCCGGTGGTATGCGCCGCCGCCGCCACCTCGCCGATGCTGTTGGCGATGGCCTTGGTTCCGGTTGCCGCCATGTCGACGTTGCGGACGATTTCCTGGATGGCCGCCCCCTGCTGTTCCACTGCCCCGGCGATGGCCGAAGACATCTCGTTGATGTCGCCGATGACCGCCGTGATGGTGCGGATGGCCGACACCGCACTGCGGCTTTCGTCCTGGATGCCCGCGATCTGCTTGGCAATGTCCTCGGTCGCCTTGGCTGTCTGCGTTGCCAGATGCTTGACCTCGCCCGCCACCACGGCGAAGCCCTTGCCGGCATCGCCGGCACGGGCCGCCTCGATGGTGGCGTTCAGGGCCAGCAGATTGGTCTGGGCAGCAATCGAGGTGATCAACTCCACCACCTCGCCGATCCTGGTCGCGGCGTGGGCCAGACTTTCGATCCGCTCGTTGGTGGCACCGGCCTCGGCGACGGCCTTGCCGGTCACTTCGGTGGCCCGATGCACCTGCTTGCCGATCTCGCCGATGGACGCCGACATCTGCGTGCTGGCCCCGGCGATGGTCGCGACATTGTCGCTGGCATCGCCGGTCGCCGAGGACACGGCGGCACTTTGCCGTTCGGTCCCCTCGGCCACGCGGCTCATCGACCGCGACGCCTGATGCAGGTCGCCCACCGTGGCCAGGACGCCGTCCAGCAAGGTTTTCACCGTCTGGTCGAAGTCGGCTGTCAGGGCCTCAATCCGTTCTTGTCGGGCCGTGCGCTGAGCCTGCGCCTCCCTGTCGTGGCGTTCCAGCCGGCTGCGTTCCTGGGCATTGGTCTTGAAGATCTCCAGCGCGCTGGCCATTCGCCCAATCTCGTTGGCAAGTTCCCCGTCCGAAATCGGGCTGTCCAGGTCGCCTTGGGTCAAAGCCACCATACGGGTCTCCAGGCGCCGCAACGGACGGGTGATCCCCCGCGACAAGACCACCACCAGCAACAGGGCTCCAAGATTGACCACGGCCACCACACCCCATGACAGCATCCGCTGGCGATCATTGTCCCGTTGCGCCGCGACAATGCTGTCCGCGGCCATGCGGTCCAGATGGGACCGCCAGGTCTCCAGCGCGCCCATCATGGCGCCGAACCGATCCGTCGTGGTGCCCAGCAATCCCACGCCCATCAGGCGGTCGACCTCTGCCATCTGCGCCATCTGCCGGGCGGCTTTCTCATAGGCATCCAGGCTCGCCAGGGTGGCCTGCGCATCGTCGCGGCCGGCAACCTGCCCCAGTTGGCGTAGCGCTTCGCGCACCTTGTCGACACGTTGCCCAAAGGAGGCCAGCAACTGCTCCAGCCGGCCCTTGTCGACACCGGAATCCGACAGCGTCAGATGATCCGAGGCATTTTGCTGTGCCGCTGCCAGATCGCTGATGGCTTGCTGGATGGTGGCTTTGTTGCGCGTCGCCTCGTCATGCTTGGCCACCACCTGGCGCAGCGAGGCGTTGCTGCCCAGGTCGAACATCACAAGGGAGAGTCCTCCCACGATCACCAGAATGAGCGGACTGAGCGAAATCCGCACCAGGATGGATGACAATGCCTTCATGTCGGCTCCTTGGACCAACGAGGGGCGTCGACGCAAGGCGCGGACGCCAAACGAACGAGGGAGGCGTGCCCTCCTCCCTCCCGTTTCCTCTATTTGTAGACGCCGACGTAGACGATGGCACCGCGCTCCGGCACCGCTTTGACGAAGGTAACCTTGGAGGCAATCTGGTTGGAGGTGGGATTCATCCAGCGGTATTCAGTCCAGCCCTCCCCCTTGGTTTTGGCCAGGGCAATGATCTCCTTGACCAGGAATTTGCCGTCGACGTCCTTCACTTCCGAGACATTCTGCCCCTCGCCGGCCGGCTTGGGCGGATAGACCAACCACACACCCTGCTCGTCGATGACATTCACATAGATCTCGCCCTGCTTGAACGGGCCATCGGCATGAAAGGCCTGACGGGCGGCATCGAGCCCCTTGTCCTTCAGAAAGTCGGCGGCGGCCAAGGCCACCCGGCGGGCATCGTCCTGGGTCGGCTTGTCGGCCGCCTGGCTGGCGGCACAGGACAGGACAACACCCAAGGCCAAGGCGATGACCCCGAAGACACCAAGAATTCTCTTCATTTCCAATCCCTTTATCTGTCGCGCGACGACCGTCGCCGCAGGTCCTGAAGAACAAACACCGGACGGACCAACAGATTCCACCGGAATCGCCGTCACTTCAGGGCGAGCATCTTTGTTATTTTGACTGTGCAACAGGGGAGATAGTGCGTAGAAATAGTTTTTACCGATAGATCAAGACGTCTGGCGTCTCGCTTGTGGCAAAGTCGCAACCAACTCAATAAGATTGTATTTTATTAAATTACTGTCTTTGCCACGGGCCGCCATTCCGGACATCCATAGCCTGTTTGCGCAAAGAGAGGTGCGTGGGCCAGACCATCACCCTACCGGCGATCGACAGACCGCTCGGGTTTGACCCAGGTGCCATGGGGCGCGATCTTGTGCAGACGCTCGAACAGGAAGGTGGCGGCGATCAATGTCAGCACCGTGGCAAAGATCCACAGGAAAGAGTCGAACACCGTCCACATTGCCGGATCGCTGCCGCGGGCAAAGTCACCGGCCATCACCGCCGCGACCACATGGCGGGCAAACAGCAGGTGGCAAAGAAAGCCGACACCAATGGCAATCGCCATCGACGCGATCCCGAACAGATAGTTGCGGCGGCGATAGGGGCTTTTCTCGGCGACACGCCAGATCCCGCCGCAATGAGAACAGCGCTTCTCCAGCGCATCGACCGGATTGCCGCACAGATTGCACCGGCCCGGGTGGCCAACGGGGGCCGCTTCCAGGTCGGGAAGCGCGAACAACACCGTCCAGGCCGAGGTCTTGCGCGGCACCGGCTTGGGCTTCGGTCCGACCCTGCGGGCCAGGGACGTTTGGCGATCGCGCAGCGACTGTCGAAGGTTCCGATATTTGCGGGTCGCCATCCGGGGGTCCGATCTTTGGGGAGACATGTCATGCCAGTCGAAGCGCACCTCGCTCCGCGCAGTGGAAGCTTACCACGCCAAAAAACAATCTAAAGTTTCATTTTTTTGCCCCGGCCGCCCGGGTCAGGGCCGGCAACAAATCCGTCAGGGTCACCCTCCGGTCGGTGACGCCCAGATCCTTCAAGGTTTCCACCGGCTCCGCGGCCACGGCGCCACCGGCGTCGGGAGGACGGGGACGCCCCTGCCCCAGGCTGGCCGCCCGCGCCATCCCGGCCGCCACCGGAAAGCGATCCCGATCCAGCAGGAACGACACCGGCACCACGGCCGAGACCCCTCCACCGGTTCCGGCCGTCAATGCGACGACAATCCCGACCACCCGTGGACCGTCGGGCAGAAAGGCCAGCAACGGCCCCCCGGAACTGCCGTGCATGGCCTCACAGCTTTCCCACAACAGCGGCGCCGCCGGCGGTGCAGCCAGCACCCGGCAGGGAAAATCGAGCCAGGGGCGATAACGGTGATCCGATCGATAGCCGGCATGTCCCAGCAACGCCGTCCCGTCCAACGTTGCCCCGGGCAACCAACCGACAGCCCGGCCCAAAGGCTGGGTCAGTTCGACAATGGCCCAGTCTCGGGCTTCCGCGTCAGCGGTGCCATGGGCGTCATAATGGTAGCCATCCGCCACCACATAGCGGGCGGCATCGCCGACGACCGCAGCGTCTTCCTGGTAACCCGGCACGAAATGGACGGCGGAGGCCGGCCACCAGCGATTTTCCGAAGCCAGCCAAAGGCAATGGGCGGCTGTCAGGACATGACGTTCCGAGACCAGGACGGCCGAGCAATAGCTGTGTCCGGCCACATTGAGCCGCCCGATGGCGCTCCAGGGAAACTCGCTCCCCGGCACCCCGATCTGCCGGCGGTTGCCGGCGGTGTCGGCCGCGTCGGTCGGGCCAACGCCCACCAGCGCCAGCACCAGCACCGCCAGGGCCAATGCCAGGCGAACCAACAGAAAGGGCGGCGGCTTCGGATGTCCCGACAGCCCACCGCCCCTGGTTGCCAAGTCGCCTTGACCCCGGTGCGATCTCATTGAATCGCAGTCTTTTCTCGGCATTCCTACGAACAGCGAGTGTGAAAAAGTTGGCCATTTCGGCTTTGCCGAAACGCCGGCAGAGACGCCGGCGCCACTCTTCCGTCACACCGACCATCGCGGGAATGACCGCTTCTTGTCACCTCTCGCACACTTAACCCAGCTTCTTCTTCAGGATCTCGTTGACCATGGCGGGATTGGCCTTGCCACCGGTCGTCTTCATCACCTGGCCGACGAAGAAGCCGAACAGCTTGTCCTTGCCGGAGCGGTATTCCGCCACCTTGTCGCCATTGGCGGCCAGCACGCCGTCAATGGCCGTCTCGATGGCTCCCGTATCGGTCACCTGCTTCAGGCCTTTCTCCTCGACGATCACCGCCGGTGCCTTGCCGGTCTCGACCATCAGTTCGAAGACTTCCTTGGCCAGACGCCCGGAAATGGTGTTGTCGGCAATCAGGTCGATCAACCCGCCCAGGTCGGCGGCACTGACCGGTGGATTGTCGATGCTGCGGCCCGTGCGATTCATCGCCGCCGAGAAATCGCCCATCACCCAGTTGCAGGCCATCTTGGCATCGCGCCCCTTGGCCACCGCTTCGAAGAAGTCGGCCATCGCCTGCTCGGCCACCAGCAACCCCGCGTCATAAGGCGACAGGGCGTAGTCGCCGATAAAACGGTCCTTCTTCTCGTCGGGCAGTTCCGGCAGGGTCTCCTTGATCGCCTCGACAAAGGCCGGTGTCAGGTTCAGCGGCAACAGATCCGGATCGGGGAAGTAGCGGTAGTCATGGGCATGCTCCTTGCTGCGCATGGAGCGGGTCTCGCCCTTGTTGGCATCGAACAGGCGGGTCTCCTGCACCACCTGGCCGCCGTCCTCATAGACGTCGATCTGCCGGCGGGCCTCATATTCGATGGCCTGCTGCAGAAAGCGGATGGAGTTGACGTTCTTGATCTCGGCCCGCGTCCGATAAGGCTCGCCCGCCTTGCGCACCGAGACATTGGCGTCGCACCGCATCGAGCCTTCGGCCATGTTGCCGTCACAGGTCCCCAGATAGCGCAGGATCGAGCGCAGCTTGGTCACATAGGCCGCCGCTTCCTCCGGGCTGCGCATGTCGGGCTTGGAGACGATCTCCATCAGGGCGACGCCGGACCGGTTCAGGTCGATCAGCGACTTGCTGGGATGCTGGTCATGCAGGCTCTTGCCCGCATCCTGCTCAAGATGCAGCCGCTCGATTCCCACCGTGCGCGTGGTGCCATCGGGCATGTCGAGAATAACCTCGCCCTCGCCGACGATGGGATATTCGTACTGGCTGATCTGGTAGCCCTGTGGCAGGTCCGCATAGAAGTAGTTCTTGCGGGCGAACACCGAGGTCATGTTGATCTTGGCCTTCAGGCCCAGACCGGTCCTGACCGCCTGCTCGATGCACGTCCCGTTGATCACCGGAAGCATGCCGGGCATGGCGGCGTCGACCAGCGAGACCTGGGTGTTGGGCTCAGCCCCGAAATCGGTCGCGGCTCCGGAGAACAGCTTGGACTTGCTGATGACCTGGGCGTGAACCTCAAGGCCGATCACCAACTCCCATTCGCCGGTTTCGCCGACAATCACATAGCTCATCGTCTTGTCCCTCACATGCCGGCCGGAACGGCGGTAAAGCCGGCGGCCCGTTCCATCACCTCGGCAACCTTCAAGACCGTCTCTTCGTCGAAAGGACGACCGATCAGTTGCAGGCCCAATGGCAAGCCGTCCGAGGACAGCCCGGTGGGCAGCGACAAGCCGGGCAGACCGGCCATGCTGGTGGGAATGGTGAAGACGTCGTTCAGCCACATGGTGATCGGGTTGTCGTCGGTCTCGCCCAGACCGAAGGCGGCGCTGGGTGCCGTCGGCGTCAGGATCACATCGACGGTCTGGAAGGCCTTGGCGAAATCGTCGGCGATCAACCGACGCACCTTCTGCGCCTTGATGTAATAGGCGTCGTAGTAGCCGGCCGACAGCACATAGGTGCCGATCAGGATGCGCCGGCGCACTTCGGCGCCGAAACCGGCGGCACGGGTCTTGGCGTACATTTCGTCAAGGGTCTTGCCTTCGACGCGCATGCCGTAACGCACTCCGTCATACCGGGCCAGGTTGGATGAACACTCGGCCGGAGCCACGATGTAGTAGGTCGCCAGGGCATATTTGGTATGGGGCAGCGAGATCTCGACCGGGGTGGCGCCGGCGTCCTTCAGCATGGCGACGCCGTCTTCCCACAATTTGCTGATCTCGGCCGACAGCCCGTCCGGGCGATATTCCTTCGGAATGCCCACCTTCAACCCGCGAATGTCTCCCGTCAGCGCCGCTTCGAAATCGGGCACCGCGACATCGGCCGAGGTGGAGTCCTTGGGATCAAAGCCCACCATCGACCCCAGCATGAGGGCGGCATCACGTACCGTACGGGTCATCGGGCCGGCCTGGTCCAGCGACGAGGCGAAGGCGACGATACCCCAGCGGGAGCAGCGCCCATAGGTCGGCTTGATGCCGACCAGGCCGCAGAACGAAGCCGGCTGGCGGATCGAACCGCCGGTATCGGTGCCCGTCGCTCCCATCACCAGGCGTGCCGCCACCGCCGCCGCCGAACCGCCGGACGAGCCGCCCGGGACCAGTTGCACGGACGGATCGGACGTCCGCCTCCAGGGATTGATGACCGGGCCGAAGGCCGAGGTCATGTTGGACGACCCCATGGCGAACTCGTCCAGCGCGGTCTTGCCCAGTACCACCGCACCGGCGGCCTTCAACTTGCCCGACACCGTGGATTCGTACTGCGGCACAAAGTTCTCGAGGATACGGGAACTGGCGGTGGAGCGGACGCCTTCGGTGCAGAACAGGTCCTTCATGCCGATCGGCAGGCCTTCCATTGCCCCCGCTTCGCCCTTGGCCAGCCGCTCATCCGACTGGCGAGCGCGTTCCAGCGCCAAGTCCGGCGTCTCGGTCACGAACGCGTTCAGTCCCTTCGCCGCCGCCATGGCGGCCAGATGGGCGTTCGCCAGTTCGACGGCGGTGAAACGCTTGGCCTTCAAGCCCTCACGGGCCTCGGCCATGGTCAGTTTGGTCAGTTCGCTCATCTCTATTCCACCACCTTCGGAACCACGAAGAAGCCATCGATCCGCTCGGGAGCGTTGGCCAGCACCTTTTCCGGATAATTGCCGTCGGTCACCTCGTCGACCCGGCGCCGCAACTCCATATGGGCGACGCTGGTCATGGGAGCGACGCCGTCGGTATCGACCTCCGCCAATTGTTCGACGAATTGCAGGATGTTCGACAGCTCACCGGCCAGATGGTCCAATTCGTCCTCGCGGACCTCGAGACGCGCCAGATTGGCGATGTTTCGGACGGTGTCTTTATCCAATGACATGGGCTGATGATCTCCGGCCTGCCGCGTCTCCTCGCGGAGAAACGCAAATTGCAGGCGATTCCTGAGGAAATTGCCAAGAGTTGCGGAAGTTAGCATCCACCTTGGCGAGGCGCAACCCTGGCCCTGGCATGCCCCTCCACCAACCGGCGAACCCGGCCGCCGTCGCGGAATATGTCGATGAGTATTTGGAATTTGAGTTCCCCGGGCCATCTCCTAGTATTTTAGGTGACAGCATAGTTCCATACAAAGAACTTGCAACCATCACCGATGGAATAACCCCAATTTTTTGTAATACATTTCGTCAATGATTGATCGGCATCCAACATACATTCTATGTTCTAATTTTCATTACATTGACATTATGAGAGAACGAAACGAACTATATTGCACGATTCAAGAATAATAAAGTTGCCGACGAGGAGGATACCAATGGGTCACATCACCGATTTTTCGCTCGATTTGTTCTCGCTGAAGGGCAAGAACGCCATCGTCACCGGTGGCAACGGAGGCCTGGGCCAGGCGTTCTCGCTGGCCTTGGCCAAGGGCGGCGCCAATGTCCTGATTCCGAGCGTGGCCGACGACGACGGCGAAACCCGCTCTTTGATCGAAGCACAAGGGGCGCGCATGGAATTCATGCTGATCGACATCACCCGGGAGGGTGCCCCCAAGGCGGTCATCGACCGCTGCGTCGAGACCTTCGGCTCGGTCGACATCCTGGTGAACTGCGCCGGCATCTGCATCAACATCCAGGACGTGACACAGTTCGGCAGAAAAGAGTGGGATGCGATGATCAAGGTCAACCTGACCGCCGCGTTCGAAATGAGCCATGAAGCCGCGAAAAGGATGATCCCGCAGAGAAGCGGGAAGATCATCAATATCTGCTCGCTGTTTTCCTTCCTCGGCGGCCAATGGTCGCCGGCCTACGCCTCCAGCAAGCATGGGCTGACCGGCTTCACCAAAGCCTATTGCGACGAATTGGCGCAATTCAACATCCAGGTCAACGCCATCGCGCCCGGCTATTTCGCCACCAAAATGACGGAAAAAACCCGCAACACCCCGGACGTCAACAAGAAGATCCTCGACCACATCCCTGCCAACCGCTGGGGCGACCTGATGGATCTGATGGGGACGACGGTCTTCCTGGCCAGCCGGGCATCAGACTACGTCAATGGCCAGATGGTCGTTGTCGACGGCGGTTACCTGGTCCGGTAGGCGGCCCCTTCCGCGGCTTCGCGATCGGCGCCTCGGCACCGGTTGGCGAGGCGGTGGAAACAGCCTCGCTGCCTCACGACCCCGCTGCAAGGAACAACCAATCGCCCGCCGTTCCGATGACCCTGTCCACCGCCGGAAACCGGCGAATCGCCGTAGTCCGGGATCGATGGAACAGAGCTCCATTGGGAACTGCAGGGCCAACATAATATATGGGGAGGACTGCACTATGGCGACTTCAGATGCAATGGCATTGCCGCAAGGCGCGATCGTTTCGAACAAGGCCAGGTATTTCCAGTTCGTATTATTGCTGTTGGCCGCCGGGGCCATTTATCCCTTGCTTTATCTGAGGCAAAATTTCGAACACACGCTTTTACTAAGCTTCAACATCACCGCAGAAGATCTTGGTGACTTCAATTCCATTCTTGGCGTCATCTATGTTGTCACCTATATCCCCAGCGGCTGGTTGGCGGACCGTTTCTCGCCCAAGAAGCTGATCGTCTTTTCGGTGGGAGCCGTCGGCCTGCTGGGTCTCTGGTATTCGACGTTCCCCGGCTACGCCGCCCAGATGACGATCTTCATCGGCTGGGGCCTGTGCGCCGGGCTCACCTTCTGGGCCTCGCTGATCAAGGCGGTCAACCTGCTGGCCAACGACGATGAGCAAGGGCGCTTCTTTGGCGTCCTGGATGGCGGTCGGGGTCTGGTGGAAGCCGTCCTGGCCAGCGCGGCCGTCGCCATTTTCGCCTACTACATGGGCGACTCCAAGGACGAGGCCTTGGGAATCGAGGGATTCAAGGTCGTCATCTACATGTATTCGGCGACCTGTATCGCCATTGCCGCCCTGGTCGCGGTGTCCCTGCGCGACGACATCGGCGGATCGCGCAACGGTGTCGCGGATGGCGCGCAGGCCGGCGAGGGCAATGTCAGTGTTGCCAAGCGGACCTGGGAAGATCTGGTCGCCATCTTCACCATTCCCCAGGTCTGGGTGATGATGCTGGTGATCCTGTGCGGCTACATGCAGTTCTGGGCCACCTACTCGGTCTCGGCCTTTCTGCAGGCGCGCTATCAGGAAACAGCGGTGGTCGCCGCCTTCATCACCATGACGAAGCTGTGGATGCGCCCCGTCGGCGGGATCGGCGGCGGATTCCTCGCCGACTGGCTGTCGCGCAAGGCGGTGCTGGGCACCAGCATGGTGGTGGCATCGGCGGCCTTGTTCGGCTTCGCCTATTTCCCGGTCATGGCCACCCCCCTGTTCCTGCTTGGGTTCGTGATTGTTCTGGGTATTTCCACCTACGCCATTCGCGGACTGTACTGGTCCATCCTCGACGATTGCCGCATTCCGGCACGCGCCGTCGGGCTTGGCATTGGTGTCATTTCGATGGTCGGCTACACCCCGGACATCTTCCTGCCGCAGATCAATGCCGCGATCGTCAAGATTTATCCAGGTGTCACCGGGACCCAACTCTATTTCGACTTCATCGCCGTCTGCGGCCTGATCGGAGCGATTGCCGCCTTTGCCTTCCGCCCGCGCCAACCGGCGGCGGAATGAATGCCACCGGGCGACAGGTCGCAACAGTCATCCTGGGTCTTTGAGAGAATAACGATATCATGACAACAAAGTATCTGATTGGTGTCGACGGAGGATCGCAAAGTTCCAAAGTCGTCATCTTCGACCTCTCCGGAAACGTCGTCTGCAGCGGAAGCCAGGACCTGCAACCGATGCTTCTTCCGGAACCGGGAGTCGTCGAGCATCCCGACGACGACCTCTGGGACTCCATCGTCGTCGCCTGCCGCCAGGCGATGGATCGTTTCCCCGGCGACCCCGGCAATATCCTGGGTGTCGGCGTGGGATCGATCCGCTGTTGCCGCGTCTTGATGACGGGGGACGGCAGCCTGGCCGTCCCCGCCATCAACTGGATGGACCGCAGGCTGGCTCGCCCCTACGAGCATATCGATCCCAAGGTCAGCTATGTGGCGGCCACCACCGGCTACGTCACGTATCGTTTCACCGGATCGCGCGTCGACACCG
>Ga0326727_10014291_pt1 | contig 17350 bp, 18 predicted proteins | sample MB2enrmetagenome_FD_207643 | JGI IMG/M metagenome (GOLD analysis project Ga0326727, IMG submission 207643) | Lab enriched peat soil microbial communities from McLean, Ithaca, NY, United States - MB29MY | ecosystem: Environmental > Terrestrial > Soil > Wetlands > Peat | place: USA: New York...
GTGGTGTTCCCAAGATAGTCGATCCGCTGGCCCTTTCGGAGCGCGGTGACGTCATGGAGCTTGAAGTAGGCCCAGATCGTCCCGCCGACCGAGACGGGGACGCTCACGAGGAAGATCACCCGCCACGACGGGATGACGACCGCCCCCAGGTGAATGTCGCCCGCGCCGGCGAGCACCCCGCCCAGGACCAAGCCGACGACCGACCCGCCCATGGCGGAGACCTGGTTGATCCCGAGCGCCTTCCCCCGTTCGTCGTGCGGGAAGGCGTCGGTGATGAGCGCCGCGGAATTGGCGAACAGGAACGCGCCCCCGATCCCCTGGACGACCCGGAACCCGACCAGCTCCCAGGCACCGAGGGTCCCCGTGTTGGGGACTAGGAACAGCATGACGGAACCGACCGCGAAGATCGCGAACCCGAGGTTGTACATCCGGGCGCGTCCCCACATGTCCGAGATCCGACCGAAGGTGACGAGCAGCGTCGCCGTGACGATCCCGTAGCCCAGGAGGAGCCAGATGAGGAGGGTGAAGTTGCTCGGGAGGAACGGGTCGACGTCGAGACCGTTGAAGATGACCGGCAGGGAGATCAGGATGATCGTCCCATTGATCGACGCCAGCAGGGCGCCCAACGTGGTGTTCGAAAGGACGGTCCACTTGTACTCCATGGTCACGTCCCTCCCTCGGGGCGACCGACGCGCGGGCGGAGAGCTCCCGTCGTGACGGGAGAGTCGTCGACGACCGTCCGCACCCCGTCGGTGGTCATCGTGTCGTCCCGCAGGCGGCTCGCCGTCGGTTCGGTTGACCTGGCATCAAGGGAGAATCGGTGGCCCACCGCGTGGTGGGCACTGACCCAACACCGAGAAATCGCGACGAGGGCGGGCCTAATCTTGAGCGCGTAAGGCGGGATTGACCTGTCCTCGTCCGCGAGGGACGCGAAGCGCGTGGAGACGGGGGAACTCGCGTCAGCCGGTGGGGGCGGGTTGCCCCGACTGACCGGAGTTAGTCGTCGCGGTGCCGGCGTTTTCGACGATTGTCGGCGTCTTCGAACCGAGGGGGCCCACGCCGGTCCGACCCACGGAAAGGTCGACCCCCACGGTCGCCTCCCCGGCCCTGGTAGGGGGGCCGGGACCCGGGCCCGGAACGGTACTCGCGGCGCCCATAGCTCGGTCCTCCGCGATCGCTCCGCCCGGCCCCTGGCCGGTCGTCGCGTGGGGGCAGCGTGAAACGGTTCCCGCACGCCTCACACTCTCCCACGAGCATGCCATCGTCCCCCGTGGAGAACCGCAGGGGAGCGCCGCACTTCCGGCAAGGTCGGCCGCGGGGCATCCCCCCGTCGAACCGCTCAGGGCGTTCCCGTTCCCTCTCGGGCCTAGCGGACTCCCGCTTGGGTACGAAGACGGTCGTGGTCTCGCAATCCGCACAGACCACCTCGATCGACCCTCCCTTGCCCTCGCGGAAGGCTAGTGGGGCACCACACTCCTCGCATTCCGGTCCCCCTTCGGTCCCCTCGCTCGCCGGCGCGCCCTCGCCCGAAGGGGCCGCGGGTCCCGACGGGGGAGTGCCTAGGCGTGACGAGACCGTGGTCCCTTCCACGAACGCGAACTCCTTTGCGCACGAAGGACAGGTCCCGGTGCGCAGGCGTACCTCGCGCTGTTCGAAATCCATCGAAGTTCCACATTCTGGGCAGGAGTTGGTCATGGTAGTTCCCCGGAGGAATTCGCTGACCCCACATTACATCCCCCTACCCCTGTCAATCGGGAAACCTGGCCGAACGGAGGGTGTTCCGAGCGGATCGAGACGAGCCTGTTGCGGGCGGCGAATCCCCCCGCCGGCGCGGGGAGTGGTCCCTGCCTGACCAAGGCAGTACTCCTCGAGCGCTAGGAGGAGTCGTCCCCGGGTCCCGACCGAGCCCGCGGTTAGGGATGCGCGCGGAACCAGTCGAGCGTCTGGCGAACTCCCTGGTCGTACGGGGTGGATGGGATCCCCCCAAACTTCTGACGGTACTTGGAACCATCTAGGATGAACCGTTCGCGCTTCAGGTACATCATTTCCCGGAATTCGCGAGCCTCCGCGTTGAACAACCCGACCAGGGTGACCATCCCGCTCGGAACGGCCCGGGGACGGGACTTCGACTGGGCGACCCGGGCCACCAACTCCAGGAACTCCCGTGGGGTCGTCACACTAGCCCCCGGAACATGGTAGGTTTCGCCGTCCGAACCCGGGTCCAGCCCGGCCCGGACCATGGCCTCCCCCCCGTCCGGCATGAACACGAACTCGGACGCGACATTGAGGTCGCCGTACCAAGGCATGGGTCGCCCGCGCAACGCGCCCCGGAAGATCTCCGCGTAGAGGCGGTTCACGACGAACGGCCCATAGAAGTCCGGCATTCGGACGATCGTGTACGCCAGCCCATGCGAGCGATGGAGGTCCGCGAGGCGCCGTTCCATCTGCAATCGGAGCCGACCCTTGCGGGTGTGCGGTTCGAGGGGGTGGTCTTCGCGAACGAGGTCCGTGCGTGCGTGGCCGAACACGTAGACGTTTCCCGGAAAGACGACGCGGGCCCCGGTGGCTTGGGCGGCCGCGATGGTGTTGTCGAGCATCGGGAGGACCTTGGCCGGCCATTCCGTGTACGGGACGTTTACGCAGTGGAAGATCGTGGTGACGCCCTGAGCCGCACGGCGGACATCGTCCGCGACAAGGGCGTCGCCGGCCGCCACGTCCACTCCCTTCGCTTCGGGCCAAGAGGTTCGGAACCGTTCCGGGTCTCGTACCAGAACCCGAACCGGCTCACCCCGCTCGGCGAGCTTCACGGCCGTCCAGTGCCCGATACCTCCGGTCGATCCCAACACCAGGTGCATGTTCCCACGCGAGCACGGCGACGTCAAGGGACGCTCATCACGTCTCCGGAGGATCGTCGAGGATAACTCCCACGACTCGGAGCTCGAGTCTGCCATACCTCCGCCGACGTTAGAAATGAAATCTCGCCGGAGCCGGTCGCCGGCCCCCGGCCATCGCGGCGGAGCGGAGAAAGTACTTACGGTCCCTTAGGATGGCCGCTGACAATTCACCTAGGTGAGTGGTTGCTGCTATGGTGGTAGTACTGGACGGGCACTCTCTCAGGGCCGAGGATGTCGTCAAGGTGGCGCGGGGCGGAGAGCCGATCTCGATCAACAAGGACGCGGTGGTTCGCATCAACAAATGCCGCGCCCTCTTGGAGCGCAAGATTGCGGCCAAGGAGATCATGTACGGCGTGAACACCGGGATCGGCGAACTTTCCGAGGTTGTCCTCACCCCCGAGCAGGTGGAGAAATTCCAACGGTACCTCGTCTACTCGCACGTCGCGGGTTGCGGGGAGCCGATCGCCGAGGAGGACGCGCGCGGGGCGATGCTCGCTCGCCTGAACACCCACTGCTGGGGCCATTCGGGCATCCGGTACGAGCTCGTGGACCTGATGGTCGAGATGGTCAACCGGGGCGTGAACCCTGTGATGTGTCAGAAGGGGTCTGTCGGTGCCTGCGGGGACCTTTCCCCGATGGCCCAGATGGCGCTCGTCCTCATGGGCGAGGGAGAGGCGTTCTACAAGGGAAAGAGAATGCCGGGCGCTGAGGCGCTGAAGGCGGCCGGGATCTCCCCGATCGTGTTCCGGGAACGGGATGGACTGGCCTCGATCAACGGCTCCAACGTGATGACCGCCATGGGCTGCATCGAGCTCGTCGACGCCGAACGCTGGCTCAAGACCCAGGAGGTCGCGCTGGCGATGACGCTCGAAGCGCTCAACGCCAACATGAAAGCCTACGACCACCGGGTCCACGACGTACGAGGCTACCCCGGCGCCCAGGCGTGCGCCGAGAACATCCGGAAGATCACCGAAGGTTCCGACCTCTTGAAGCGCCCGGGGAAGAAGGTGCAGGACGCCTACTCCCTGAGGTCCAGTCCCCAGGTCGTGGGGGCCGCCAAAGACTCCCTGGCCTGGACGAGGTACATGCTCGAGATCGAGCTCAACCATGCGGCCGACAATCCCACGTTCTTCCCCGACGAAGAGCTCGTGCTCAACGGAGCCAACTTCCAGGGAACGCCCATGGCCTTCGGGATCGAGGTCATGGGAATGGTGGTCACCACCGTGGGCGTGCTCTCCGAACGCAGGACGAACCGCCTGCTGAACTCCCACCTCTCCGTGGGCTTGCCTGCCTTCCTGACGAAGGGAGCCGGGATGTTCTCAGGGCTCATGCTCTCGCAGTACACCGCCGGGGCGTTGGTCGCGGAGAACCGCGTGCTCTCGCATCCGGCCGCCACGGGCTCGATTCCGGCCGCGGCCGACCAGGAGGACTTCGTCTCGATGGGCATGACCTCGGCGATCAAGGCGAGGCAGATCATCGAGAACTCCTGGTCGATCGTCGCGATCGAGCTCATGGCCGCCGCTCAGGCCTTTGAGTTCCGCGCGCCGACGAAGCCCTCGAAAGGCTGCGAGGCGGCCTTCGAGGTCATCCGGAAGCACGTGAAGAAGCTGGAAGAGGACCGTCCGCTCTACAACGACATCAACACATTGACCACGGTCGCCCGCTCCGGAGAAATCCTGAACGCGGTCGAGAAGGTCGTCGGGGCGTTGAAGTAGGCCCGCGTCGCTGAGGACCCTCGGTCCGTAGCGGTAGCGCTACACGGAGACCGAGTAGCGGATGGTGGGATTGTCGATGTACTCCAGGACCTTCTCGGTTCCCTTCTCGAGACCGGTCCGGTAGGCGAGCTTCAGAACCTCATCGAGAGCCTCCCGCTCGAGAGGAGCGATGCTCTCGATCGTGGAGGTGACGGGCGTCGCATGCCGGTCGAAGGAGGCGAGGAACGCCCGGAAGCCCGGAAAGGCGCACTGGAACAGTTGCAGCTGGAGCCGAACGTCGGGAGGGGTCGGGTTTGCGTAGTAGCTCTTCATCTCGTAGAACCGGTCGCGACCGTCCCAGTAATCCGGTTGTGCGTAGACCCCGACCCTCTCGTTGATCAGGATCAGCCGGCTTCGGGGCCGGGACAGACCCATGACCTCGCTGCGGCGGAACGCCTGGAGCACGCCGGAGACCTCCGAGAGCTGCTGTTCCCGGTCCTTGGGCGTCAGCTGAACGTCGGCGTCGGCCAGCTCCCGGTCCAGGACCTCTGCGGCCAGTCGGTTCATCGACGTGATCGTGGGTCTTCGTGACTGGCTGAACTCGTGGCTATACCGGGACAGCGTCTCGTCGATCGCTTTACCCACCGCCATGCCGATCTCGTCCTTCTCGGTCACGGGGCGGGGGTGGGCCACCTGAACGACCTCGTATGCGGCGACCGTCTTCACCGCCGTCATCGAAAGGAAGCAACAACCCCAGGGTTGGATGAGTATTGGGTCTATGGGCCCCGCGACTCCCTCGTTCAACCCGGTAGGGGCAATGTGGGTCGCACGTACCCGGACCTACGGTCCCCGACGGATTCGAGGAAGGAACCGCCCTGTCCGAGCGACGTAGGCCGCGTAGGTCTCCCCGAACGCTTCCGGGGACCCGAGAAGCTCCTCTTCCAGGCGCGCGCGGTAGACCGCCGTGCCGACCAATAGTACCGTGATAGCGGCGAGCGGCGGGCTGAGATAGAGGGCGCTCAGTCCGACTGCCCCCGTGACGATCGCCGTGTACGCCGGGTGGCGGATGTACCGATACGGACCCTCCTGCACCAACCGGTGGCCTTCCTGTACCTGTATCGCGGGCGTCATCTGGCGTCCCAGGGTCCGTAGGGAGGCGAGGAAGAGGAGCCCGCCGACAATCGCGGCCACGAACCCGAAGAGCTGGACCACCGCGGAACCCGGGAACTCCGGGGTGGTGGGCCAGTGGTAAGCGTAGGCAGGGTCGACCAGCACTCCGACCGAACAGAGGACCACGATCAGCGCCCCGCCCACCCACACGACCTCCGTCCAGCGTGCGGGATGCCTCTTGGTCACTACGCGGACAGCTCTCCGGGGTAGGTGCTCTAGGCCGTGTCCGAGCAGGAACCCGCCGAGGAGCGTTGCGAGGGTGACCCCCGCGAGGACCTGAACGGTCAACAAGCCCAGCACAGGTCGGCCTACCACCCGGGGGATGATTTACCCTGCGCGTGCCGGGATCAAGTGCCCGGAGCTAGGGGCTGGAAGGCGGACGTTTCGTCAGTGCGGTACCGATGGAGACTGCCGCGACCAGCCCGAGGGCCATTGCCGCCAAACTGCCGTCGTTTTGAATCCACGACGGCGCCGCCCCGCCCCAAGGATCGGACTCGGTCCATTCCCCATGGGAGTAGACCCACACATCCTGCCAGCCGACGAATAGGCCGGAAGGATCGACCCAGCAACAGCCGCCCGCCATCACGATGCCGCCGTCGGGCGGGTCGTCCAGGAATCCATCGGTTTCACGGGCCGGGGGAGAGGTTCCGGGCGTGACGTCCTTCCATGTCCCGCCCGAAAACTGGAACGTCCCACCGTCGTGGTGCTCGCAGGTGAAGCCCGCCGTGGAGACGCACGTTCCCACGACAATCACCGTCTGACTCGTCGAGTCGTAGGCGAACCCGCCGTAGGCGAACAGGTCCGGCGCCGGGCCGAAGGTCTCCGTCCGATTGGTCCACACCCCTCCGCGGTAGGTCCACGTCGCGGAGCCGGGGATCGCCCGGGGATGCGCGAGGGCGTTGTAGTAGAGCAGGTACCCGTCTGCAGGGTCATCCACGAACCCGAAGAAGGGGATGGCGCCGAACGAGCCGGACAGCGGAGGCGGACCCGAGACGGTCGCGTTGGTCCACACTCCACCCGCGTACGTCCACGTCTCGTTGATCGAAGCTGCACCGGTGAGCGAACTAGCGTTGATTCGGCTCCCTCCGAAAAGCACCACGGCTTGGTCCTCGGAGTCGTAGGCCATCAGCCCCAGGATCCTGGGCGGAGGGGCGCCCCGGACCGTGGACGTGAGGTTCGTCCACCGGCCCCTCTCGAACGCCCACGTGTTCGAAAGGGGCCGATCGTAGGTTATCCCGAATGAGCCCGTGTACGTGTACGAGCCTCCGTAGAGTAGGACGTAGCCATCGTGGGCATCGTACACCAGACGAACGTTGTTCGTCATGTCGGTGGGAATCCCGGCGGTCGACGTGATGTTCGACCAGACTCCGTGGGCGTAGGTCCACGTCGATCCGTAGACGAGCAACCAGAGGTCGTACCCCGTCGCAGCGTCGTAGGCACCGAGCCCGCTGTAGAACGTGATCCCCGTGGGGCCGGTTGGATTGGGAGCGGCCCGAGCGAGCGTTACGCCCCCCACGATCGCCACGGCGAGCAAGGCCACCGCGACGAGAAGGACCAAGGCCACCACCAACGGCCACCGCTGAGCTCGCACGTTCCTCGGTCCGGGGTTCTGCGCTTCCCGTACCGGGCTGCGCTATCTTATCATCTTCCACTTCGTTGGCGCGGACCGGCTGACCCGTCCGTGACCCCTCGGTCGCACGCCGGCTTCGCCGTGTCCCGTGAGGCGAAAGCGTGAGCGCGCAGTCGTCCTCGGCCCCCGCACCTGCTCCCCCACGTCGCCGGTCTCGATTCGACATCGCGGCCGCCGTCCTGCTCGCGGCCGCCGTCATCCTGTTAGCACTCTCGCTCGCGTTCCCGTGGTGGTCGGAGTCGCTGGTCGGGCCGGGGTCCAATCCCCTGACCTCAACGCAGGATTACTCACCGATATCCGGCGTCACCGGCACATGTTCGCCCAGGTGCAGTCCCTCAACTGGCGGTCCACCCCTCGGTCCGTTCCAGGGGACCATGACGTTCAGTTCCGCGGGGCTCAACGACACGGCGGCCCTCTATGGGGGGGTCCTCGGCCTCGGGGTCATCGGAATGGCAGGCGCCGCTCTTGCCCTCGTGACCTCGCTCACGACCTCGCTCCGTGCTCGACTGCGCACGTCTGCGTTGCTGGTCGCGATCGTTGCGTCGGCTCTCGGGTGCGGCCTCCTTGCGTGCCTCCAGCCGGTGGCCTACCGAACGGACACCGCCGCCACGTTCTCGGAACACGGCGCGTGGACCGTGGCGCCGTCACCCGAAACCAGCTTCTGGGGTAGTTGCTCGCCCGGGCCTTCGAACGGGATCTGTGCGTCGGGGTGGTCGGTCTCGTGGGGGCCCGGCCTCGGCTGGTTCATGATTGCGGCCGCGGCCCTGGCCCTGATGGCCGTCGCTCTCCTTCCGCTCCTGAGGGCTCGTCGTTCCCACGCGCCGGCGGCCTCGACCGAGAAGAGAGTTGGCGTGTCGGACTCGGCCGGTGCTTCGGACGAGGACGTCCGGTAGGTTGCGGGGCGGCGAGACTGCCATCAACGCTCCTTCGTGGAGTAGGTGCGATGGTCGTGGCACCCATTTGCACTCAGGGAACCTCCTCGACGACCCCGTTTTTCGGATAGCTATCGGGTGTTGACCGGGTCTAACCAAACGGCAGGGAACGGGCCCTTCCGGGCCGCGTCAGACTGGCGTTTCGTGACCTCCCGTTCCGAGGAATATGGTATTAGTGTGTGTGTCTCGGTGGCGCCCACCCCGGTCCCATGACGAACGTTCCGGCGATAGAAGCCCACGGGATCACTCGCGTCTTCCAAAGCCGCAAGGGGTTCCTCTTCCGGGAAGTGACACGAACCGAAGCATTGGCCGGTGTCGACCTCACGGTCGAGCCCGGGTCGATCTTCGGTCTCCTAGGGCCCAACGGAGCCGGGAAGACGACCTTCGTCAAGATCCTCTCCACGTTGCTGCTCCCCACGGCGGGCACCGCGCTCGTCTTCGGGCACGACGTGGCCAAGGAAACGTCGTGGCTTCGCCCTCGGATCGGGCTCGTACTCGGCGGGGAACGAGGACTCTACAACCGGATCAGTGCCCGTGAGAACCTTCGCTACTTCTCCGACCTCTATGGAATTCCGTCCCACGAGCGAGAGGAACGGATCCGTGCCGTACTCGAGCGGGTCGGGCTCACCTCGGCCGCGGACCGCCGCGTCGAGGAGTATTCCCGTGGGATGAAACAGAAGCTGCACATCGCACGTGGGATCCTCCACCGACCGCAGATGCTCTTCCTGGACGAGCCGACGATCGGTCTCGACCCGAAGAGCGCCCGGGAAACCCGCAAGCTCGTTCGGTCGCTCGTCTCTGACGGGGTGACGATCTTCCTCACGACCCACTACATGTTCGAGGCCGAGGAACTCTGCCCCGAGCTTGCGATCATGTCGAAGGGCCGAATCGTGGCGCGCGACACCGTGGCCGGGCTCCGCCACCTCGTGGGCGGGGACCGCACCCTGGAAGCCGAGGCGTACGGATTCGAGGACCGGGAGCTCATGACGCTCCACCACCTTCCCGGGGTCTCGAAGGTCGCGAGTGAAGAGTATGGTCCTCGGATGCGCCTTACGATACGCCTGCGCACCCTCGAGACGACGCCCGCCGATGTGTTCGCCGCGTTGCCAGGGCACCCCGAGCTCTCGGTCCGGGAGCGCCAGACCTCCCTCGAAGACGTCTACCTCGACCTCGTCGAGGAGGATGCGAAGTAGATGGCGGACGAACCGGCGCACGTCTCTCGACTCCACGCGACTTCGGCCTCGTTACGGCTCTCGCTCCTCATGTTCATGGCCGACCCACAATGGCTCATCCCGTCGATGATTGCGCCGGTCGTCTTCGGCCTCGTGGCCTTCGAGCTGTTCCGGGGTGCGGGACCGTATTTTCTCACGTACGCGATCCTAGGCGCCGGCATGATGAGCATGTGGGGCCAAACGCTCTACGGCAGCGGTTGGGCGATCGGTCAGGACCGGGAGTTCGGCACCCTCGAACCGACGATCCAGTCGCCCACGCCGTACTTGTACATCGTCTTCGGCCGAGTCCTCTGGAACGTGATCTCGGGCCTCTTCGGAGGTGCGATCGTCTACCTCGTTGTCGTCCTAGCCGCGGGAAGCCCTCCGGCAGTTCCGAACCCGATCGGGTTCGTGATCCTCTTCGTCTTCGTCATGCTCACGCTTGCGAGCGTCGGGATCCTGTTCACAGCGGCTTGGGTGTACACCCGGTACGCCGGTTTCATTCAGAACGTGGGCGAGTTCGCGTTCTACGTCGGCACCGGCTGCATGTTCCCGGTCGTGCTCTTACCGTTCTGGACGAACCCGATCGCCTTGGTCTTCCCCCCCACGTGGGCGCTCGACGCGCTGCGCTACCTGTCCATCCCGGGGTACGTGGGGTTCTCCTGGGGATTCTGGGTCGACCTGGCGGGCGCGGTCGGGACGACCCTCATCTATCTCTCCATCGCCGGGAGCGTCTTCCACCGTGTCGAACGGCACGTGTTGGCCCAGGGGGACATGGGCTGGTACTGAGGGGTGGGCGGAGAATCGATGCTGGCTTCGGCAACCCCCTCCGTGAACCACGTCTCCTTCTGGCGCACGTTCTGGTCGAACGCCCTCATCGCCCCGAAGACGACCCTGGGGTTCATGCGCGTCGACTTCGTCCTCGGAACCGTGTTCATCATCCCTCTCACCCAGATGGTCTTCTTCGCGTTCGTCGTCCATCTCGGCGGCGGTGGCGCCTCGGAAGTCGCGTTCACCGCGCTCGGGAATGCCGTGGCGACGGTCACCTACTCGAGCATCTTCTCCGTGTGTCAGACGACGGACAGCGAGAAACAGCAAGGCACGATGGAGCACCTCCTCGTCAGCCCTGCCAACCGCCTCGCGCTCTACTTCGGGCGCGGGCTCATCCCCATCGCGATCTCGCTCGCGACGGTCGTTGTGGGCATCACCTACGCCGTCGTCCTCTTTGGTGTCCAGATCGCACCGTCCGCGTTGCCATCGCTGGCCGTCTCGGTTTCGTTGACGGCGTTCGCGATGGTCGGTTTCGGACTGCTCCTCGGGGGGGTCGCGCTCTATCTGCGGACGTCCATCATCCTTGGGAACATCTTCCTGTTCATCGGACTCCTGCTCTCGGGGGTCAACTTCCCGGCCTCGCAGCTCCCGACGGCGCTCCAATGGATCGGGTACGGCTTTCCCCTGACCTGGGGCCTCGCCGCGGTCCGAGCGTCCGTTGCCGGCGACCCTCTCGGCACCGTTGCGGTCCTCTGGGGTGCCGTCGCGCTGGCGGGCTCGATCTCGTTCGGACTCGCCATCGGTCTATGGAAGTACTTTGAGCACCGGGCCCTCGCGACGGGCAGCATCGCACGGTTCTGAGAACGGGCACGGCCCGCGGCCGCTCTTCGCAGGTCGTACGTAGGTGGAGGGTAGGGCTTCCACCTCACACTGGCCCGCCGATTCGTCACGCCGGCCACGAGATCATCGGGGAATGCGCATCGGTGCGAAGACGGTAGCGCCCGCCTCGATGCCCATGCGGGTTCGTCCACGTGTCTGCGCCAGGTCAGATCACGGCAACCGAAGCTCGTCCGCGACGTCGTCGGGGATGGGGAAGAAGGGACAGGACGGATAGGAAAGGATCTCTCGGGCCTGCCGGGCGGTGACCGTTAACGGACCCCAGACACCTCGGGCTCCGGTGGCCGCTCGGAAGGCCACGAACCCCTTCCCCACGAGCGTCGGGGCCGCGAGCTGATCCCATCTCACCTTGACGTGGCTCAGCAGATACCGAAACTCGACAGCATAGGGACCGACCCGTACGTCGCGGGGCAGCCGGTCAAGGACGGCCAATCCCATCAGGAACACGGCGATCCCCAACAGTGCCCCGGGGAGGTCGACCTTGAACAATCCGGGCGACGTGACAACCAGGTAGACCGTCACCAGGACCAGCCCGACCCCGAGCGCGAACACGACGTACGCGGAGTACGCCCACCATGCCCGGGCCCTCTCGGGAAGGGGGTCGTGGGAATTCGCGGAAGGAGGTGTGGGGTCCATGGTTCCTCGCTCGCGTCGCCGTCCTGGGTTCTCCAAGGAACCGGACGTTGCCGTGGGCTAAATCAGTTAGCCCGGGTCCGCAACGTTCGAAGAAGACACCCGCCCTCTTCGGAAGCAACGGACACCCTAGCGGGTGATGCAAGTCCACCTGCCGCGCGGCGTTAGCCGCCTCGAGTTTCCGGCGAATGGACCCGGTCCGCGCTTCGTGAACCTTCCCCCAGCCCATCTTTAAGCGGGGGGAAGTTGACGGAGCTGCCGGTCCCCAGAGGCGGCAAAGGCCGGCCGGACGGAACGCATGACCACGAGCATCGAAGTCTCGAAGCTGGTGAAGGTCTACGGCTCCCTAAGGGCCGTCGACGGGGTGGACTGCGAGGTCCACACGGGTGAGGTCTTTTCGTTCCTTGGTCCCAACGGCGCCGGTAAGACCACCACGGTCGAGATCCTCGAAGGGTTGCGCCGCCGGACGAGCGGCGAGGTTCGCGTCCTGGGCCTAGACCCGTGGACCCAGATCGACAAGCTGCGGACCCGGGTCGGAGTGATCCCTCAGGACTTCCACTTCTTCCCGAAGCTCACCCCGCGGGAGGCCGTTCGCCTGTACGCGAGCCTCTTTGCCGTGAAGATCGACATCGACGAGCTTCTGGCCCGGGTCGAGCTCTCGGACAAGGCGGACGATCACTACGACACGCTTTCCGGAGGACAGCACCAGAAGGTCGGGGTCGCGCTCGCCCTGGTCAATGACCCTGAGCTCTGCTTCTTGGATGAGCCCACGACGGGACTCGACCCCCGGGCGCGTCGATCCATCTGGGACGTGATCCGACGACTGCGCGGCGAGGGACGCACGGTCTTCCTGACCACGCACTACCTCGACGAGGCGCAACAGCTCTCGGACCGGATCGCGATCATCCACCGGGGCAAGATCATCGCGACCGGGTCCCCGAACGAGATCATCTCCCGCTACGGCCGGCCCGAGCGCCTGCGGATCGTGGGCGAACCCGCGCTGGCGGACCGGCTCGCCCCGCTCGGCCTCCGTGTGGAGCGTGACGACCGCGCGGTGGAGGTCGAGCTAAGGTCGAAGGGAGATGCGCTGCGGATCCTCGAAACCATTGCGGCGAGCGGCTTGCGATGGGACAGCTTCTCCACCCGGACCGACACGCTCGAGGACGTGTTCATCCAGATGGTCGGCCGGCTCGAGGACGGGTCGGCCCCCGGCACGACGACGGAGGACCGGTCATGATGAACCTGCGACGGGTCGCGGCGTACTTCCCGGCGTTCGCGAAGGGGTACATCCGCAACCCCCTCGGGCTGTTCATGTCGCTCATCTTCCCGGTGATCCTGATCCTCATCTTCGGGGCGGTCTTCTCCAACACCGGAGGCAGCCAGGTCCCTCTCACGGTAGAGAACCTGGACCACAACTCCCCGGCCAGCGTCGAGTTCCTCGCGGCCTTGAATCATACGGGCGCGGTGTCGATCAGCATGGTCTCCCCCGATGTCGGCAACCTCTCGACCTACCTAGCGCACAACGACCTGAGCGCCGGTCTCGTGATCCCGGCAGGGTTCGCCGCCGACCTGAACAGCAGTCCGCCGGTTCCGGTCCACCTCCTCGTCTTCACGAACCCCTCCTCCGGTTCCGAGGGCGGCATCGTCGAGGGGGCCGTTCAGGGAGCCGCGAACGCCGAGAACCTCCGCATCGCGGGAGGGACCGAGCTGGTCATCCCCGTCAACCTCAACGTCGGGAGCCAGATCTACACCTACATCGACTACCTGGTGCCCGGCCTCATCGGGTTCTCGGTGCTCGTGAGCCCGATGTTCTCGATGGTCAACGTCAGCTCGACGTGGAAGCGGGACAAGCTGTTCCGCCAGCTCTCCCTGACACCGCTCTCGCGGGCGGAGTGGCTCACCGCGACCTTCCTGTGGTACGTCCTCCTCGCGTTCATCTCCACGGCGCTCCTGCTCGGCGTCGGCCGACTGGCGTTCGGTGCCCACGTGTCCCTGACGTTGTTGAGCCTGCCGTTCCTGGTGGTGGGCCCCATCCTCTTCGTAGCGCTCGGGCTCCTCGCCGGCTCGGTGTCGAGCACCCCCGAGAGCGCAGCGGTCATCGGGAACATCATCACGTTCCCGATGATGTTCCTCTCCGGTACCTTCTTCCCGGTCTCGCTGTTCCCGTCCTGGCTCGTGCCCGTGGCCCACGCCCTTCCGCTGTTCTACGTCATCGACGGTCTCAACGCCGCGATGATCTTCGGCAACACATCGGCCGCGTACGTCGACCTGCTCGTCGTCCTGGTTCTGGCGATCGCCTTCTCGGTGGTCGCCACGCGCGTGTTCAACTGGCGGGAAGAATAGGTTCGCCCCCCGGTCCCACCCCGTGTGTCGGGAACGGGGAAAGGCATGTCCGGGGTCGGCTCCGCACTCCCCCGGTAGACACTTCCAGTGTGTCCCGTTCTTATCCACGGCTACCGGTCCCGAACCGATGAGCGCGCACCCCTTTCCCGGAACCACCTCGGTCCGTTCGCGTGAACGCGACTTCTTCGGGAGCATCCGAAGGCGGGTTCTATCCTCGATCGCGGCGACCGTGGGGTGGGTCTGCCTGGTCCTATTGTTCTTGGGGTTCTGGGCGACCGGCTTCAGCCTCCTCCAGAGCATCGTCGTCGTGGTGGTTTCTCTGCTGGTCCTGGCGGCGGTCCTGCTCGGGGCCTGGATCTCCTTCGGATTGCAGTTCGTTGGTCGGTGGGACTGAGGTCCAAGCGGATCGAGGGGAGGGGGGTCTCTACCTCCTCGGCTGTTCCCCCCGCCGTCGAGCCGGGGGTCAGATACGCTTCGGTCAGATCCCGGGGGAGAGAGGCCAGACGGAAACAGGTCTCACGGGCGCGGGGGAGCCGACCGGTACGAGAACGCGACCTTGGCCACGGCCAGCTTGCGGAGGGCGCGGCTCTGTAGTCGGATGAAGTATGAGTCGAACAGGAGCTTCTCGATAGGGTCCCACAGCATCACCCAAACGATGGTGATGAACACCAGGTACGCGAGCGCTGTGAGGTAGTCGACGGCGCTGGACGTCCCCAGGTTGACGTAGAGCGCCCCTGCCACGAGTCCGGCAAGAACGACGAGCGGGACCGCGAACCGGAGGGAACCCAGCCCCTCGGTGCGGTTCACCCTCAGGTCCAACTGGGCCAATTCCGCCTCGTTGGCGAAGAAGCTGCTCATCTGGGCTCGGCTGCTCGCCTCCTCTTCGGCCGAAAGGGGCGGGCACCGGAGCGCGACGGTGACCTCGATCTCCGGCGTTCGACGTTGTTCGCGGACGGAATCGACCAGGAACTTGGCCACCGTCCGGTTCAGCATCGGTCCGGTGTGCGGATAGGTCGGCGCGGCGGTCCGGTCGAACAGCCCGTCGAGGTCCTTGGCCTCGACCTCTACCTTTCCCGGCGACATCGCGAAGTGCACGATCGGCTCCCCGCGGTGCGAGGCGTCTCGACCGCTGTCCGACCCCGGAGGGTCCTTCGTCAAGGACGCGCTCACGGCCGGGGTGACGAACGCCGTCCATTATTACGCTGGCCGACGACCTCGGTCGCGCACGGGTGGGGTGGACGGGTGCTACCGACCCTGTCCTGTGGCACCGAGGACCCGACGGGGCGACCCTCCCGGACCCAGGAACCGGCCCGCCCTGACCTGGACGGTAGGGGGGACGAATCCCCCATGGGAGGGCACGGCTCGCAAGGGGTCAAGTTCGCTTGACAGGGAGGCTTTGCACCCTCCCCCTCTGAAAAACGTCCGTAGGTAAGGCTAAAGAGCCGGACCACGTGGATGCGGGCAGGTTGGGACCCCATCCCAGGACGCGGTGCGGACCGGACGGCCCCCACAGGTAAGGAACACCATGATGCTGATGGTCAGTGTGCAGAACCTCGATGAAGGGCGCGAGGCCGTGGCCGGTGGCGCCGACATCGTGGACGTGAAGAACCTGCGCGAAATGATGGTCGGTTCGAACTTTCCCCCCGTCATTCGTGAGGTCCGGAACGCTTTTCCCCGGCCCTTCCACGTGAGCGTCACCCTCGGCGTCGTGCCGAACCAGGCCGGGACCGTGGCCATGGCCGTGTACGGCGCGGCGGCACTGGGAGCCACCTCCGTGAAGGTCGGTTTCATCGAGAGCGACTACGAGACCGCGCTGCGGATCCTCCGGGAAAGCCGGAGCGCTCTCGAGGGATTCGACACCAAGCTCATCGCCGCGACGTTCGCGGACAGCCACCTCTATCACGGGATCGACCCGACGCTGGTCGTGAAGCTCGGTAAGGAGAGCAAGAGCGACGGGATGCTCATCGATACGCTCGTCAAGGACGGTCGGAACCTCTTCGACTTCCTCGGGGAGCGGAAGCTGAAGGACCTCGTGGTCGAGGCCAAGGAAGCGGGCATGAGCACGGCCCTCTCGGGGACCCTGAGAGTGGCGAACCTCCACACCCTAGTTCGGATCAACCCGGATATTGTAGGGGTCCGGGGAGCCGTCTGCACGCGCGGCGACCGAGAGAAGGGTGCCGTCGATGCCACGGCCGTGGCAGCCTTCCGGGACGAGCTACGACAACGGCTGACCGGGAAGATCGACGTGTTCGCCGAGGTCGGAGCCCCCGCCGCCCGGGTCCCGTCGTGACGTCACCGACCATCGTCCTCACGGTCGACGGAACACTGCTGACCTGCAAGGGTGCGATCGCCCGACTCGAGAAGGAGTTCTCCTCCCTTCCGGCCGGCAGTCTGGCGCGAGTCCTGGTGAACGACGTCCCGAGCCGTATCGACGTACGTGCCTGGGCCGATCGCAAGGGTCACCGGATCGTAAACGACGTTCGCCAGGGCGAGGCGTTCGAACTGCTCATCGCGAGGGGCGAACGCTCCGGGACCCCGACGGTTCGGGAGCCCTGATAAGCTCGTCTTGGTACGGTCCCCCGACGGACAGCGCGAAGGGGAGAAAGATCATGCACTATACCCGGTCGGAAGCGAAGGCGTGGGCCCGCGAGAACCTCGTCGGACAGTGGACGACGATGATGACGCCGTTCACGCCCGAGGATGAGCTCGACGAGAAGGGACTGGCCGCCAACGTCGAGCACGTCCTGCGTCTCGGTACCCGTGGCCTCGGCTTCTCCTGGAACATGGGGGAGTTCTGGAGCCTGACCCAGGACGAGCGGTACCGTCTGATGGAGCTCGCTCCGCGTCTCGTCCACGACCGGGCGCAGGTCGCGTTCCAGGTCACGGACACCTGTCTCAAGGACGTGGTGGCCATGGCGCGCCGCGCCGAAGAGCTCGGCTTCGACTTCGTCATCCTCGCCGCTCCCTACATGGTGACGAAGACGGAGGAGCAGGTCGTCGATTGGGTGGCCCAGGTCGCAGAGCGGGTCAACATCGGCATCGCGTTCTACAACTCACCGCAGTTCGGGGTCGTCCTCTCCGCGAAGGCATTGTCGAAGATGGCGGACCTCGAGACGATGATCGCGATCAAGGAGGCCAGCTTCAACCTCGGGCTCTCCATCGATACCCACCTCCA
>Ga0326727_10014293_pt1 | contig 17348 bp, 20 predicted proteins | sample MB2enrmetagenome_FD_207643 | JGI IMG/M metagenome (GOLD analysis project Ga0326727, IMG submission 207643) | Lab enriched peat soil microbial communities from McLean, Ithaca, NY, United States - MB29MY | ecosystem: Environmental > Terrestrial > Soil > Wetlands > Peat | place: USA: New York...
CGGCCACCTGGTGGTGACGGCTCAGACCGGCCACGTCGAAGAGCCCTCGTACAAAGGGAACATCACCTCGACGCTCACCGACTATACGTTCAACCCCGATCTTCCCGACACGTTCTTCAGCGAACAATAGCGTGGCGGTCACAACGATCGATCTCCTCGAACGCCCGATGGCCGACTCGTTCAACCGGCCGATCACCTATCTGCGCGTCTCGGTCACCGACAAGTGCAACCTGCGCTGCGTCTATTGTATGCCGGAGTCGGGCTTGCCGTGGCTGGAGCGGAACGAACTGCTCTCGTACGAGGAGATCGTCGCGATCGTGCGCGCCGCCGCGTCGGCCGGCGTGCGCGCCGTGCGGCTCACCGGCGGCGAGCCGCTCGTGCGCCGCAACTTGGAACGGCTGATCGAAGGCATTGCCGCCGTCCCGGGCATCGAGGATATCGCGCTGTCGACCAACGCCGTGTTGCTCGAGGAGCAGCTTCCCGCGCTGGTCGCGGCCGGTCTGCGCCGCGTCAATATCTCGCTCGATACGTTGCGCGAGGATCGCTTCGAGCAGATCGCCAGGCGTCCGGGGCTCGCGTCGGTCTTGCGCGGCATCGACGCTGCGATCGCCGGCGGACTGATGCCGGTCAAACTCAACTGCGTGATCATGCGCGGCGTCAACGACGACGAAATCGAAGCGTTCGCCGAACTCACCCGCGAGCGTGCCATCTACGTGCGATTCATCGAAGTCATGCCGGTGCGCGAAAACCTCGACCTGCAAGCCGGAACCTATCTGAGCTCCGACGACATCCTCGAGCGCGTGCGCCGCATCGGTTCGCTCGAGCCCGCGTCGGGGCCGCCGGGCAACGGTCCGGCCCGTTACTTCGCCTTCGCGAACGCGCCGGGCGCCATCGGCGTGATCAGCCCGCTCTCGCACGACTACTGCGAGCGTTGCAATCGCGTGCGCCTTTCCGCCGACGGGCGCTTGCGCTTGTGCCTCTTCGGCGATCAGCACGTCGACCTGCGGACGCCGCTGCGCGCCGGCGCGTCCACGGAGGAACTCGCCTCGCTGCTGCGCGCCGCCATGCACATCAAGCCCGAGCGCCACCACCTCAAGCTCGGCGAGTCGAGTTCGCGCATGCGCGCCTTCTCGGAGATCGGAGGCTAGCGATGCGACTGGTGCTCGGTCTGATCAATACCGGTATCCGGCTCGTGCTCTTGTTGCTGATCGCGTATATCTGCTCGACCGCGTACGTCGGCTTCCGGGTCGGTCGCGCCATCTACACGGCGAAGTCCACGAACGTCGTCGCCGCGATCGGCTCTTCGATCGCCGGCCGAGACAACACCGAGAAGTTTGCCCTCGAGCGCGCCAACCTGCCGGCCTACGTGACCGAAAGCCCGGCTTTCTGGTGGGGCCTGCGCCTGAGCGAATAACCGCCGGGGCGGTCACAGCGGTGGGTCGGTACGCGTTGGGGTCGAAAAGGGGGGCCAAGGATGGAGGAGGTCTACCTCGCGGCTCGCTCGGTCGCCGGCGCGCAGGTGCGCGTCGAGTCGCTCGTGCGGGAGTATCAGACGAAGCTGGCCCGGTATCTCCGCCGCATGGTCGGGGATAGCGAGGTTGCGCTCGACCTCACGCAAGACGTCTTCGTGGCGGCGTTTCGCACGCTGCAAGCCGATCCGGAGCGCCCGCTGACCGCGGGGTGGCTCTACAAGACGGCGACGAACAGCGCGATCTCGTTCTTGCGCCGGAAGAAGATCGTGCGCATGTTGCCGCTCGATCGCGATCACGACGAACGGTCGTGGCGCATCGACGAGCAGAGCTCGACGTCGGTGGATCTGCAAGCGGCGCTCGGAAAGCTACCGGCGGAGCAAGCCGCCGCGGTGCTGCTCACCAGCTATGCCGGATACTCATCGCAAGAAGCGGCGGCCATGCTCGGAACCACGGCGGATGCCGTGCGGCAGCGCGTCTGTCGCGCGATGCGAACGCTGCGGTCGGTAATGACGGAGAAATTGTGAAAACCACTTGTGCCCGTGCTGAGATTCTCGCGGGAGCGGTTGCTTTGGGCGAGGCTACGCCGGGCGAACGCGACGAGTATCGCCTGCATATCGCGGGCTGCGCGTCGTGCCTTTCGGATCTCGGCGGAGAGCGTGAGATCGAGCGCGTGATGTCGACGGTCGGGAGCGCGCGAGAGAGCGAGGTCTGGAATCCGGCGCCGCTGAGCGTTACGTCGAAGCGCCCCCGCCCGGTTCCGCCGGTGATGCGTGCCGGATTGTCGTTGCTCGGCGTGGCCGTGATCGTGTCGATCGCCGTTCATCTGGCGCTCGCCGGTGCGATGCGCGCACCGAAGGTCTCGGCCGAAGAGGCGTTTTCGCCCACGGCGCCGCCGTTTCACGTCACGCTGGAACGCCGGGTCGCCGCGGCGCCGCGCGCCGCGAGCCAGCCTGCGCCGCAACTCGTCGTCGTTCATAACGTCATCAATCTCAAGCGTGATTCGCAGCCGGCGGCAAAAACGGCCGTGCATCCGCAAGGCAGCGCGATCGTTCAACCGACGCCCGCGCCCGCGGTAGCCGCTGCCTCGAACGTCCCGGTGTGGCGTCGCGACGTACCGCTGCCCGCGGCGCCGCCGGCGGCCATGGCGGTTCCGGTTCTCAGCGGACATGCGGAATCAATTGCGATCGAACGGCCGCCCGTCGTGCACGACGCGATGCCGGTTGGGGGCGACGCGGCGATCGTGCCGCAGCCGCCGCCGATCGCGTACGCGCAGGGCGCGGAAGGTACGACCGCGTTCGAGGTTGCAGTCGACGACCGCGGAGCTCCGGTAAAATGCACGATAACGAAATCGTCGGGATTCGTATCGCTCGACGGTGCGGTGTGCCGGGCGGCGATGAAAGCGCGATACCAGCCGCGCACGGTGAATGGTCGTCCGACCCCGGGCGTCTACCGCGACGCGTTCACCTTCCGTTCGAACAACAATACCGACGCGCAGATCTAGCGCTTCGCGCGGCTATTCGATCGACTTGCGGAAGAAGGCCAGCATCTTGTCGGCCTCCGGCATGATGCGGAACTCTTCGAATCCCCAACTCTTGGCTTGCGCGATGCCGCGCGAGTTGTGCATCGAGAGCAGGAACGTGAGCGTCTTCACGTTTCGCTTCATCGCCATGCGCTGAACCTCGCCGACGAGCTCCGAACCGATTTCGGCCGGTGCTTTCGGGCGCACCCGTAAGCTCTCCATCATCGCGACATCCATGCCGTTCGCGGCTTCCGGATCTTCATATCCGACCGGCAGTTTGAACACGAGCTGCACGGTTCCCAGGACGCCCGTTTCGTCTTCGGCGACCAGCATGATGCGGCGCCCGGCCTTTTGCTCGGCCAGGCACATCGCCAGTCGCTGTTCCCACGTTTCGCGAGCCGACGGCACGCCGGTGAAGACGCCTTCACGGACCAATCGCTCGATATCGCTCTGCTGACCGAAGCGGATGAAAATCTTACGGGCCACGCCGACCAATTCCCCAGGTGGGGAGAAAAGCACCTTTAAAAGAAGCGAGTTGCAGAATGCGGGGCCGGAAAGTTTTCGGAATCATGACGCTTGTCGCATGGCTCGTTGGTGCGGGTTGCGCTCGCCATTCGTCCGAGTCGGTGCGCGACGTGACCAGCGAGGCGGTCCCCATACCGAGCAGTTCGAGTGAAAGCCGAGGAGCCGGACTTTTTGCCAAAAATTGCGCCGCATGCCACGGCGAACGAGGCGTCTCGGGGCCCGTCGGTCCGCCGCTTGCGGGCGAGCATCGCCGCAGATCCCTCGAGGGGGTCGTCGAGATCGTGGAACATCCCGACCCGCCGATGCCGAAGCTCTTCCCCGGCACGCTGAGCGCCCAAGACGTTGCCGACATCGCCGCCTACGTGGAGTCACTCTAGCGTGGAGCGTCCGTTCGTCTATCGCTTCACACGCGATCTGCGGCTCGAGGACCACGCCGGCCTTGCGCAAGCGGCCGCGCAAGGCACGATTTTGCCGGTATTGATCGTCGATCGCGCGCTCGAGGCGCGGCTCTCGCGTTCGCCGCGGCGAGCAGCCTTTTTTTGCGCGGCCGTCGCCTCACTCGACGAGGAGCTGCGCGCAGCCGGTGCGCGGCTGATCGTCCGCCGCGGAGCGGCAGGCGCGGCCCTCAAACATCTAGCACGCGGCTGCGGGGCAACCGGTGTGGCGTGGTGTGCAAGCTACGATTCGGCGAGCGTCCAGCGCGACCGCAGTCTTCAATCGGAGCTGGAAGAGGCCGGCCTGAAAGCGACGCTCGTCCACGATGCGCCTGCGATCGACGCGGAGGAGACGGCGGCCGCGCGTCCGAGCGGCGGCGACGGATACCGGGCGTTCGCGCCGTACTTCGACGTGTGGAAGAGCCTGACGGTGACGTCGTACGAAGCGCCGCTCTTCGTGCATTTCGCGAACAGCGACCTGCAGAGCGAACCGCTCCCGGTGCCGCACGAGTTCGGTGCGATCGACCGCCATGCCGAGGCTGGTTCGGCGCAGGCCAAGGCGTTGCTCGCTCGGTTTCTCGCCGAATCCGCGGTTCAATACGCCATCGCGATGAACGTACCCAGCGACGATCGCACCTCGCACTTGAGCGCGCACCTCTCGTTCGGAACGATCTCGGCGCGCACCGTCGTGCGCGCGACGCTCGCGCGCATCGACGACCCGTTTCTTTTGGCCGAGGAGCGGGCGTCGCTGCGGCTGTTCCTGCGCTCGCTGGCGCTGCGCGATTTCTTTCTGCAACTCGGATACTTTCATCCCGAGATCGACGAAGTCAGCCTGCAGGCGAAGATGCGCAGCTTTGCGTTCGACCGTTCGCATCCGGCGCTCGATGCGTGGCGTGGAGGAAAGACGGGCTATCCGCTCGTCGATGCGGGGGTACGCCAGCTTCACGAGACCGGATGGATGCATCCGCACGTGCGGGCCGTCGCCGCATCGTTCTTGTGCTTCGACCTGGGTGTCGACTGGCGCATCGGTCGCGACGAATGGGAGCGGTGGCTGATCGAAGACGATCCCGCGCTCGCGAGCGCGAATTGGCAGTGGGTTGCCGGCGTCGGCGCCGATATGGCGCAATACCCTCGGATCTACAATCCGCAGCGCCAGCGACGCCGATTCGATCCGGCCGGCGCGTACGTCAAGCGTTTCGTAGCGGAGCTCGCCCACGTTCCGGTCGCGGTGTGGGATGCGCCGCGCCGAGACGATCAGCTCGCGCTTCCGCTGTTCGACGACGCTCCGTACGTTACGCCCGTCGTCGAACACGAGGCCGCGGCGCGCGCGTTTCTCGCGCGCTACCGCGACCACCTCACGCGGGTAAGCGCTCCTCGATCCAGTCCCCAATGACCGGGACGCGCACGTCCTCGCCGTGCCAGACCTTGATGCCGAAGTACACGCTTGCGACGAGGAAGATCGGGATCATGAACGGGATGATGACCCAGGCCGAGATGCCGAGCAGCGGGATCTGCGTGGCGAGTTCGAGCAGGCCCCAGAAGGCCGCCATCCCCACGTTGAAACCGAGCGCCTGCAGCGCTTGCTTCTTGAGGTAGCGCGAGCCCTTACGATCGAGCAATCCGAGCAATGCCAGCGGCCAGAGCGGGTAGCCCAGCGCGACCAGCGCGCGCGACTCGACCGGGTCGTCCGACGCGATGGTCGTAACGGTTGCGCGCGGCTGCGTCTGCGGCGCGCTCGGCGGCGGCGGGGGCGTGGTACTCTGCTCGCGGTAGGCGTTCCGGCGCGGTGGCACCTGGCCCTCGAGGAAGGGACGGGGCCCGGCCTTCGCTTCGATCTTTTCGGCGAGGCGGCAGCTCGGGCAGGTGCCGCGGTCGTCACGGCACGTTGCGCAGATGGCCTTTCCGCAGTCGGCGCACGGCGCGATCGATGGGACGTTCGAGTGGAAGTAGCAGTCCATGTTGTGTGAGTTCTCCGTTGGCTCATACTCACGTACCGCCCGCGGCGGGGCAGGTTTCACTCCGCCGCCCCCGCAAGACCGGGCCCCGATGACCCGGAATGAAACCGTCCGCCGGCTGGCCGCGCAGGCGCGTCCGTACTACCCGCGCCTGGCGGTCGCGATCGCCCTGGGCGCGGCGACGGGCTTGCTGATGCTGGTCGGCCCGGCAGCGCTCAAGACCATTTTCAACGACGTCATCGATCCGGCGCAGCATCACCGGCCGCCGAATCTAAACGTGCTCTACCTTTCCCTCGCGGCGACCTATTTCTCGCTCGTCCTCGCCAACTTCGCGACCTACGGCACGAACTACATCACGACGTGGTGCGGCCAGCGATTCCTCGCCGGTCTGCGCCAGCAGCTCTACGAGCGGCTGCTGCGTCTGCCGATCCAGGTCTTCGACCGGTGGCGGCCGGGCGAGTTGATCTCGCGGTTCACCAACGATCTGCAGGTGATGAGCGATGCGGTCAGCGTCTCGCTGCCGCAGCTGATCACCGCCGTGCTGACCTTCCTGACCTCGTTCGGCGCGATGATCACCATCGATTGGCTGCTGACGCTGGTGCTCGTCGTGCTCGCGCCGCTGATGGCCGTCGCGGTCTCGCGTTTCCAAAAGCTGATCTCGTCGAGCATGACGCGATCGCAATCGCGCATCGCCGATCTCTCCGCCACCCTGGCCGAGATCTTGCAGGCGCAGCGCATCGTGAAAGCCTTCGGCCGCGAGGCCTTCGAAGCCGAGCGTTTCCGCGACCGCAACGACGACTATTTCGGCGCGTTCATGAAGCTGAACCAGTTCGTGTACATGCAGCCGGCGGTCATCACGGCGATCCTCTCGGGCGCCGTCATCGCCATCATCTGGCTCTCGGTGCACGAAGTGCTGGTCGGCCACCTCAACGGCGGACTGATTCTCAACTACTGGCTGCTGGTCGTCAATCTCATCAATCCGATGAATCGCATGGCGGCGTTCGTCGGCGATTTGAGCAAAGCGATGGTGGCCACCAGCCGCGCCTACGAACTGCTCGACCTGCCGGTGGAAGAAGAAGTCAGTGCGGCGCCGGCGCCGATGCCCGCAATTCGCGGGCGCATCGAGTTCGAGAACGTGTCGTTTCACTACGACAAGCGCGACAGCGCCGCGCTCGACGGCGTGAGCGCATCGATCGAAGCCGGTCAAATCGTCGCGCTCGTCGGCCCGTCGGGAGCGGGCAAGACGACCTTCGTCAACATGATTCCGCGCTTTTATCTGCCGCAGGCTGGCCGCGTGCTGATCGACGGCATCGACATCGCCGGCGTGCGGATCGCCGATCTGCGGGCGCAGATCGCGATCGTGCCGCAAGATCCGCAGCTCTTCCGGGCCTCGATCGCGGAGAACATCCGCTACGGCCGGTTGACCGCTACCGATGAAGAGGTGCGCGCGGCGGCCGTCGAGGCCAACGCGGACGAGTTCGTCGCGCAGCTCCCGCAGGGGTACGCGACCGAGGTGGGCGAGCGCGGCGTTCGCCTCTCGGGCGGCCAGCGCCAGCGGATCGCCATCGCCCGGGCGATCGTCCGCGATCCGCGCATTCTCATTCTCGACGAAGCGACGAGCGCGCTCGACACGCACTCCGAGGCGCTGATCGAGCAGGCTCTCGACCGGCTGCTGCCGGGCCGCACGACGCTCATCATCGCGCACCGCCTCTCGACCATTCGGCGAGCCAACGCCATCATCTATATAGAGCACGGCCGGGTGCTCGAGTTCGGCACCCATGACCAGCTCATCGCCCGCAACGGCCATTACGCCCGCCTGCACGCGGCCCAGTTTGCGGTTTAACCGGCCTCGCGGTTCCGGCCCGGGTACGCCCGCAATTTTTCATCCATGAAAAATTGCTGCTCGGCTGAAATCGCGCTCTCGGCATCCTGCCTCCGCGCGATTCTCAGGCGCCCCGGGCCGGAACCGCGAGGCCGGCGGCGCTAAACAAGACGGCGTTCGGGCCGATACGGAGAGAGATGGCTGATACCAGCGCGATTTCTTTCGGGGCGACCACCGACATGCTCGGGAGCGCGATCAAGGGATCTTCGCTCGAGCAAGAACAGATCGCGAACAACCTCGCGAACGTCAACACGCCCAACTACCGTCGCTCGACCACGAATTTCCGTCAGGCGCTTCAGGACACGCTGGGGCAGCCGGCCGATCCCGACGAGCTGACCCTTGCGACCGACAGCGATCGCCAGTTCGAGATCAACAGCGCGGTCCCGCCGAAGCCGTTCGACCCGCAGGCCACGGTCGATGAATCGATCCAAGGCCGCGTCGACGGTAGCAACGTCGATATCGATCAGGAGAGCGCGCTCCTATCCGAAAACTCGGGCTACGAGCAGACGATGGCGCAGCTCTTGCAAGAGCAGTATAAGTTCCTACGAGAGGCGATCACGGAGTCTCCGAGCTAATGGCCGATCCGAATTACTACACGTCCGTAGAGATCAGCGCCTCGGGCCTTTCGGCCGAGCGCCTCGCGATGGACGTCATCGCCAACAACATCGCCAACGCGAACACGACTCGCACCCCGCAGGGCGGCGCGTTCAAGCGCCAGCTCGTGGTCTTCGCTCAGAAGCCGTCGGCCCCCGATCCCAACGCCGATGCGCTGGGAGTGGACGAAGCTGCGGGTCTCGATCCCTTCGCCCCCAACCAGCCCGTGAAGGCCGATGTCGAGGGGGTGCAGGCGCTCGGTATCGTCGACGACCAAACCCCCGACCGCCTGGTCTTCGATCCCGGCAACCCCGAGGCCGACCCGCGCGGATACGTTCACTATCCGAACGTCGAGGTCGTCAAAGAAATGGTCGATCTCATGGCCGCCTCCCGTGCCTACCAGGCGAACGTGGCCGCCATCACCGAGACGCGCCAAATGGGCAACGCCGCGCTCTCACTGCTCAAGAGCTAGCCGGAGGTTTGGTCGGATCCATGGATATCAGTCAGTACGGCTCGGCGATCGAGAAGGTGCTTCCGGGTTCCTTCGTGCCGGACATCGCGCCGCAGGGGGGCGGGCCCCAAGCGCAGCCGCTTCCGGACGACGCTGCGGCGGCGGCGACCCCCGGGACGTCCTTCAAAGACACGGTCAAGTCGCTCCTCAACGACGTCAACACCCAAATGGTCACGGCCGAGCAGAAGTCGACCGACGTGGCGCTGGGCAAGAGCAACGATCTCGAGGGGACGGTCAAGAGCGTCGAAGAGGCGGGCCTCGCCATGCAGTACACGCTCGCGGTGCGCAATAAGCTGCTCGACGCCTATACCGAAATTTCTCGCATGCAGTTCTAACCGGGCAGCCGGGAACGGGTTACACGAGGGGCTCCGGGCTAAAATCCCGGGGCCCCTTGCCGATTAAAGAGATGAGTCCCCAGAGTGGGATTTTGCGGCTGGACTACCTTTGCACGAAGGGTGGGGGCCGCAGCGAAGCCCGACTGATTGACGGCTTCGCGTGACCGCGGTAACCGGTCGAAACCCGTTCGTGCGGAGGTTATTTCTTTTGGTACGTGGCCTGTACACGTCTGCGAGCGGTGCGCTCGTTGCGCAGAGCACGGCAGACAATATCGCGAGCAATCTCGCGAATGTGAATACGACCGGCTTCAAGCAGACCTTGATGCAGATCGAGGCTGCGCCGTCGTTCAACATCTTCCGTATCCAAACCGACCCAGGGCAGGTTCACAACAACCCGCTGCCGGGCGTTCCGGTCGCGCAGTACGTCGGACCGCTGGGCACCGGCTCGCTGATCCACGATACGCCGACGAGCTTCGAAGAAGGCCCGTTGCAGGCAACCGGCAACCCGTTCGATCTCGCCCTGAGCGGAAACTCGAGCGCGTTCTTCACCGTGCAGACGCCCAACGGCGTGCGCTACACGCGCAACGGCGAGTTCGTCGCGGACAGCCAGGGCGTGCTTCGCACGCAAGACGGCGACGCGGTCCTCTCGACCACGGGGCAGCCGATCCAGCTCTCGCTCGGCGTCGCCGCGGCCAACACGCAAGGGCAGCCGGGCGTGACGATCGGTACCGACGGTACCGTAACGCAGAACGGCATCAGCGTCGGGCAATTGCAGATCACGCAGTTCGCGAGCACGCTCAACCTCCGCCCGGAAGGCGCCAACAACTTCGCGATCAGCGGGAATGCGGGCCCCGGCCCGGCGACCGGTGTGAGCGTTCAACAGGGTTTCCTCGAGAAGAGCAACGCCAACGTGATCCGCTCGATGGTCGATCTGATCACGGCCGAACGCTGGTTCGACGCAAACGAAAAATCGATCAAGACCCAAGACGATGCCACCAATCAGGCGATCACGCAAGTCGCCAAAACGCAATAGGTAAGTAGGAGTACCACACCGTCATGATGCGAGCACTCTACACTGCGGCCACCGGCATGATCGCCCAGCAGTACAACATGGACACGATCTCCAACAACCTGGCCAACGTCGACACGACGGGCTTCAAGGGCAACCAGGCGCGTTTCCAGGATCTCGTGTACCAGCAGATTCAGGCGCCGGGCGCGCCGATCGGCGCCTCGGTCGTTCCGGTCGGTCAGCAAGTCGGATTGGGCGTCAAAGTGGCCTCGTCCGAGAAGGTCTTCACGCAAGGTTCGCTCGTGCAGACGGGCAACAACCTCGACGCGGCGATCGAAGGCGACGGCTTTTTCCAGATCACGCTTCCCGACGGCACGACCGCGTACACGCGCGACGGCTCGTTTAAAGAAGACGCCAACGGCTCGGTCGTGACCGCCGAAGGCTACTTCGTGCAGCCGCAGATCACGATTCCGCAAAACGCGACGTCCGTGAGCATCAACTCCGACGGTACCGTTACGGCGACCGTCCCCGGCAGCTTCCAGCCGCAGCAGCTCGGACAGCTCCAGCTCGCCCGGTTCGTGAACCCGGCCGGCCTCTCGCCGATCGGCGGTCAGAATCTCTACACGCAGACTGCCGCCAGCGGCCCGCCGATCGTCACGACGCCCGGGCTCAACGGCGCCGGCATCCTGCAAGGCGGCTACTTGGAGAACTCCAACGTGCAGGTCGTCAACGAGATCGTCAACATGATCGTCGCGCAACGCGCGTACGAAGCCAACTCGAAGGCCATCGGCGCATCGGATCAGATGCTCTCGACGGCCGTCCAGCTCTCGCCGTTCCAGTAAGGTCCTGACCATGCGCACGTTTGCCGCCGTTCTCGCCCTCGCCGCGCTCGCGTCCATCGGATGCGGGCCGGTGGCGGCGCGCGCGCAAGCGTCGACGCAGCGCGTGGCGGGAACCCGGTTCGAGGCGCTCGCGAAGCCGGTGATCAGCAACCTCGCGCATGGAAGCGACGAAGCGCTGCTGCAGGCCTATCAGATTCCCGACCAAACCGTTCCCGCCGGCGACCTCACGCTCGAAGTCGGCAGCGCGATCATCAATCCGTCGTACGTCAACGTGCCGATCACGATCGACGTCGACGGCAAGTTCGTGCGACAGGTGTTCGTCGGCTATCGCGTGCAGCGTTATGTTCAAACCGCGGTCGCGACGCGCGACCTGGTGCCGGGAACGGTGATCGGGCCGGACGACGTCAAGATGGCTCGCGTCGCCTACAACGGCGGCCGCGTGAATAGCGCGAGCGTCCTGGTTGGACGCAAGCTGCTGGGCGCGGTTCGCGCCGGCTCGCCGGTGCCGATCGAGTTCACGCAGACCAACCAACTCGTTCACGCCGGTATGACCGTCGTGCTGGTCGTTCGCGACGGCGGCGTTTCGATCGTCGCGGAAGCGGTCGCCCGCACGAGCGGCGGCCTGGGCGATGACGTCTCCGTTTACAACCCCAAGACGAATAAGACGCTGACCGGGACGGTCACCGGACCCGATCGCGTCGAACTGACCATTTCGGGAGACACACGATGATGCGCAAACTCGTTGCGATGCTCTCGCTGCTCGCGCTGGCACCGGTTGCCGCCGCCGCCGACACGCTCTATCAGGCGGCGCCCCCGCCCGCCGGGCCCGGGCACCCGCTCCGGCTGGGTGCGGACCACCGCGCGTCGCAGATCGGCGATCTGGTGTATATCGAGTTCGACTTTGCGGACTCCAACTCGCACACCAACAACTACTCGAGCAACAAGTCGGCGTCGCTCTCGGGCGGCAACGGGACGGGCGTCTTCAATCTGCCGCTCGTGCGTCTCAATAACACGGTTTCGGGTACCGCGACGACCAGCACGGCGCAGACGGCCGCCGGTGCCGACGCGTTCACGGCTACGATGATGGCGACCGTCGTCGACGTGCTGCCGAGCGGCGCGCTCGTGGTTTCGGGCGACCAGGGCCTCACGGTGAACGGGCGCGCCCAGACGCTGCATATCACGGGCACGATCCGGCCCGAGGACCTCGACAACACCGACGCCATCCTCTCGACCCGCGTCGCCAACGTCCAGGCCTCGTTCAAGGGCGACGATCAGAAGAACAAGGGCCTGCTGGCCCGAATCCTCTCGTGGTTGTTCTAAGGCACGGCTGACATGAAAACGCTCGCTCGCTTGTTCCAAACGCTCCTGGCTCTGCTCCTCGCGATCGGTATCGCGGGCCAGCCTGCGTTTGCGCAGAACAAGATCGTGCGGGTGAAGGATATCGCTCGCGTCCAGGGCGTCACGGGCAACCAGCTCGTCGGCTACGGCGTCGTCGTCGGCCTGCAAGGGTCGGGCGATTCGACCTCGGTCATTTTCACGAGTCAGACGATCCAAAACATCCTGCAGTCGTTCGGCATCTCCGTTTCTCAGACGGCGGTGCGTACGCGCGACGTCGCCGCCGTTATCGTGACGGCGACGCTGCCGCCGTTCGCGCATTCCGGCGATAACGTCGATGTCGTCGTCTCCGAGATGGGCGACGCAACCAGTCTGCAGGGCGGCACGCTCGTGCTCACCGAGCTCCGCGCCGCCAACAACCAGGTGTACGCGACGGCCCAAGGTCCTGTTTCCGTCGGCGGCTTCGTTGCCGGTTTCGGCGGCGCTACGATCAACTCGAACTTTACCGGAGCCGGCCGGATCCCGAACGGCGCGGTGATCGCGCGCGACATGATCACGCCGCTCACGAGCGACCCGAGCAGCTTCAACTACGTCCTGACGACGCCGGATTATAAGACCGCGGCAAACCTGGCCGCCACGCTGAACGGGCACTTCGGTCCCCGCACCGCCGTGGCGCTCGACGCCGAGACGATTCACGTCAGTTTGCCGCAACGGTACGTGGGCGAGCCCGTGCAATTTCTAGCGGACGCCGACGATCTCGCCTTCATCCAGGACGAGACGGCCAGGGTCGTGATGAACGAACGCACCGGTACCGTCGTCTTCGGCGGGGACATCAAGCTCGCGCCGTGCGCGATCGCGCACGGAGATCTGACGATTACGATCACGACGCAGAACGAGGTCGTGCAGCCCAACCCGTTTGCTTCGGGCAACACCGCGCTCCAGCAGAACACGACCGTGCAGGCCAATGAAAAGGGCAAGCGCCTGACGTTTGTTGCCGGCGCCGCGACGCTGGCGTCGGTGGTTCGCGCGCTCAACGCACTCGGCGTATCGCCGCGCGATCTGATCTCGATCGTGCAGGCCCTCCGCGACGCGGGTTCGCTGCAGGCCGATCTGGAGGTCATGTAATGGCCGATCCGATTTCGGCGGCAGCCCAGGCGGCGGCGGCAGCGAACGTGTCGACGTCGCAGCCGTCCGGCGCGAAGCAGCCGCAGAACCTGACGCCCGAACAGAAGCAAGCGCTCTCGCGGCTGCATCAAGCGGCGCAGCAGCTCGAAGGCGTGTTTCTGCAGATGGTGATGAACGCGATGTCCGAGACGGTTCCGAAGGATTCGATCTTCGGAAAGGAATCGGCGTCCGAGGAGACCTGGAGCAGCATGCTCGACGACGAGCGCGCGCAAGCGATCGCCAAGAGCGGCTCGATGGGCATCGCCAAGCAGCTCGAGCAGCAGCTGCGCGATCAGGTTCTCTCGGATGCGCCGCGTGAAGCACAAACACAAGTTGACCGGAGGATCGATCCGTGAGCGATTCGTGGGATGCTTTTGCGTCAGCCCTGGCTGAGGAGTCCTCGCTGCTGATGCGCGTGCAAGATTCCGCGCAACGCCTCACCAAGGCGCTGGTCGCGAACGACGTCGACGGCATCTCGACCACCGAGCGCGAGCTCGACTCGGCGCGGCAGGCGTATCAGTCTGCTTCCGGCAAGCGGCGCGGCATGCAAGTGCGCGGCTTCGGCTCGATGACGCTGCGTCAGGTCTGCGCCTACGCGCCGCGTCAGATGTGGCCCACCCTCAATCAGCGGCTCGTCGAGTTGACGACGACGTCGATTGCACTCGGGATCACGACCAACAACAACAAGGCGCTGATCATGGGCGGTATGGATCGATTGATGAAGATCACGTCGGCGCTTCAGAAGGCCTATAACGACGGCCCCGGCACCTACAAGCGCCGAGGCTTCGTTCCGCCGCCGACCAACAGCGTTCTGGTGAGCAGCAAGGCATGAGCAGTTTCTTCCCGCAGGGTACGTTCTTCGGGCTCGATCTGATGTCGACGTCGCTCGAGTCGTTCTCGGTTGCCGAGAACGTGACGAGCGATAACATCGCGAACGTCAATACGCCCGGAGCCTCGCGGCAGCAAGTGGACTTCACCGAGCAGCAACCGCTCGTCGGCTCGCCGTTCATGGCGACGAACGTTCCGGGCACGGCGGGCCAAGGCATTATCGTCCAGCAGATTCAGCGGATTCACGACAACGCATACGACTCGATGTTCCGCGGCGCGTCGGCTTCCCAGAACTACTACCAGACGGAGCAGCAAACGCTGCAGCCGCTGCAGTCGCAATTCGGCGATCCCAACGCGGGCATCTCGACGATGTATACGGCGTTTCAAACGTCGATTCAACAGCTCGTCGACCAAGGATCGGGCGGTTCGAGCACGAGCGCGCGCGCCGGCGTACTCACGCAAGCGCAGAACCTCGCGAACGCGCTGAGCAGCGCGGGGAACTCGGTCGTTTCGGCTGAGGCTTCGGTCCTGCAGCAGGGCGGGACGCTGGTGACTACCGTCAACGGCATCCTCGATCAAATCGCGGCGCTGAACGGACAGATTCGCGCCTCGACGGCGGTCGGCGACAATCCGAACACGTTTGCCGACCAGCGCGATTACCTAATCGATCAGCTCTCGCAGTACGTCTCGACGCAGACCTCGATTCAGAGCGACGGCTCGACCCTCGTTACCGTTAACGGGCAGGCGCTGGTCAACGATACGGTCGCGTACCACCTGGCGGCGCCGACGGTCGGCACGGCCGCCAACGGCGCCCCGACGTTCAAGATCAACTTTGCCACGACCCCGCCGGCCTCGGCGTCGACGCCCGGGATCCCGCTCGGCAGCGGCCAGCTGGCGGCGCTGCAGGATCTCTATAACAACAAGCTCGCGGTGTACAAGAGCCAGCTCGACTCGTATGCGAGCTCCCTTGCGAATGAGACCAACCGCATCACGCAAGCGAGCTATGACGCCAACGGCCAGCCCGGCACCGCGCTGTTCATTCCGATCGTGGCGTCGCTGCCGATCTCTTCCTCGAACATCAAGGTTGGGATCACCGATCCTTCGCAGTTGCCGATCGCGCTCGCGAACACGAACGCGGGAACGCTCGTCGTTCCGCTCAATTCGGCGAACAACACGGTCGACACGTCGGCGCAGATCACCAACAACAACTCGCTGGCAAACCCGCCGGCGGCCGCGTTGAACGGCAACCTGACGATCACGGTCGACGGTATCACCAGCACGTTCGCGTACAATACCGGTGCCGGCGGCAACGCCGACACGATCAACGACTTCATCACGAACTTCAACGCCGGCCAGTACGGCGTCACCGCGTCGTTCGATACGTCCTCGCAGCAGATCGTGTTCGCGCGCGACCCGAATAACGAAAGCCTGACGCTGCGCGGCCTGCAGGCGACGGCGGGCGGTACGGCCGAAACGCCGGATTTCACGCTGAACGACTCGCTCTTCAACGCCGGCCCGCCGGCGACGGCGGCGAACGGCTACCTCTTGGGCGTGCTGGGCGCCGGCGCGATCAACAACGTCGACCAGAATCAGACGAACGCGTACGCCGCCGACGACAACGGCGGGGCCAACGCGCTGGTCAACCTGTTCCAGAGCAACGTCGGCGTTCCGGCGCTCGAGAGCGTGAGCGGGCTACCCGCGACCGCGGCCGGCGCCTCGATCACCGTGGCGCTTCCGGCCGGCGTGACGACGGTCCAGACCGGCCAGGTGCTCACCATCGCGGACCCGGGCGGCGCCAACCAGGAAAACGTCACGGTGACCAGCGTCAGCTACAATGCGGCCGGCGTCGAATCGGTCACCTTTACCGCCAAGAACGCGCACGCGGCAAACTTCACGATTGCTTCGGCGCAGGTCCAAACGCTGCAGCAGTATTACAACCAGTTCGTCACGCAGGTCGGCATCGATACGCAGACCGCGACGACCGGGAATACCACCCAGACGAATCTCGCGACGAACATCGACTCGCAGCGCCAGTCCATCGACGGCATCAATATCGACGAAGAGACGCAGAATCTGATCAAGTACCAAAACGCCTATTCGGCGGCGGCCAAGACGATCTCGACCCTGAACACCTTGTTGGGGACGATCATCAACGGCTTAGGTGTCGGGCAGTAAGGAGGCTCACCGATGCGTATTGCTACCTCAACGGTATATAGCGAACAAGCGCAGCAGATCGATAGTCTGTATGCGGTGTATCAGCAACAAGGACAGGAGCTGAGCACCGGCAAGCAGCTGAATTATCCGTCCGACGATCCCGCGGTGGTCGCGCAGGATATCTCGACGAAAAACGATCGTGCCGTGCAGGGCCAGGTCAGCCAGAACCTGACGAATCTGACCAATCAGCTCACCTCGGTCGACGGGGCGCTCAATTCGCTCACGAACGTGGTGACGAGCGCTCGTTCGCTCGCCGTCGAGGCGGCCAACGATACGACCGATGCGAGTCAGCAGGCGCAGATCGGTACCCAGGTCGATCAGCTTCTACAAGAAGCGATCGGCATCGCGAACACGCAGTTCGGCGGCAAGTACGTCTTTACGGGAACCGAGGCTGCGGGCTCGCCGCCGCCGGTCCAAGGAACCGGAAGCCCGATCACGTCGATAACCGCGCAGGCCAATACCGTGAACCAGGTCGAGCAATTGCCGAACGGCCAGACGGTCGGCACGGGCGTCACGCTGCAGCAGGCGTTCAACCTGAACGCCGCCAACGGCTCGCCCAGCGTGTTTCAAGTGCTGATCAATCTGCGCGATACGCTGAATAACCAGCAGGTCGTCGATGAGAGTTCGAGCAGCCTCAACGTTGCGGGCCAGTACATCAACTATTCCGCGGCCGCGCCTCCCGGAACGACGCTCGGGCAGCTCGTGACGGGTTCCGTTCCGCAGATCATT